>Ga0315547_1000146_pt1 | contig 80072 bp, 85 predicted proteins | sample SalMarSW160240MG_2_FD_202542 | JGI IMG/M metagenome (GOLD analysis project Ga0315547, IMG submission 202542) | Salt marsh sediment microbial communities from the Plum Island Ecosystem LTER, Massachusetts, United States - Salt Marsh Sediment SW1601-240 ...
ATACTAATCCCTATATTAGCCAGATATATAATTATTATGTCGAAAAGGGGAAAAATAGAATGGCTGCCATTGGAATAATAATGCATAAGATTCTGCGAATAATCTATGGAATGTTAAAAACTAACACACCTTATCTCGAAGAGATGTCTTTGACATAATTTTGAGATTGATAGTGAAAATAGAATAAAAATACACCATAAGAAAAGAGATTTATCCTTTACAAATAATAGTCGTCGCTATCAGACGTTTGATCCCAAAGCACCAACATCCAGGCGACAGGATAAGAGAAGAAAAGAGCGAGAGGAGGCCCATAATGTGTTTACATTAAATTCGGGCTCATCCACCCCGCCCAATAAAAGAAAGGTAAAAAGCATTGCAGTATAAAACAAATAAAATATTTTGAATTTTGTTGTTGACTTTAATCGGAATAACTATGGGATAAACATGCCGCCCGTACGGGCTATTACCTGCTAATGCGATTACACATAAATTTATTATATGAGCTAATCAGGGAGTCTACGAAATTGAATGGGAAGATTGTTCAAAACTTGAGTTAGTTATTAATTCACAATTAACAATCACCAATTAACAATTAACAATTATCAATTGAAAATTATCAATTAATATCATCCTCGCCATACCTTTACTCTTTTCTTAAAACTGTCAAAATTTATCTCATCTTTATTATATTTAATCACATCTGATTTCTTTACCTTGATATAGAGCCAGCAAAGGTCTTCATCCCAGAACCTGTCATTTAAGTCAACAGCGATCATTATCCATTCACTATCCTTGATTTTTTTCAAAGTATGCCCGTACTGCCCGAGTAACTCAAGAAGGTCATCTCTTATTTTATTAACGATAGAATCTGTTTCTGCTTTTGACCTATGAAAATCAAAATCACCTGTATCAAAAGTAAAGGAAAAACTTAAACTATCATCATCACTATTTACTCTCTTTTTATACTTCATTACCCGCTTTTCATGCTCTTTAGCCCTCTTTTCAGCATCTTTTGCTCTCTTCTCAGCCTCTGAAGCATTTTTCACAATTACTCTTATATTTTTTTCTAAAAGACTGGTCGGTGAAAAGAACAAAACTCCAAACTCATCGAGATACAGCCCTTGTGTATGTCCGCTTAAACCGGGAATTTTCTTTGACCGACCCTTTTCTAATGCGGTATCAAGAATCTTTTCCATAATTTCAATGTCTCTGTCATTTTCATCATCATATATTTCAGTGAACTTGATCTTTTTTTGCAATTTATCTTCACTGAGTTTTTCTTTTCTGAACTTTGTAAGGTCTGAAACTAATGCACTCATTCGAATCTGAGATGGTATTCTCTCTTCATCATCGGAACTAATAAAACCGAAATCATTCCTCAGCCTGATGTTCACACAAATTCTATCATCAGGATTTAATGACTTGATCGAACTGGCATAATCCCTATAAAACTTAAATAACAACTCTTTCGTTTTATCAATTTTTTCTCTCGAACTTTCGTCAACTTCTTTCGCATCAATATCTTCATCTTCATCAATATCTATTCTAATCTTTTTCTCTCTATTATGTATAATGTTAATGTTTGGAATATTTTTTATCGTTTTGCTGATGAATCTGGAAATTCCATTCAATCCATAGCTCTCAACGTCAAAAAGCAGTCCGAAACCATCTAAATAGATACCTCTGACATGATCATCAAAATTGAAATATATGGGACTTTCTTTGATAATAAGTTTATCAAGAACGTTTTCCATTATTTCGATATCACGATTAATTCGCTCCATTTGTTCATCTGAGACACCTGCAAAAGACTTAATTGAAAATACCGAACCGAATGTCACAATCATTAAAAAAACAATAGTTAAAATTTGTCTTAAGTTTTTCATCGCAATCCCCTCTCTTCTAATTATTTGCTAACATTTCTCACTTTAATTCCCAGATTGTGCTTGCACATTCACATAACGAATCAAACTACTTAAAGCCCTATCAGTTTGGTCTAAGCGCTTCTCTGCACCGTAGTGAACCTGCTGCAATGCACTGGAAACAAATCTCAAATCTGTTTGGCGTTTATACTCAATATTCTTGTAAAATTCATCAAAAAGCATTGCTGTTTCTGCCCTTTGCTGCTTTGAATATTGTTCAAGTAAGTTACTGACGAGATTAATATTTTCCCTCCTCAACTCCTCCAAATCCATCTTTGTTACTTTTCCATTAACCTGCTCATCGGAAGGACTTTTAAACAAACTCATTTGCAAATTGAAATTACCGTCCTTAGCACTAATACTTGTATTCGCTATCGAGAGAATAATCAAAATAGATGCACAAGCAATACCCAAACCATATAGAATCCTGACTGGACGGATCTTTTCAATGAGTCCAGCAAAGAAGTTCTTCGATTCATTAACAAATGTCAGATTAACCTTTGGATCAACATCTTCCCAATTCTTCAATGTATTCGAAGTTGCTTTCAGAGCAGATAACTTCTCTTGACAGCTTTTACAACTTTTTAAATGGTTTCCCAACTTACCACGATCATCTGGTGATATCTCATCATATATTAAATCAATCATTAATAGTTTAAAATCTTCACACTTCATAGCCTAAATCCTCCCGGTCTATTCCCCACTGCTCTAGAACCTTTCGCAGCGAGTTGAGACCATAATACATTCTTGATTTTATTGTATTCAAAGGAACACTTAATATTTCTGCGATTTCAATGAACTTTAATCCATGATATTCCTTCATAATAATTACGACTCGCTGCTCTTCAGGAATACATTGAAGAGCTTTCTTTAATATTGACGTAACACTATCCATTTGAGTCACACTTTCCGGTCCATTATTGGGATCAGCAATTACACTTACTATTTCTCTTGAACCAGAACTATCATCTCTACGAACTTCACTAATTGACACATGCTTACGTTTCCTCTTCTTTAATTCATCCTTACACTGGTTCAGTGCAATTTGAAACAGCCATGTAGAGAATTTCTTCCTGTCTCTGAGCTTAGAGAGACCCTTATATACTCGTATAAAAGTTCTTTGCATAGCATCCTTCGCAAGCTCATAATCTCCTAAATATCGCAGGATGAAATTGTAAATCTGTTTTTCCCACCGCCAAACCAAAGTATTGAAGGCGGAAACATCACCTGAAAGAAAACGCTCTATTAAAATTTCATCTGCCATATTTTATGACTCACAATTTACTAATTAGACTTATAAATATAATAAAAAGTTCTAAATATCTTTGAGTTCACTTATCCTGATTAATTCATCAGCTGTTTTTTCCACTCGTTCCTGGGCTGCCCAGCTGCCTGCATGTCGGCAGACAGGTTGGGCAGGTGCTCTGGAACAATTGGCTCTAGGGAGCGTAACCTCGCAGCCAGGAAAAAACCTCATGCTTCGACGAGCTCAGCATGACATGCACTGTTTGTGTCACCCTGAGCTTGTCGAAGGGTCAGCATGACAAAAAGGTCACTCTGAGTCCACCAGCCAGCGGATCGAAGGGTCAGGATGACATCCAATTAATTGCTTTTATGACCTTTTTCTCATTAGAGATCCCTTTGGGATAAGTGGATCCATCTTTTTCATGAAAAAAACAGTGAAATTAAAAAGAATGCTTGATAAATATTTACGATACTGATACATTTCTTACGAATTAGGTTTAATCTACAATCATCGTACATTTTATAAGTATTAGTAAACTACAAAAAAAACAAACTTACAATCGAATAAATTCAAGAAAATTTTATAAAGCGCAAATGATTTATTTTCTCGTTATGGAATAAAGAGGGTATCGATACAGGAAATCTGCAAAACTGCAAACGTAAGTAAAATGACTTTTTATAAACATTTCCCCAACAAAATAGAACTGGCAAAATATGTCCTCACCGGATATATTAACGAGAGAATGAAAAGATACAACGAGATTTTGTCAACAGATAAACCTTTCCCTCAAAAAATGAAGGAATTTGCTCAATATAAACTCGAACTAACCAGAAAATTAAATGAGGAATTTATATTTGAATTCACTCATTCAGATAATCCTGAAATTCAAAAGTTCATTGATAAAAAATGGAAAAACTCTATTGCCTTTACAAATAAATTCCATACAGATGCACAGAAGAAAGGTGAAATACGCCCTGAAATTAAACCACAATTTATTGAATACATGCTTAACACTATGGCAAAGATGTCTAAAAATAAAAACCTGACCGGCTTTTATCCGAATATGGAGGAATTTACCAGAGAAATTTTCAACTTCTTTCTTTTCGGCATTATATCAAAAGAGAGGCAAGACGAAATATAAACCACTCGGGCTTGCTTTCAGTTCTATTTTATATGATAATATTTTGCTTCGTTATATCCTGAATAGAGAAGACCTATAGATAAAAAAATGAATCATAATTACAAAAATAAATATATATGGATTTTATCAGTATTGTCGGCTACTTTTTTCTTTGGAAAAATCTATTGTATTGAATACAACTCCCGTGGACAATTTTCAGTTTGGGCGAATAGAAAGAAAAATTTGAATGAATGGCAGATTAACTCAGGCATTCGTTATATCCCGGAGATAAATGTTAAACAATCTTTTCAAAATGAATCATTTATCGATACAGAGATTTCGCTTAATGGTTTTATGACTACTGATTTCAACACACAGGAGAAAGGCATGAAGCTTTATCGTTTCAGACTACGTTTTGCAACTGTACAATCAGAGACACAACTCGGGTTACAAAAAATTAATTTCGGTCCAGCGCTTATACTACGATCACTAATGTGGTTTGACCGTTTGGATCCACGTGACCCCTTACAGATGACCGACGGAGTCTATGCACTGCGTTTCAAATACAATTTCTTAAACAACACAAATATTTGGGTATGGGGACTATACGGAAATGAGAAAACGAAAGGCTACGAAGTTTTACCAACAACACACAGTAAACCAGAATTCGGGGGACGATTTCAACTGCCTGTGCGATATGGTGAATTTGCAACAACTTTTCATACAAGGAATGTTGATGCCGGTTATTTCAAATATGATGAAAGTCGCCTTGCTTTCGACGGAAGGTGGGATGTGGTTCTGGGGTTCTGGTTTGAATCGGTTCTTCAATATAATAATTCAGAATATTTAACTTATGAATGGAACAAAATGATAACTATGGGATCAGATTACACTTTCAGGATTGGAAATGGGCTGCACGTATTAGCGGAATATATGACTTCAATGGCTTCAAAAAAGACTTTTGGCAGAGATGATGATGTTCAGGTTTCGGCTCTTTACTTGAATTACCCAATTGGCTTTTTCGACAATGCTATGGCTATCGGATATTATTCCTGGGATGACCGAAAATACTATCAATATATCGGCTGGCAGCGAACTTATGATGATTTAATTTTCAACATGAGTCTGTTTTGTTATCCCCAATCGGAAAAGAATTCTGTCTCCAATGGTAAAGAGAGCCTTGGTGCAGGATATGGTGCTCAAATAATGTTTATTTATAATCATTGATTGTTGCCAATGTCTTGTGGATTTTTGAAAAGGTATTTGTAATTATTAGGCAATATCTAAATTGTGTTGTATATCTATATTTAATAAATAAAGTAATTTATCAGAATTCTGAAAAGGTTTAGTAATTTTCGCAACTTTTTTAAGTTGATATTTGCTTTTGAATCGTGGAATGATTAAAACCATCTGATAAGGCTTAGTCAACTAATTTCTGATTTAGGCGTTAAATGATATACATTAAATTCGATAATTGAAATTTATAGAATTTATTCTCGTTGATAGAATTTGGAGAATTTAATGTTCCTGACTAAATTTTTCGGTTATTATGAGTAAAAAGAGAAAAACATTTAAGATATTACTTTGGATTTTAATATTTTTATTTTTTATTGCTAGTGGAGCAATATTTTTACTATTTCATACAGAGTATTGGAAGTCAAGTGTTCTTTCTTATCTGAATAAACAAGTAGAAAAACGTTATGGATTATTTTGCAATTCATCAAGATTAAGAGGGAGTATATTTAACAATTTACATTTTGAAGATTTCCAACTTTCTACAAAATCCGATGTTGAGTTGTTTCATTCTTCAGATATAGATATTAGTTATCGACTATTATCGTTTTGGGGAAAAAGACCTGAGATACAAAGTATAAGTATCGATAGCCTGTCATTTTCTTATCCAGGTAGTATAGATTCACTAATTGAGATATTTAAGAATGCTACGAACAGAAGTAAGAGCAATAGTTTTAACTTACGGCAGATAGATATCCGAAATCTCAGTGTTTTTGATAGCAGCAGTCCCGAAGATGTTATTTTGTCCTCTGATTTAATCTTTGGGAAAATGTCGCTGTGTCTTGATTCAGTTAATATTCTTGTTGATTCGGCATATTTAAAATTTGAAAATATTAATGAAGATGTATCGCTGTCAAATGCTGATTTATCGCTCATTGGGGATTCATTAATAATATCGGGATGTTCTGTTGAAAATCGTTCAGCCGCCGGGAATATTTGTGGATTTCTTAATTTAGATTCTTCCCATACCGGCAAGTTTGACATCAAATTTAAAAATATAGTATTTGCAGAGCGATTTAAAAATTTAGATAAAATATTTGATGCGGATGATTATGTGGATTTAGATGGTTGCCTTAAAAGTACAAAAGATAAAATAAAAGCAGATTTTAAGTATTGTGGTAAGCTGCGGAGCCGAAATATTGCAAATGGGCATTTATTAGCAAACATTCAAAACAGAGAGTTTAACGTCGAGTCTTTTTCACTTAATTCTGGTGAGGAGAGTATCGAAGGAAATATTAATGGAAATTTTGATACAGGTTTATTGGCAGTAATTGAATTAAATAAATTGAATCTTAATAATTGGGGAATTTTTAACTCTAATACCCGACTTACGGGTTCATTATCTCTAAATGTAAACGGGGTGTTGAATAAACCCAAAAAAGTAATTGCATATATAAATATGAATGATAGCGGAATAGATACATTAAATTTTAACAACATTACAGGTGAATTAATTTATGAGGATGGGCATATTGCAATTTCTGATACCATATTTATGGCATTAGACAAAACGGTTTTAAAGCTAACAGGCGAAGGCGACCTGAAAACAAATACAATTGATGCAAAGGGTTATTTTAAGTTTAATGATGTTAACATGCTTTCATCACTTTTAAATATTGATACTCTAAATGGTGCTGTTGAAGCTTTTATTGAAGCGACTGGAAATATTCGTAATCCGGACTTTAGAGGGTGGATAAAAGGAACTCGATTTGGTGTACCTCAACTTTCATTTGATGAATCTATTGCTCGATTTGGTATGGTTAATGTCGGGGAGAAATATTTTGGTGATATTTTTATCGAATCAATTGATTGTAAAAGTACGATTATTCGAAATCCTATTCCTCTCACTTCATTGATTATTCATTTTGAGGGTGATACCGCTTATGTGCGGTCTCTAAGAGTATCAGGTAAAAACCTTAACATTGTAGTTCAGGGTAATATAGTCAAATTAAAAGATTTCTTTTTTAATAAGATTAAAATTGCCCTTGATGGTAATGTACTGATGAATTTAGAGCCGATTCATTTCTCCCTGGAACATGATACCTTAGAATTTGACGAGGTGGATTTCTCTTTAAATCAGGGAGTAGTAAAGGCTTCGGGGCGTGTAGTAAATAGAAAGTTACAATTAGCATCGCTGGATTTTACAAATTTGAACATAGACCCTCTAAATGCTCTATTGCGAGGGTCTCAGGAAGTTAGTGGTATTCTCGATGGAAATGTTGAGTATGTATCGCCTAATGGGTCATCCAGTCTTAAGGGTAAAATAGATATAAAAGACATTAGTTTTATTGGTCAGGATTTTAATAACGTTCATTTAGAGGCGATAGTCAAGGATAATAAGTTATTGATAAATAATTTTATAATACAGGATGTTGATAATGGCACCGCAAGTTGTGAAGGATATGTATCCTGTTGTTTCCCTCTGGATGAAGATAGACCTTTTATTAATTCTAATGATACAATCGATATTCAAATAGAATTTAATAATTTTCTTTTTAGTACTTTTAATTCGTTTATGTTTCCAAAACAAGAAAAGCATGGTAAATTATCCGGTAGTGTCTCAATTCAAAATTGTACAGGGAAACCACTATTAATATATAATCTTGATGTAAATGTCCCTGTTTTTGACAAGCTTACAGGCAATAAGCTAACAGCGAGGGGATTTTACAGGGATTCAAAACTTATGTTTAATGATCTAATATTTAAAGATGGTGATGGTATCTACAAGGGTTATGGTTATCTTCCCTACGATATAAGTATCGTACCAAAAAAAGTCTCTTTTGAGAGAGATTCGGTAATGAGTATGAATTTTTCCGGGCATACTACAACGCTACCCTTTTTGACTAATTATATAGATGATTTGGATGATGCCAGAGGGGAATTTAATTTAGCCTTAAATTTGTCGGGAACACCCAATAAACCGGTACGGTCCGGTAATTTTAGTGCAAAGAATGGAATACTGGATATTTCTACGATTGAGAATTCAGTCACTGGTGTAGAGGGAAGCGGAGTGATGAATGATAATTCAATGGATATAGTTTCACTTACTGGTTTCATGATAAAGCCTCAGCCGAGAACTAAATTTGAGAGAGCAAAGGATAAACTAAAGTCGCTCTCCTGGGGTATTCTTTTTCCTCCAAAGTTGAAAGAAGATAAACCAAATTTATCAGTCACTGGTATCATTGATTTTACAAAATTTTTTCACCCAAGTTTTGATATTCAACTTGCTGGTGAAGACCTTTATATTCGCACTCTTCTCGCAGAACAGGAGGGGATAATTGATGGGGTCTTTACAATGACGGGTCGCGATTCTATTCAGATAGAAGGTGATATTGATATTAGTGAATTTATAATAAGAAAAGAGTTCATACAAACAGAGCAGATGCTTAAAGAGGAAAAACCCGGCGGAGTTTATACATCTATGAATATACATGCGTCAATTCCGGGGAATCTTTATTTTAGGAATAGTCAGCTTGATGGTGAGTTAGAAGGTGAAATATGGATAATCAAAAATAGGGATGAGCCTTTTAGATTTTCAGGGGACCTGGACGTCCGTAAAGGTAGGTTTCTCTATTATGGTTGGGAGTTTATGATAGAGAGAGGTTCAATAGTATTTGATCCAACTGAATTTAACCCGAAACTGGACATTGAAGCGAAAGTAGACCTTGCTTCTTACGTTTATCAGGATTCTAAGGAAAGCCAAACAGACAGGAAAAGTGAATATGCTACGGTGAGATTAAGTGGAGATCTGGAACAACCTGTTTTAACGTTTGAATCAGAAAATTACACTCAAAGTGATATTCTGATGTTTTTAACCAGGGCTCAAGGTGGGGTAGCCCAATTATTAGATCAAGAGAAGATTTCTTCCAGTGCTTTAAATGTTTTTGGAGCATACTTTGAAAGACAGGTAGAGAGAAATGTTAGCCGGATTATTGGGCTGGATGCATTTGAGCTTAGAACTAAAAGTAATATTTTATATGATTTAGATCCCAATCAATGGAGCATGATTTTAGGGCAAAAAGTGGCTCCGAATGTATATGTAACTTATGAGCGAAATCTATCTCTTATTGAACCAAACCAACAAGTTGGCATAGAATATCGATTGAATAGAAATATGTCTATTATCGGTGATGTGGATCAGGATGGGTTAATAAACATTAAATATAAATATAAGTATCATTATTGAGATATTCAGCCTTACACAAGATAACTTTCGTTTCACTTTTTTTGGCTCTAATTATAGGGCTAAATGACTATTGTGTAGCTAAGAGCCGTTTTAAAGCTACAGAGTATATAGTACGTAAAATATATATTGATGGAAATGAAAGCTATTCGAAAAGAAATTTAAAAAAGCAGTTGAGCCTCAAAGAAAAGAGGATAGCAAGAAAATCCTCGACTTTCACCAGACGTCTGCTCGAACTTGATAGAATATTATTAGAAACTATTTATATTAAAAATGGATACCTTAATTGCACCGTTCGTGATTCATTTAACGTAAATACTGGCGGTAAGGTTGATCTATTTTTTCATATTAATGAGGGGCGTCAATTTTATTTGAAAGAGATAACAGTATCCGGTCAGGAGTTTCTTAGTGAAAAAAGAATATTAAAGCTTTTGGGACATAAAACAGATAAACCTTATAACCCAATTTTAATAAGAAATGGAATAAAGAAGATTATAACAGAATATGCAAATAAAGGAAAACCATTAGCTATTGTTCGTGATTCTCTTGATGTGAATGAAGGAGTACATCTATTTATAAAAATTAAAGAGAATCCCACTATGAGAATAAGTGATATTAAGATAGTAAACAATAAGCATGTAAAGGAAAAGTTGATATGTCGTGAGATAGTTCTTAAGCCCGAAGACCTTTATTCGCAAGAAAAAATAGATTTGTCAAAAAAGCATATTTTTGAGACAGGTCTCTTCTCAAGTGTAAATATAAGCCTGGCTGATATAGATTCAGCAAGTAATAAATTAAATCTTCTTGTTGATGTTAGAGAACTCAATATGAGATATTTGGGGCTCGACTTTGGTTTCGGTCAGGATAGGGGTATTAGTAGCGGTAGTGAACCGTATACATCTATTGAAATTGAGGGTGAATGGTTACACAGAAATGTATTAAGAAGAGGAAGTCGTCTTAGTACAACACTTAGTAATTCTTTTAATCTGACAAATATCTTTACGAGGCCTAAAACACTTGCAGAGATTGTTTACGTAGAACCCTGGCTTTGGGGATTCCGGTCATCCACGTCTTTCCGTCTTTTTATGGATAATCAGGTTTTGTCTGAAAAAGAAATAACTCGTTATGGCGGCGATGTAGCATTAATTTATCAGCCGGACAAGCGTTTTTATCTCAAAACTGGATTGGAAATAAAAGGAATTAGATTTCAGGTTGAACAGGACACTATAGATGCAAAAGATAGAGAAAGGGCGATAACATTCAATTTACGTAGTGATTATCGAGACAATTTTTTGTATCCGACGAAGGGTACGGTTTTTACTTTAACAAGCAAGGTTGTTCCAAAGATATTAGGTGCTACCCAGTATTATTATAAGTTTGAAACATCTTTCAGTCAGTATATTAATTTGTTTGGACCATTGGTATTTGCTTACAGAGGTAAATTAGGATGGATGGATACTTTTTATGGAGAGGAAACCCCTAATTATGAAAAATTTTTCCTTGGTGGAGCAACAAGCTTGCGCGGTTGGGAAGATACTAAATTTAATCCCAACGGCGGAAATATTAAGGTACTTACAAATGCTGAAATACGCTTCCCGCTTTTCTGGATATTGGGTGGTGAAATTTTTATAGATGGTGGCAGTCTGACATCTGACATAAAGTCACTTTATACTGCGTATCGTTGGGATGCTGGGTTTGGCTTAACTATTGCCACACCTTTAGGACCGATCAGGATTGACTTTGCGAAAATCCTGGAACCCTATAAAAATTGGGAAGTTCAGTTTGCTATACCTTATGCATTTTAAAAAGGAGAAATAATAATGATATCATTTGATCGTTTTACTATAAAAGCACAGGAAATTGTAAAAAATGCTTTCGACATGGCTGCCCGCTTAAATCATCAACAAATAGAGCCAGAACATTTTCTATATGCGATTCTAACAACACAAGAAAATGTAGGTTTAATTGTACTTAAAAAAGTTGTTGGGAATCTTGACAATTTTATCCAGGAAACGAATCGCCTTTTGGAACATTTACCGCGAATAACAGGTGCTGTTGGACAGCCATATTTAAGTCCAGCCTCAGATAGACTCTTTCAATCTACAGAGGATATTGCAAAGGAGCTTCAAGATGAATATATAAGCGCCGAGCATATTCTTCTATCTCTATATGATACCGCAAAGCAGGGACTAAAATCCATTTTTAGAGAGCATGGAGTAAATAAAGAGACTCTTTTAGCCGCACTAAAATCGATAAGAGGTACTCAGCGTGTTAGGGATAAAACTCCCGAAGAAAAATACCAGGCATTGAAGAGGTATTGCCGCGATTTGAATGACTTAGCAAGAAAGGGTAAACTCGATCCTGTAATTGGTAGAGAGGATGAAATTAGGAGAGTTCTTCAAATATTAGGACGAAGAACTAAAAATAATCCTGTATTGATAGGAGACCCGGGTGTTGGTAAAACTGCTATTGCTGAAGGAATGGCACTACGTATTGTTTCACAGGATGTTCCTGAGGGAATGAAGGATAAACGAATTATGGCACTTGATATGGGTGCTTTGATTGCTGGCGCAAAATTTCGTGGTGAATTCGAGGATAGGTTAAAATCAGTTATAAGAGAAATTATAGAGGCAGAAGGGTCCATAATTTTATTTATAGATGAAATTCATACTGTTGTTGGTGCGGGTGCTGCTGAAGGTGCTGTAGATGCATCAAACCTTCTAAAACCTGCTCTTGCTCGTGGAGACCTTCGTTGCATTGGAGCTACAACTATTGATGAGTATAGAAAGCATATTGAAAAAGATAAAGCTCTCGAAAGGCGTTTTCAACCAATAATGATTGAAGAACCTTCAATTGAGGATTCTGTTTCAATATTGCGTGGATTGAAGGAAAGATATGAAATTCATCATGGAATTAGAATAAAAGACTCCGCTTTGGTTGCCGCCGTAGAACTTTCTAATAGATATATCACCGACAGATTCCTGCCAGATAAGGCAATTGATCTTATTGATGAAGCAGCAAGCCACTTGAGATTAGAAATTGATTCGCTTCCGGCAGACCTCGATGAAGTTGAGAGGAAAATAAGTCAATTAGAGATAGAGAGCCGTGCTCTTGCTAAGGAAAAAGATGTCAAAGAGTCAGTTGAGAGATATGATAAAATTCAGAAGGAACTGGCACAATTAAAAGAAAAAGCAGCAGTCTTACGAAGTCGTTGGCAGGAAGAAAAGAATCATATATCAAGAATAAATGATTTAAAGAAGAAAATCGAAGAAACCAGGCATGAATCCGAGAATGCTGAAAGAGATGGTAATTGGGAAAAAGCTGCACAACTTAAGCATTCCGAGCTGGTTAATCTGAACAATGATCTTAATAAAGAGAAAGAGCTTCTACTAAAAATACAGACAAATAGCCCTTTATTAAGAGAGGAGGTTACCGAGGAGGATATTGCTGGAATAATCTCTAAATGGACACATATTCCAGTTTCCAGGATTGTCGAGGGAGAACGACAAAAATTATTGCACATGGAGGAGAAGTTACAGGAAAGGGTTGTCGGTCAAGAAGAATCCATTATTGCTGTATCAAATGCTGTTCGACGTGCTAGAGCCGGTTTGCAAGATGAAAATAGACCTCTGGCAACGTTTATTTTCATAGGATCAACTGGTGTTGGTAAAACAGAGCTTGCTAAAGCACTGACGGAATTTCTTTTTAATGATGAAAATGCTATGATTAGAATAGATATGTCCGAATATATGGAAAAGCACTCTGTTGCGAGATTAATAGGAGCCCCTCCCGGATATGTTGGATATGACGAGGGAGGACAGCTTACAGAAGCAGTGAGAAGAAAACCCTATTCTGTTATTTTGCTAGATGAGATTGAGAAAGCACATCAAGATGTTTTTAATGTTCTTCTTCAGGTATTAGAAGATGGGAGACTGACAGATAACAAAGGAAGAGTTGCTAATTTTAAAAATGTTATAATTATCATGACCTCAAATCTTGGTTCGCAAATGATAATGGGACAAACTTCCGGTGTTGATGAGGAAAATGTAGATGTTATATATGCTAATATTCAGGAAACAGTTTTATCTCAGCTCAGGGAGCATCTTCGACCAGAGTTTCTAAATCGTGTTGATGAAGTGATAGTTTTTAGACCTTTGTTGCATTCTGACATCGAGAAGATTGTTCAATTGCAGTTCGATAGACTCTCTTTACGAATGAAGGCAAGGGGAATTGATGCAGAGTTGAATGATGAAGCAAGAGCAATGGTAGCAAGAGCAAGTTGGGATCCCACTTATGGAGCAAGACCAGTTAAGAGAATGATACAAAAACATATTTTAGATCCACTTGCTGGAGAAATATTAAAAGGGAAATTTGGCAACGGTGACAAAATTAATGTTGTTATAAGAGACGGTGAGATAGAATTCAAAAAGATATAACTTAAATTTGGAACATTTTAATTTAACAAACAGTATAAATTCATTTGACATTTCTGATTGTACAATTGGGAAATCCGCCAGTTAGCGGAATAGATTTGTTTCTGAATTTTGTGAAGATATATAGAAGAGAAAATTTTTAAGGATTAAAGGAGGAGACAGACTGATGCGGAAAAAATTAGTTGTAGTTTTGTTAGTAGTAATCTTGATGATTTTTATGGGATGTGGAAATAAGCCTTCAAGAACTGCTAAGGGGTATTGGGATTCTGCCGTTATGCTTTTTGAGGGTGAGAATTATCAGGGATGCATTGAGCAGTATCAAAATCTTATCAAGTTTTATCCTGAGGATACTCTAACTATTAAAGCGCTTTTTGCAATGGCAGAAATCTATAAAAACAATCTGAATGACCTTGATAATTCAATTGCGACTTACAAAAAAATTACTGAGAAATATGCAGATTCTGAGAAAGCTCCAAACGCAATGTTTATGATTGGATATATTTATGCGAATGACTTGAAAGATTATGACAGGGCAAAAGAAAACTATAATAAATTTTTAACAACTTATCCTGATCATATGCTCGTACCCTCTGCAAAGTGGGAGTTGCAAAATCTGGGCAAATCTTTAGATGAAATACCACAATTACAGGTTATTACAAAGACTGAAAAATAAATGGAGTCATAGGTATGGCATTTAACCTGTCAGAATTGAATGAAAGAATACGTAATGAAAATTCATTCGTTACTTCGATTAAGCAAGAAATTGGGAAGGTAATAGTTGGCCAGAAATTAATGGTGGAACGCCTGATTCTTGGTTTATTGTGTAATGGACATATTCTTCTTGAAGGTGTTCCCGGATTAGCAAAATCTCTCACGGTGAGTACACTATCCCGGATAATTAAAACATCATTTAGAAGAATTCAGTTTACTCCTGATCTTTTACCTGCTGATTTAATTGGCACACTGATATATAATCAGAAGACAGGGAATTTTGAGACTAAGAAGGGACCAATTTTCAGTAATATAATTTTGGCAGATGAGATTAACCGTTCACCTGCCAAAGTTCAATCAGCATTATTAGAAGCCATGCAAGAACGCCAGGTAACTATTGGTGAAAAGACTCATAGTCTTAATGATCCTTTTATGGTTCTTGCTACACAAAATCCCATAGAGCAAGAAGGTACATATCCACTGCCGGAAGCCCAGGTGGATCGTTTCATGTTAAAGGTAGTTTTAGGATATCCAAATAAAGAAGAAGAACTTGAAATTATAAAGAGAATGGCTAATACTAATGGGAATATTGAAGTATCTTCTGTTGTCTCTCCTGAGGATTTGATGCGTGCTCGTAAAGTTGTTAATGATATATATATAGATGAGAAAATTTATCATTACATTACCGATATTGTCTTCGCCACGCGTGAGCCGAAATCCTGTAATCTGTCTGATATTGGAGACTTGATAGAATATGGTGCTTCTCCGAGAGCATCAATATATTTAGCTATGGTTGGTAAAGCAAAAGCATTTATTCAAGGGCGTGGATATGTTACACCTGAAGATATTCGTGACATCGTTTGGGATGTTCTCAGACACCGTATTATTTTGACTTTTGAGGCGGAAGCCGAAGAAGTAACAACTGTAGATATTATTAAGCGGATAATTGATACGGTAGAGGTTCCATAGTTAAATATATTAATTACTTCACTGCAGTTAGAAGTCATTAATTGATATATTCTCACTATAAGATTATGAATGACAAAACATGGAGTTTTAGAGTAATGGAGTTTTGGAGTAATGGAGTGATTATTGATTATTTAACCCTGATACGCTCCTTCGTCGCTACAGGGCAAGCAATAAACAATCAACAATAGACAATAGACCCTGTACGGTCCGCTTCGCTCCCTATCCAAAAGGGATCTCTTCGAGACAGGGCAGGCAATAGACAATCAAATGATACCAAAAGAGATACTTAAAGAAGTTCGTCAGATAGAATTACGAACTCGACATCTTGTAAATGATGTTTTTAGTGGTGAATATCATTCTGTTTTTAAAGGCCAGGGGATGGAGTTCGCAGAGGTACGGGAATATCAATATGGTGACGATATTAGAGCGATAGATTGGAATGTTACTGCCAGGTATAACCACCCTTATGTAAAGGTTAATGATGAAGAACGTGAACTGAATGTAATGCTTGCAGTGGATGCGTCCAGGTCGGGTGCATTCGGATCACATAGAAAATTCAAATCTGAAATAGCAGCAGAGACATGTGCGCTTTTAGCTTTTTCCGCAATTAAAAATAACGATAAGGTAGGATTACTTGTTTTTACAGACAATATTGAAAAATATATTCCACCGAGAAAAGGCAAAGGGCACGTTTTAAGAGTTATTAGAGAAATTTTATATTTCAAGCCATCCTCATATAATACGAATATTAATATCGGTTTGGAATATTTACTAAAAGGGCTTAAACGTCGCTCCATAGTGTTTGTTGTCTCTGATTTCGAAGATGAAAATTATAATAAGCCTTTACGAGTCTTGAATCAAAAACATGATGTTATCGCTATACAGATTTTGGATAAACGTGAAAAAGAACTTCCTCCTGTAGGGCTTCTAAAGCTTCAGGATGCTGAAAGTCTTGAAGAGGCTTGGGTGGATACTACAAATCGCAATCTCAGGCAGATGTATTCTGACCTAATTGAACAAAAGCATCAAAACTTCGTTAAAGAGGCGAAAAAAACGAATCTTGATTTAATCCAAATTGACACTTCAGAATCTTATGTAGACCCACTTGTAAGGTTCTTTAAAATGAGGGAAAAACGTTTCCGGTGATAAGGAAAGGTAACAATCAGAGAGTTTTGTAAAACACATAATGATACCTGATAATTATTCCAGATTTTCCCAGAGGGATTCCTATGGAGCAAATTTTCACATTTAAAGTAAAATATTCTGTTTTTATAAGCTTTTTATTCTTTGTCAATTGGTGTTTAGCAGACGATATTCCTGTGACTATTAAAACAGAAGTTGATACAACTATTGCCACAATCGGTGACAGAATACAACTTACAATTCATTTATTATTTCCGGAGGGAACTGTTTTTGAGTTTCCTCAAATAAAAAATAAACTTGGTGAATTTGAAGTAGTCGATGAATCTTTTAGTAAACCGGCAAGATATAAAAAAGGCTATAAGCGGAATTGGAATCTCATTTTAGCAATTTTTGACACTGGTAAGGTTGCTATCCCATCTCTTGAAATAAAAGCAAAATCACCCTCTGATTCTACGACAGTATTAACTTTTAAAACGGATTCCCCAATAATAAATGTAATTTCTGTCTTGCCGCCAAACACAGTAGAGCCAAAAGATATTAAACCGCCATTTCCTTTGCGCACAGTTGTTCCCTGGGATATAATTGTTTTTGTTTTACTTATTATTTCTATAGTAGTCAGCGGCATTCTATATTATCGAAGGTGGAAGAAACTTCACCCTCAAGTAGCATTTGATGAGAGATTTTTAGAACCGCCACACATAATAGCATTTAATAAATTAAATCACCTGAAGAAAGAAGGTTGGTCAACTCCTGAAGAGCAAAGGAAATATTATTTCTCTCTTTCTGAAATACTAAGGGAATATATTGAGAGGCGGTATTTTATTAGAGCACTTGAAATGTCCACATTTGAGATTATGGAAGCATTTGAAAGTATTAATATAGACGGAAACATAGCAGAGGAATTTGCACGGGTTTTTGAAGAACTGGACCTTGTAAAATTTGCTAAACAAACACCAGCAATAAATGAAGTTCCAATTATTTGGGAAAAGGTTTATAGATGTATTGATAAAACGAAACGTGAACCTTTAGTAGATAGGAGGCTAATGTGATTGAGGTTCGAAATCTTGTAAAAAATTATGGGGATGTCAAAGCAGTAAGAGATATTTCTTTTACTGTAAAAAGTGGTGAAATTCTCGGTTTTTTAGGACCAAATGGTGCTGGGAAAACTACTACTCTTAGGGTTATTACATCCTTTCTTTCCCCAACGAGCGGCAATGTATTTGTGGATGATTTAAACGTATTTTATAACTCGATGGAGATTCGCAGGCTAATTGGTTATTTGCCTGAACTGAATCCACTTTACCGTGAGATGAATGTATATGAGTTCATAGAATTTGTTGCCAATATGCGTAAAATTGAAAAGAGCAAATTCAAATCACGTTTAAGTGAAGTTATTGAACTGTGTGGTTTAAAAGGCATAATTCATAAAAATATTAGTGAATTATCCAAAGGATATTGTCAACGTGTGGGATTGGCACAGGCAATTATTCATGACCCGGAAATTTTAATTCTGGATGAACCAACGACTGGATTGGACCCAAATCAGATTGCCGAAATTAGACAGCTAATCAAAAATCTTGGCAAAGAAAAGACGGTTATTATTTCCAGTCATATTCTGCAGGAAATTCAAGCGACGGCAGACCGTATGATAATTATCAATGATGGTAGTATTGTCGCTGATGGCACTATCGAGGATTTGATGAGTAGTTTTAAAGGAAAAACCCGTTTGACATTAGAATTAAGGAACGCAACTGAAGAGTCCATTTCTAAAATTCAGACTGTTCATAATGAAATTTCTTTGGCTGATATTAAAACGCAGGATGATACTGTTTTGGCTTCTTTAGAATATCCCAATTCGCTGGATCCAAGGCAGGATATCTTCAATTTCGCTTTAGAGAACAAGTGGACAATTCTGGAAATGAGTCGTCATAAAACCAGTTTGGAGGATGTATTCCGCAATCTAACAATCGAAGGAGGAGCTGATGCGTAGCAATGTTTCTATTCTATATCGAAAAGAAGTATCATCATTTTTCAATAGCCCTGTTGCCTATATTACACTAATTGGGTTTTTGATAATAAATTCCTGGTTTTTTACGAGTACGTTTTTCCTTATTAATGAATCTGACCTGAGAACTCTGTTTTCCCTTATTCCGATTATTTATCTCTTTTTCATTCCGGCAATCACAATGGGACTTATCACACGAGAACTAAACAGTGATACAATGGAGTTTCTAACAACTATGCCGGTTTCCGATTCTGAAATTATTATTGGGAAGTTTTTAGCAGCGCTGACTTTAATTGGAACAGCTTTACTGTTTACTTTAGTTCATTTTTTCTCACTTTTAATAGTGGGAAATAATATTGATATAGGAGCTATTATTTCCGGATATTTAGGTTTATTGATCGTTGGAGCTGCTTATGCTGCAGTTGGTACATTTAGCAGTACTATTACAAAGAACCAAATTGTCGCATTTATTGTATGTTTTGTAATTATCTTTATATTTTTCATTTTAGACAAGATTCTTATTTTTGTACCCGGATTTCTAAGTTCAATTTTTCAATATTTGAGTATCGATTACCACTTGGCTAATATTTCGCGTGGTGTAATTGATTCACGGAATATCATATATTTAGGATCAATTATCGCCTTATTTCTTCTCTTAAGTGTTAGAACTCTGGAAATGAGAAGGTGGAGGTAAACGATGTTGAATATATCTAATAAAAAACAATTTACTTTATACATAGTACTAATTGCTGCGATAATTGTTATTTTCAACCTGGTATCACGGTCGCTGTTTTTTCGTGTTGATCTTACTGATAATAAAATGTATTCATTATCAAATTCCAGTAAATCTGTGATAGAGAAATTAGATGATCGTATGGTTGCAAAGGTGTTTTTTTCAAAGGATTTACCGGGTAAGTATGCGAATTCACGACGCTATTTACAAGACCTTTTGCAAGAATATCAGGCTTATTCTAAAGGAGAATTCCATTTCGAATTTATAAATCCTGATGATAATCAGGAGGCGCAAAATGAAGCACACGGTTACGGAATTCCTCCGGTACAGCTGCAGGTTGTAGAAAATGATAAGTTAGAAATAAAAAATGTTTACATGGGTTTAGTTTTTCTATATAATGACAAGAAAGAAGCCCTTCCGGTTATCCAGACAACAGAAGGTTTGGAATATAACCTTACTGCTGCTATTAAAAAGATTACTGAAACAGATTTGAAAAAGGTAGGAATTATATCCCCTGAAACTAAGGAAGTATCCACAAGAAAATTACAGCAACTTTTAGAGCAGACATATAACATACAGACCGTTTCGCTAAATAGTGAAATTCCTGTGGAAGTGAATACAATTTTAATGAATGGTGTGGAAGATTCACTTAGCATGGATGAACTTTACAATCTGGATCAGTTCCTTATGCGCGGCGGAAAGTTATTTATTGGTCAAGGACGTTTGAAAACGAATTTACAGCAGGGTTTTGCAACGGAAATACATAGCAATATGTATGATTTTTTGGAACACTACGGTTTTCATATTGGAAAGGACCTTCTTCTTGATCGTAAATGTGGTCAGATTCGAGTTCAGCAGAGGCACGGTTTTTTCAGTTTTGCTAATGCAATTGAATATCCTCTATTTCCATTAATCCACAAATTCAGTAAAGAAAATATAATTGTTAAAAATATAGAGGAAGTACAAGCCTTCTTTGTCAATGAAGTTTCTCCTATTGATTCGACAGCCAATTTTACTTCCTTAATGAGAACATCGGATAAAACAGGTTCTATTTCAGGTCCTTACTATAACATTTATCCGATAAGAAATCCACAAATGAAAATGTTTCCACTAAAAAGTAAAACAATTACTGCAATGGTTGAAGGAAATATGAAAAGCTACTTTGCCGGTAATTCTGAATATAATCAAAAGGCGAACTTCCTTAGTCAAGTTGAGGATGTACAGATTTTACTTATCACTGATAACGAGTTTTTCAATGATTACCGTGCTGCTAGTATTCCTGAGAATACGGATTTTATCTTAAATGGCATTGACTACCTTTCCGGGGACAGAGAGCTATTGGAAATACGTTCTCGTGGTGTTACTGCTCGCCCATTAGATCAGCTGTCTGATGGTACGCGCCGCTTCTGGAAGTGGTTAAATATTCTTTTACCGGCACTATTGGTAGTTTTGTTAGGTTTGTATCGTTGGAAACGTAATTCAGACAAACGTAAACTCCTGGAGGAAATCTATGGCTAAGAAAAAAAGTTCATGGGGAATATATGTAGCTGTTTTAGCAGTGGCAATTTTGCTTTTATTAATTGTTAGAATTAAAGAAAATAAATATGAACAGAAAGTAACTGATATTTTCAAAGTAGATGTAGAAAATGTCAATGCATTTACAATTACAAAGGGAGAGGTATCTGTAACCCTGATGTTTGCAGACACTACATGGATATTTGCTGAACCTGATACAGGAAAAGTCAAACAGTATAAAATTAACAATTTTCTTAATAATGTTGTAAAATGTAAAAAAACGGGCTTTGCAACAGACAAAGCTGAAAAATACGGTCAATACAATATTACCGATGAATTGGGTACAACTGTCGAATTGAAAAAAGGTGAAACAGTACTTGCATCCGTAATAGTAGGAAAGTCAAAAGCAAGTTGGGCGCAGGATTATATAAGATATCCGAATAATCCTAAAGTCTATATAACTCAGAAAAAATTGCTTAACTATTTAAGTGAGAAGGCATCATTTTGGAGGTAGCAAATTCGTTTAGCCCTTCGGGCACGTCAGGGATGTCTTTTTGAGAGAAACGGGTTTGAATCGTAGCTGCGAACTGTCTAGTTCGCATTTTATATATAGATGCTATTAATTAATTTTGTCTAACAAAACTGTTAATTATGCGAAAAAAACCTGTTTTCGCGATAGCCAAACAGGTTTTTTATAACAACAAATGATTAGTTTTATGACCGGGACAAAACCCGTTTAGCCCTTCGGGCGCGTCAGGGACGTCTCTTTGAGAGAAACGGGTTTGAGTCGTAGATTATGATATATTCTAACTCAATATTGTGCTCACTCCTATTATTTATTGTGTACGTTTTTACAGACAACAAACCAATTCCCGCCTGAACAACGTGAAGTGCACGCGAACAATATTTGCAATTTGAACACAATCTATTAGCCAACAAAGATTTGATAGAGTATAAGTAGTTTTATATCTGATTAAATTGTGCGCTTAAATAAAAAGACTACTTGCAATAGTTATTTATTATTCATAACTAATAACAAACATAAGGAGGAACAATGAAAATACTTCGACACATTGGCTCGCTGGCTTTCGTGCTCGGGCTCTTCACTGCGTTATTCGTCGGCATACCCTGGTACGTGATCATTGCCGAGGATCCGGTCATGCCCTGGTGGCTCAAGACTGCAGTTTTTTGCCTTTTGGGTGGTATCCTCGTGGTTCTGCTAACAGTGGCTCTCGAACAATGGAAAAAAAGGAAACCAAAAGAGAAGCTTCCCCTAACTGAGTCTGCCCACCGGATTTTGCTGATGAATTCCACAGAAATACCTGACCAGGAGATCACGGAGATTCTTGGTCTAGTCCAGGGTCATACTGTATTTGCTATCTGGCTTGGAAAAGATCTATCCGCCTTAGTCAGATTGATCCTCGGAGGCGAACTGATTGAATATACGGAGATGATGAGAAGAGCTCGGACAGTAGCTGCTAACAGGATGATCGGCCAGGCTGCAGAGATGGGCGCGGACGCAATAATCAATGTTCGCTATATGACTACCAGTGTTGTTGCGAGTGCGGCTGAACTTCTGGCTTACGGCACAGCTGTCAAACTCAGTCACATTGCTGCCTGAAACCATTCAATACATCAGCTTACCATCAAAGGCGGTGTAAAAGAAAATGGAAGCGCTGCCCTGAAAGAGACGATGATTTAAAATTCGATTGATCTGCTTACACGACTGAAACCGGGTTTATTTTTAATAGATATTTTTATCTTGCCTCTTTCCGGTATTCTGTAATTAACCTCGTATATCTATTTACTTTGAGATGCAATCACCAATTATTTCCCACATTTTTAATGCATCTTTTGACGAATTATGTGTCCGAATGATCGGTTTTCTTAATATTTTATGAGCAAGAAGGTACATTACGCTTCCGATATACTGTCTTATAAAGTCATCTTCAACTTTGACATTATCTGGTGTCCAATAATTTAATTCTTCTTCAAAATGAAAATCAGAATGTGCGATACAGTTTTCATTGTCATAAACAACTATTGCTAATCTTGAATCCGGAAATCTTGACAATGGATATTTATCAACACGGAAATAGAAACTATATGGTTGTTGCTTCAATTTATTCAGTTTTCCATTATCCAACGAGGAATATTCAATATCTTTAATGCTCATTCTTGTAAACCCGCGCAAATCTATCATTTACTAATCCTTTCTTGACTAAATAAATGAGAATTTTATAAGTTGTTGATTCAACTACATCTATATTTTTCTTTAAAACAAATTCATAAGAAAAGCCTCTCTTAGGCATTTGTTACACTTTGAATATATCGGGATAAACCTTCCTTGCTTTTCTGAGAAATGGAATTATCAACTAATTTTTTTCTTTGATCCTTTCTAACATCAAGACAGTTATTTTTCACCTTAATTCCTGTAACTAATGTTGGACCAACTTTATAAAAGGTCTTTTTATGGCTTATATTATATCCATTATCGCAAATAATTTGAATTATATTTGGTGTTTTGTCTTTAAAATCCGTTTGACTTGAAAAAGAGAGATCATCAACGAACCGAGTATATACAATTTTTTTTTCTTTACAGAACTCTAACAATACTTTATCAATAGGCAAAAAAACTAAATTAGCTAGATGTGGGCTTGTCGGAGTCCCTTGTGGTAAACATCCTTTATAAGTTGTCAATAATGTTAATAAATGGCTTACATCTGCAGAAAACGAATTATTAATAAACATATTGTAAACATACATATGGTTTACTGAGGGGAAAAAACCCTGTAAATCTGTACAGAAAAAATATTTCTTCCCTTGATGCTTTTTTGCATTTGTAATATTACTCTTTTTTGTAACACCTCCGTGAATATGAGATAGTAATGGTATTTTAGATAAAATTTTATCCTTAATTTTGACTTGAATTTCTTTTAATAAATCTTTACTTGGATACAATATTCTATTAACAGGTTCACCATTTTTCATTTTAGGCGTCTTATCATCATTAGTTTTTGGTTCTATTTTCTTATAATAATATCTATCAATGTTTTCAATAACATGTTTAATAACATCGAGATCAAAATCTAATGTATAAGCAAGATGTTTTGGTTTTTGGATCATTATTTTAAAAAAATGTTGTTTATTAATTCATTGATAGTTGGAGATACTATTCTGAAAACATCTTTTTTTGAATTTTCCACGTCATTTTCGGTTAATGATTGGAAATATATTACTGGTACTGGTACTCCAAGAATGGCACTAATTTTTTCTATGAGGTTAATATTTGGATTTCTTTTGCCATGTTCAATTAATGACAAATATGTTTGTGTGATTTCACATCTTTCTGATAAATCTTTTTGTTTAAAACCTTTTGATTTTCTAATGGTTTTAATTGCCTGTCCTATTTCCATGAGTATTCCACCAATTTATTTTATATATAATTAAAAAGAGAAAAAGGGTTCAATTTCCTTACTACAACTCACTCAATTACTCAAAAAATACTTAATCAGATTTCCTATTACTTCAACTACCATATTTTCAGTCAAAAATTTCCGTTTCATGTTTCTCTGAATTTTTCCTAATAATCTGATAACATCTTCAAATAATTGAATGTCGGAATTTGAAAGTGAATCACGTTTTTTGGCTAAAAGTTGAATTAGTTTCTCTTCAACTTCATTTAGAGAATCTTTTGAGTTCATTTTGAACTCCTTTCTTTTAGTCCAGCATAATTGCTGGTAGTCGTCAACAGCAATAACATTTATGTCCGCCGTGATTCACTATAACCCTTTAAATCTTTCGAAACGTAGTCGTTTTGATATTTATTCCAGTTAAATATCGAATTCAGAATGAACAATATAGTTTCCCAATAATCAACCTCTGATAGCCATATAAGTTGTCAAAGTATTAGAAAACTGAATATACGGTATCGAAAACACTGTGCACCAGACGAGGAATGTGGCTAAGCCACTACCCATTTAGGGGTTTCAATCTTTCATAATGTTATCGCTGGGATTCTCTAAATCAGCCTTTCAAAGAACACCTATAATATAAAATATATTAACTGATATGTCAAGATATATTTGATTCTATTAACTATTTGTTAATATATTTCAATTCCAATGCTCTAGCAAAAGCCCACAGCACCAGCCGGACATAGAATATCACACTGCCTATACAGTCTCACCGTGTTCAAGGAATACTTCGTAATACCGCAATCCGATTGACATCAAGAAAATAGCCAGACCCAGGAAAAACAGTGAAAAACCAACTCTACTACGGCGACAACCTTGATATCCTCCGGACATTCCCGGATGATTACGTGGATCTGATCTATCTTCCGGTTATTAATAGTAAAGGCGTGGGGTAATAAAAAGGCTGGTCTCTTTTTATATTTTCGATTTTACCTTGTTAAAAAAACCGGTCAGGATTTTGTCCATTTATACTCGACACTTTTTAATAAAAATCATTTTTGTCGACTATACAAGGACAATAATTGTATTTCCGCTCACCAAATATAGTACACACAAACAAAAAATTTGAAATCAACACTCCATTACTCCATTACTCCAACAATCCAATTCTCCATTACCCTACCACTCCATTTTCTTTTTCTTGTCTTTCCCCAAAATCCGTATTATATTACCGACCGACCAGTCAGTCACAATTGAAAAGGGAAATAAAATTGACGCCACTACCCAAAGATAAAGAAAAACGCAAGCGCATTATTGCTGCCGCTATAAAAGTCTTTGCACTCGACGGGTTAAGCAATGGTAAAATAGCCACTATTGCCCAAAAGGCAGGCATCGGCAAGGGTACAGTCTATGAATATTTCAGCAGTAAGGAAGATATATTTGAAGCAGTGTTCAAGGATTTTTTCGATCAAATGATAATAGACTATTCTCAACTGCTTGAAGTGCCTATGGATCCAGTCCAGAAAATGGAAGCTATGTTCGATTACACTTACGATTACCTTGATCAACTTATGGAAGAGAAGCACGGCGAGGAATTGCTGATTTTCCTGGAAATATTCCTGCAGGGCTTCCGGGATGAATTCAGAGGCGCCGGCAAATTATCTTTCAGCACCGTATTACGTGAAGTATATGATATCTTCAAACCCTTTGTAGATGAAGGCATTAATGCCGGTGTCTTTAAGCCCCTCGATTCGGAACATGTGACATTTATCCTTTTCGCTGCCCTAGACGGAATCGGTTTGCACTATTTCATTAATCGCAATCATTATAATAAAGAAAAATTTAAAACGATCACCAAAGATATTTTTCTGAACGGTTTACTCAAATCCCAAACCGAAGGAGCATAACATGAAACGCCTGTTACTATTCTGCCTGATTATCATCACATCCCTGACCGCCGGCGATCCCGACGTGTCGGGACCGGAGATTCTAAATAAAATCATCAATCTTATGAATCCCGAAAACGCCCGGGGAGTCATGGAACAGACTATTGTAACCACTTCCGGCGATAAGAGGACTTTCAAATACGAAACTTACATGGGCAATCGCGGTGAGTCGTCACTCATGCGCTATCTGGAACCTTCCCGGGTCAAGGGCAATGCGCTGCTCATGATCGATTTTTCCGACAATATCTGGATGTATAACCGCCGCACCGGTCGTGTGCGTAAACTGGCGTCACATGCCAAAAAGCAGAAGTTCGAGGGTTCCGATTTCACTTATGAAGACATGGGTTCCGGGGACAGCTGGAAAACGGATTTTAAACCCATATTAAAAGGCACTCAAAAGATAAACAAAGTACGTTGCTTTAAGCTGGAACTTCAGACGAAATCCGAGGATGTTTCTTATAGTAAAATGATCTGTTGGGTACGTGTCGGCGATTTTTTCCCGATTCAGATCGATTACTACGATGAGAAAAATGTGTTCACAAAAACCCTGTTTCTTCAAGATATTCGTACAATTGAAGGTATATTAACTCCCATGAAAATGGTTATGAGAAATAATCTCGACCGCACTGAAACCGTCATGAAATACGTCAATATCACTTATGATGTTGAGTTTGATAAAGGCTTCTTCAGCGAACGAAATTTAAAAAAATAGACCGAAATGAGATTCTTATGAAACGACTACTTTTTTTGCTAATCATCAGCGCTTCACTTCTTGCCGGACCGGACTGGTTTGGGTATTACGAGGGTGAATATGATTTCGGAAAATTACAGGACAAATCAATGTATTTCGGGTATAACAAGTTGCGCCTTGACATGGATACCAGCCCATCTGAAAATATCAGGATCAGCGCGGACCTGATTTACAAGGAGTATAACGGCCAGACAAATCTGAATTTTCTGGATTTTCTCGACCCCGGTTTTCGACCGGTTGTTCCAAATTCTGATATGTCTGGTTGGGACACATTATCCTATATTCCTTACGCCCTCTCGGATTCCCTGTTTATCGACAACATGTTCCTGGAATTCCATCACAAACTTTTCGATCTGACACTCGGTAAACAGCAGATTTCCCCCGGCGTGGGTTACGCCTGGAATCCGACTGACATTTTCAATATCAAGGATATCATGGACCCCACCTATGAAAATACCGGGATTTCTGCTATTAAACTCGGCATACCGCTGGCTGAACGCATTATTTTAACCGGAATTTTACAACCCAAACAATCGTGGGATGAGACGGTACAGTATTACCAGATAAAAACCGGGTTTGGGCGCTACGATCTATCGGTCTTATATAGTCGCAGTCAGTATCGTCAGAGCGGTCTGTTTACAACAACAATCCAGTCACACAATCTATATGGGTTCAACCTTGAAGGTGAATTGTTCGGACTTGGCATTCGCAGCGAAGTAGCCGCTCACCGGTTGGATTATAACAGCGATAATTTACAATACGAATACATTATCGGCGGTGATTATACGTTTGCCAATTCCCTGTTCCTCCTGACTGAATTCTACCACAGTGACCTGGGAGCAAAAACCGATCAGACCGTCTTCGATGATTATATGGTCTATTTTGCCGGCGAGCGCAAAAGCCTGAATCAAAATTATCTCTTTGCACTGGCAATGTATCCGCTGGGCGACTTGCTGGATATCAGCGCCTTCGGAATTATCAACCTGAATGATAAAAGCGCCGTCATCGCGCCGCAACTGATGTACAGGATTTTCCAAGATGTGGAATTAGCTTTTATGGGTAGTCTGTTCATCGGTGAAGATCCAGACGAGTTCGGCTTTCAGGAATATGGCGCACGTGTGCGCTTAAGAGCCTATTTTTAATAATCCGATCTTATTTTAATCTGCTGTAATGGATGAAAGCTGTTAATATTAAAAAGAGGTAAGATAATGAGAGAAAAATTTTTAGATACAATTGCTCGCTGGGCAGGTGAAAAAACCTGGTGGATGTTTTTGGGGATAATAATAATTACTATAATTATGGGCGCTTTGGCAGGACAATTAGAAGTGAATATGAATCTCACTATGCTACTTCCTGAAAACGACCCAATGGTAAATGAATTCAATAAAATCTTTAAAGAATTTAATGGCGCCAATACAGTTTTTGTTGTTGTCGAAGGAGAACAACAGAATATGAAAAAATTCGCCGAGTATATTACTCCCAAAATATTAAACCTTGAAAATTGGATAGAACAAAATGCTTCTTCCAAAGTAAAGAAACAACACAACATACTTATTACAAAAGCTGATGAGGGAAAAACCGAATATGCCGGGAATTATTTTGATAGAGTGGATTATAAAATGCCAACTGAATTCATGAGAGATCATGGCCTTATGCTGGTAAAAAGTTCTGATCTAAAAAATACCAGTGAAGTATTTACAAATCCCAATATTGTAAAATTATTACAAAATATAAATAACAGTCTGGAAAAGGAATATATCCAATCAGAAGAGAAAATCTCCACTACACAGAAAGAACGTTCCGCAGTACAATTTCTTGATGGAATTGAGAGCTGGTTGGATAATACTGCAAAAGGACTCTATGATTCAGAATATAAAAAACAATCTGCTACTAAAGCAGCAAATGCAATAGGCGTAGGAAATCCCTATTTTATATCACCCGATCGCTCAATGCTGCTTATAATGGCTGAACCTACCTTTTCTATCATGGATATGAATTGTGTAATGCCAGGCATCAATGGATTGGAAGAAATGGTGAAAACTGAATCTACACAATTTAATGTAAAAGCCGGTTTAGCCGGAGGGGTAGTACTTGGCAGAGATGAAATGGTAGCCGGCACAGAGGATTCTTATCTTTTAACTATATTGGCTTTAATCGCAATATTTATCCTTTTCATATTCACTTTCAGGATGTTCAGCGCCCCTTTGCTTGCGATGTTTAATTTATTAATCGGAATAGTGTGGGTTATGGGTGTGGCTTATCTATTAGTACAGAGATTAAATTTATTTACGTTAATGGTTTCTGTGATTCTTGTTGGTCTCGGAATAGATTTTTCCATTCATATCATTTCACTTTTTTCAGAATACGTAAACAAAGGTGTAGAACCTAAAAAGGCTATCCGCATTACTTTACAAAAAGCGGGAACTGGTATTATTACCGGTGGAATAACTACTTCTGCCGCTTTCTTAACACTTTGCATTGGACGTAGTGAAGGTATTAGTGAATTTGGGCTTGTAAATGGAGTCGGCTTATTATGTATTATGATTGCTACGATAATCACTCTGCCGACTTTTTTAATGTTACGTGAAAAATACAGAAACTGGCGGGGGAAAAGTATTAAAAAATACCATGATGTAACCTATGCAGCAATTGGTAATATTGGGCAGAAACAATATAATAAGTGGAAAGTTTCTTTGGTTTCTCTGATCCTTGTCACTCTCATATTGGGTTATTTTATCACAAAAGTCACTTTTGACTATAATTATCTAAATATGGAGCCGGCTGGATTAGAATCTATTAAACTTAATGATAAAATTATCGACAAATACAACATGTCTTCGGATGCAACCTGCATTACAGCTAATTCCCTGCAGGAAAACTATAAATTTGCAGAGGAAGCCAAAGAAAAATCCAGTATCAGTTATATTGAATCCATTACTGACTATTTACCACCGCAGGACAAGCAAAAATCACGTAAGCAAAAGATAGCAAATATTCACAAGCAGATGGAAAATCAAACAATTGCACAGAAAATTACAGAGGTGGATTGGCAAAAATTCATTGATGAAATGATTCGCCTGGAAGATAATGTCATTGAAATGCAGGATATGGCTTTCATAGGCGGGCAGGATATGGTGGATACAAAAGCAGCCCGCTTAGTCGGGAATGCTAATATTTCTAGAGCAGTAGTTGATCTGGAAGACCTTTTATTTAATCCGGCGGATTTAGAAATTAACAATAAAATCAAAAATATTTGCAAGATGCTGAACTTCGTCAAATCCAAAAAGGAAAATCCAAGAATAAAGAATGAACTTTCTGAACTTATAAATAAACTATCCGCTTTTTCTAAAAATTCAGTTTCATTATCTAAGGATGAAAAAATAGAAAAACTTAACAAATATTATGGTAAATTAACGCAAATTACTGAATATCCGGAATTTAAGGGCAGGATATCAGAATTTATAACCCAATTGACTAATAACTCCGATAAATTGGAGCGGCTATCAAAATTTAATCATGATTTTGCTCTAGAATATAAAAATTTAATCCTGAATATGGCTGATACATCGAACATAACTTTATCAATGCTGCCGGATCTCATCAGAGATAAATACATTAGTAAAAGCGGGGAAGTTTTTCTTTTATCAGTTTATCCCAAAGGGAATATATGGAATCTGAAGTACCTGGATCTTTTTTCCAATGAAATGTTCGAAATCTCCCATAGAATTATCGGAACTGCCCCTATGTTTTATTATCTGATAAAAATTATTGGCAGAGATGGGAGAAATGCTGCCTTTTTGACTCTATTTGTGGTCTTCATTTTCTTGTTAATTGATTTTAAATCTTTTAAAAGTGCTTTTCTTGCTATGATTCCCCTATTAACCGGAATGATCTGGATGTTGGGATTAATGGGAATATTTCATGTACAACTCACTCTTGTAAATATTATGGCTTTACCATTAATTCTGGGAATTGGGGTTGATGATGGAGTACATATCCTGCATCGTTACAGGATTGAAGGAACAGGTGCAATTAAAACTGTTTTCGCTTCAACGGGAAAAGCAATTATCATAACATCTCTGACAACAATGTTATCTTTCGGCTCTTTAGTTTTTGCCACTTACAGAGGTTACGGTAGTTTGGGAATTGCTCTATTTATCGGAGTTGGCGCTTGTCTGTTGACATCTCTTCTGATATTACCGACAATTCTTGGTATGGTTGATAGGAAAAAGAAGAAATAATTACCAGAGGTGAATATCATTGGCAAACAGCAGGATGTTGTTAATGTAATGGCTTTACCATTAATTCAAAGGATTGGTATTGATGACGGTGTCCATATCATCCATCGCTGGCGCAGAGAGGGACGCGGCTCCGTAAAGACTGTCTTTGCAAGCACCGGAAAAGCTATCCTTCTTACTTCTCTAACAACAATGCTGGCGTTTTGATCGCTTTTATTTTCTTTATGGAGAGGATATGGAAGCCTGGGAACTGCACTCTTAATCGGTGTTGGCGCCTGCTTCATCACCACCGTATTTATTCTTCCCGGGATTATCGGGTGGATTGAGAGAAATTTCTAATTTCTAATTTCAAATATCAGATTTCAAATTGAAAAATGCTTGACATGCTCGAATGTATTTAATAAAATTAGTCGTAAATACAGAGTGATTTTAATGTGATTTTTCTTAGGATGCTATATGGAATTTATCCACTCAGTAAAGAACTCGCGTCTAAAGAAGATGATAAAACAAGATTTGTGATAATAGAAATATAATTCGTTGATTGATCAGGAAAAAGAAAATAGACTTACCATTATCGTAGAGAATCGAAAAGGTAAACATTTGTTAAAAGGGTTGAATCAGATTTCTTATATATTGATACTATAAATGGATATAAGAAATATTCAAGATAGAATAAAAAAAGGCGCCTATCGATTTTCGGATCATGCTATTAAACGTATGATAGAACGATCACTTGACCGCAAAGATGTTGAAGAAGCAATTTCGAACGGAAAAATTATTGAAGAATATCCAGATGATAAATATTCACCAAGTTGTTTAATTTATGGACAAACAGACACAGAACGAGATCTTCATGTTCAGATTTCTCTACCGCCAAAAGTCGTAATCGTTACAACATATGAACCTGATCCTCAAGAATGGATCAATTGTCAAATCAGGAGGTAATTAAGATGAATTGTGTATTTTGTGGAGGCAAAGTTGAGTCTAAAGAAGTAACATTTACTTATGAAAGTGAAGATCAGGTTATTTTAGTTAGAAAAGTACCTGCTGAAGTTTGTACTCATTGTGGTGAAAAAACTTACTCTCCCAAGATTACAGATGAACTTTTAAAATTTGCTAAATGTCGTTTTAAGCCTGTGAAAACAATCGAAACTCCGGTGTTTGATTATACGAGAAAAGTGGCTGTAAAAGTTTAGTTTATTTTTCATTTTATAGTACTGTCACGTCACACTTGTGTCGATCGAAGATTCCTTTGGAAAGACATCTCTTCGAGATAATGACGTATAGAATATAGTAATTTTATAACCAAAGTTTGATGGTTCTGTCAATTAAAATTGCTAAAAATATTGGCATAAAAACAATTGAGGTAGAAAAATGATTACCTATACATTTTCCAAAGCAAGACAAAATTTTGCCACGGTACTTAATAAAGCAAAAGAAGATAGTGAAGTATTAATCAAACGTAAAGATGGAACTTTATTCAAAATCCAATCAGTCAAGAAAAATATGTCCCCATTTGATGTAAAAGGTATAAATCTATCAATTACGTCTGAAGAAATAGTTGATATCGTACGTGAAATAAGAGAAAGATAAATCGTAACCGTTCACCCCGTTAGATACTTACTATTTTAAACAACGAATATCTATTAGGGGTTGTTATCTCACGGGGTTCACGGCTTTTCCAAAGGAACTCCCTTGGAGGAAACTTGAAATTGGAAAGTAGAAATTGGGAATAAGGGAGACCTGTCTGCGTGCCTGCCTGAGAGAGTACGCTCGCAGACAGGCGGGCACGCACAGGCAGGGATGAAACGAGTTTACGAGTTGGATGTCTATGCCGATCGAAGATTCTCCGAAGGAGTCCTATGTGACCTTTGTAAAGGCATGCCTTTGGCACAAACTGGCAGAAGCGTTATCAGATATGGTTTGGCACGACTTTGATAAATGGAACAAAAAGGTTCAGAACACAGTGGGCTATCAGATAATACAATCATCTGACAGCATAGCTGTAAATATAGCGGAAGGGTATGGTCGACACACCCCCGCTGACAGGAAAAAGTTCTATATTTACCCCGTTAAATTCTGATCCATCAGAATATTTAACTGGGGTATATTCAAGAAGTTCATTTGAAGAAACCAAATCATGGTTGCGAAAACTTATCAGAAGAAAAGTTTTAACTGAGTCAAGCGCAACAGAATACAAAGCAATAGTTGCTCCGCAGGTCACAACGGTCAGACGACTCGTAGAGACTCCTTTGGAGAGCCCCCTCGGGAAAAAACTCGGCCCAAAATTGAATGCGTTCATCAACAGTACAAAAGCATGAAGACCAAATTTCTAATTTCAACGTTCGTTGAACAGTTACTAATAAGGAAACATTCGTTATTCACACTGCAGCTAACTTTTGACCGTTATATAATCCGTCTAATTTCTATTTAAAGCAAGAAATATGAACCGATCTCAGGCAGAACAAAAACTACAACAAATATTTAACATTGATCATTTTTATGACGACCAATGGGATACGATCAAGAGAATTCTAAATGGTGAAAGAATCCTGTTAGTCGAAAAAACCGGCTTCGGTAAATCTCTCTGTTATCAGTTCCCGGCAACTCAATTTTCCGGTTTGACAATAATCTTTTCACCCTTGATTGCATTGATGCGCGACCAGGTTAAATACTTAAAATCAATCGGTATTCCAACTGAATGCGTGAATAGCGGGCAAGAGTCCGAAGAAAATACTGAAATAATGGAAAAGGCAAAAAACGGACAAATCAAAATTCTTTATATTGCCCCCGAACGACAGGAGAACCGGGAATGGTTGGAAGCCGTTCGCAATATGCAAATCTCGATGGTGGTCATTGATGAAGCCCATTGTATCTCTGTATGGGGGCACGATTTCAGACCAGCCTTTCGTCGCATCGTCAGTTTGGTAAAATTGCTCCCGCAAAATTTTCCGGTATTAGCAACAACAGCAACTGCCACTAAAAGAGTAGCAGAAGACGTACGAACACAAATTGGAAATAATGCTACTCTTATTCGCGGAAATCTACTACGGGAAAATTTCCATTTAAGTGTAGTTAAAGTATCTAATGAAGAATCCAAAATGGCATGGCTGGCAGGATTTCTTCAAAAGCAGGAAGGAAATGGTCTGGTTTATACCGGAACAAGAGTCAACACGGATCTTTTTTCTTCCTGGTTGCAATTTGCCGGTATAAGCGCGGCAAACTATAATGCCGGTTTGGATTCAGAATCCAGAAAAGACATTGAGAACGGATTAATTGAGAACAGGTGGAAATGTATTGTTTCAACCAATGCACTTGGAATGGGGATTGACAAACCGGATATTCGATTTATTATTCACACGCAAATACCTCAATCTCCCATCCATTACTACCAGGAAATCGGAAGAGCGGGACGAGATGGATTACCGACGAGAATTGTTCTATTATATAACCCGGATGATAAGGAATTGCCGGAACATTTCATCAAAAATAGTCGCCCCTCGATAAAAAAATATGAAAGAGTTATTGATGCCCTCAAAACCGAACCGATGAGCGAATGGAATTTGATGCGTGCAACAAATCTTACACAGACACAAGTACGAGTTATTAGAGCAGATTTGATTGATCAAGGCATCATTAAAGAAGTGATGTATGGCAGAAGTAAAAAATACGAATACCAGTATGGCGCATCTCAACTTGATACGAGACCTTTTGAAGAACTTCGGAATTTCAAGATGGCTGAACTGGAACAGATGATATCCTATTCCGAGTCCTCAACCTGTAGAATGGATTTTCTTTGTCGCTATCTTGGCGACGATACTGTCAATCATTGTGGAAAATGTGATAATGATTTACAAAAAAACCTTCATTACGGTCTCTCTGAATACTGGCAAAAAAAGATTAATGAATTCAGGGATTCTTATTTCCCCGAGTTGGAAATTGAATTAAAAAATTCCAATATCGTCAACGGCGTCGCATGTTCATATTATGGCATATCCAATGTTGGCGCGGCAATACACCGTTGTAAATATGAAAACGGCGGCGATTTCCCCAACCATTTATTGAGACAAACTTTAAGGGCATTCAGACACAAATTTGGAAATGAGGAATTTGACCTTGTCGTATATGTTCCACCAACAGAATCAGGTGATCTTGTGAAGAATTTTGCAGAAAAAGTGGCGCGGACATTAAAATTCCCATTATCACACAAACTTGTGAAAATAACTAACACGAAACCACAAAAAGTATTTCAAAACTCTGTCTTGAAACACGATAATGTAAAAGATGTATTTTCATACCAGGATGAATCCAGGATTATTGGTAAGAAGATTTTATTAATTGACGATATTTATGATAGTGGCGCAACTATTAAGGAAATTGGACGATTATTTACTAAATTAGGGGCAGAGAAAATTGCGCCATTAGTAATAGCAAAGACAGTGGGGGGCGATATTTAATGAGTGATATTCAACAATATGCCTATTGGATGGCTTTAGCCCATTTACCAAAATGGCGAACGGAAAAAATAAATCGTTTAATTGTGGAAATTCTACACGAACGAAATATGTCCTTTTCTGAATTTTTTGAGATGGATCAAAAAAGTTGGTCAGAAGAATTTCAGTTCAATTCAAAAGAATTAAATGATCTGGATACAGCAAAATCCGAACTTCCCAATTATTCTTTTCTCGTTGAAGATTTACTAAATCAGGGCTTTGAATTAATTCCAATAGATGCCGATGATTACTCACCCACCCTAAAAAATAATTTAAAACTGAAATATGCCCCGCCTTTACTTTACACTAAAGGAAACAAAAGTTTACTGAAAGAATCATCCATTGCTATCGTTGGTTCACGAAACGCTTCTGATATTTCTTTGGAATTCACAAAGAATATTGCTAAAAATACTGTTAAGAACTTTCAGGTTGTCGTCAGCGGTTTTGCGAAAGGCGTTGATCGAACAGCATTAGAAGAAACTTTAGCCGCATACGGTAGAAGCATCATTGTTCTGCCGCAGGGGATTATGACTTTTGCCAGTGGTTTTAAGAAATATTATTCCCGGATAATTGAAGGTGATATCCTGATTTTAAGCGCTTATCACCCCAAAGCGCCCTGGTCCGTCGGACTTGCAATGGGACGAAATGCTTACATTTACGGTTTAGCGGATAAAATCTATGTAGCCGAATCTGATGTAAAAGGCGGAACCTGGTCAGGTGTGGTTGACGGCTTGAGAAAAAACAGGGAAATCTATGTTCGCAAACCAAACCCTGGTGAAAATAACGCTAATGATTTATTGATTTTAAAAGGCGCGACGCCGGTAAGTATTAATGGCGATATCGTACAAAAAGAAGAATTAGAGAATTTTGAAGAACGGGTGAAAAACGTTCTTTCATCCAAACCGTTAACCGCAAGTGAAATAAAAGATAAAATTCATATTGATATTGATACGCGAAAACTATCGTCTATGCTTTCTGAATTGGCATTTGTTGTTAAGGAAAAGGGAAATAGTAAAAACCGTTTCAGGCTTAAGAATTCAGAGGTTGTTCAAACAAATTTATTTGATTCACGTGATATCTAATCCCCACTATACCCCACGGCAAACCGCCGTCGGTGAGTTTTTTCAATAAAAGAATAAAACCGGGAATGTTGGTTCTTTCTGTAAACCTATTTTTATATATTTTTTAATAAAACAATTGCGTACTTCAAGTTAGACCGCCAAAATGGTGAAATACTAATAAATGGTATCATTATAGATAAAAATAACTTGATAATTCTTTTGGTAAATAGTACATTTGGAATGTACAGTAGGAAAGGTAATACATATGCAAACAATTGCAGTAAATGAATTAAGAGCGAATTTAATGAAGGTCTTAAAAAAAATTGAATATGGAGAAAGTCTTGATATTACCTCTCAAGGTAAAGTCGTTGCTAAACTAGTACCTCCTGAATATAGTAGAGAAAAAGCAAGAAATAAACTAAAGGAAATTAGAAAGAGAGCTGTAATACATGATGTAATTTCTTCCATCGATGTTGAATGGGAGACAATGCAATAATGATAACTGTAGACACCCATATCATTATTTGGGATGCTTTGAAACCGGAATTGCTAAGTGAAAAAGCAAAAAGTGAATTGGAACGAGCAAACCAAACAGATGGGATTATTTTCTGCGATATTTCTCTTTGGGAAATTGCAATGCTGATTAAGAAGAAAAGAATAGAAATTGATGTCCCATATCTTGAATTCATAGATTTAGTTAAAGCTTCAAATAATTACATTTTTCAAGAAATAACTCCAGAGATTGCTGAATTATCTGCCAATTTAACATTAGATATTAATTCAGACCCAGCTGATAGATTAACCCTACTACGTCATTTAGTACTTTTGTATACAATATGTTGTTTGTATATGTTAATGTTAACCAAACATATAGTGCTATATCTTATAAGTTACGTTGTAGGGTTAATTAGCGACACTTCTCTTATTTCCAATACTACACTAATCACAGCTGATAAAAACCTAAGAAAATCGAAAGAATTAAGAACAATATGGTAAAGGCGGTATAACATTCGTTGACGTTACACCCCTCTGGCGGGGTAACGTTTTAACCTGTTGTCTTACATATCCGTAGGACATAATTCAAAGATTTTCGCTCTTTTATAATTCAAACTTATTTCTAATGTTTCTTGAAAAAAACAACGGCATACATCACCTATGTCCGTTAGAAGGATAAAATTCAAAATGTAAATATTTTTTCTATAACTGAAGTTCCCCCGAAATTGGAAATCCCTTATAACGCATTTTTTATCTTTACTCAACGCCAGACGCTGGAATAGTCCGGAATTAATCTGCCGCCGCAGTTCCCGAACCGACCAGTTATCCAAATAACTCTGATTTTTTTAAAATTGGCGTTCGAGATTGTCCTTGATTTTCAGTAATTCTAGTAATATGACCAATTTAATATTTGTGACCGTGTTCCACTTTTTTACAATTATCCTGACAGTGCCAGGATTATCGGGTGGATTGAGCGAAAAAGGAAATAGTATCCGGCATTCAGTATCCAGTATCAAATTTCATCCATGCTTCTCCCGCTCGGGCGGTCACAAAGGACTCATAGGAGAACATACATGACAAGAATTTCTAATTTCTAATTTCTAATATCAGTCGGTACGGTTATTCACTTAGGACTTGACAATAGAATCATAAAAGAGTAAAATATTAGCGTAATGACTATAGATGAACAAAAGCGAATAGACATTTCTCGATTGAGAAACATTGCTAAAAAGTTTCTCTATATAGACATTTATTTCTCGATAGAGAAACTATGAAATGAATTAACGTTTGCAAGTTAAAAATATGTTAGGTTTAATAAAAATGAATAAATGATATAGGTATATATGAAAATGAAAAGATCTTTAGGAATAACGATAATTGGATGGTATTTCATCGTTCAGGGATGGATAGCACTCGGACAGTACGGTGATATTGGTAATTTTGCATTAGTTCTTGTAGCTTTATTTGTATGTATTGGCATCGGCTTGCTCAAACTATTTAACATTGCAAGAATTGCCGCTATACTTTTATTTGTTATTCTATCCTGTTATTCTTTATTTCTCACCATTAATTTATCAAGTCAATATTCAGACTCTATGATTGTAGGGAAAGCCATATCCATGCTTATATTTAGTACGGTGTTATTAATTATATTCTTGTTTTTCTTTACAAGGCCTAATATTAAAAACCAATTCAAAGAAAAAAGTAGTTCAAAAAATAAAAATAATGGGTCTGTTAATTCATAATAGAAAATTTTACATATATTGACAATGATAAGCCGACCGCAGGCGGTCGGCTTATCGGCACGGGAGTTGTTGGCTCACTCCATGAAAGTCCGCCTGCGGCGGCCTATCAATGTCGTTCGAGCCGACCCCGCCTACGGCGGCTACGTCCTGTACTCGCATCTGAGAGAAATCCTTTCTCTCCTTGCTGCGTACAGGATGCGGCTCAACTCCCGTGCCGTTAGCACAATAAAATGAAGAGGCAGATATAAATTGTCATTAGTATATCGAAATTATAAAAATCAGGAATTCTATCTTCATAAATCTTTAACAAAAAAAGGTAATCCCAAATATTACTTTTCTACTAAGAAAGAAGGAGAACTTGTTGATTATATTCCTGACGGATATGAAATATACGAAAATCCAAATGGGCAGGTTTTTTTAAGTAGAATACAACCAAAGCTTATTACTGATGATGAAAAGAGCATTGTTTTAAATGGAATGTACAAATATTCGGATGTAAATATATTTAAAATTGATGTAAAGAGAGATATAATAAACATTTATACTCCTGATCAAGATATTGAAGAACTCTCAAAATTTATAGAGATGTCTCCCCTTAGAAGAAAAAATAGAGATAAAGATAACATAATTAATCAAGTAGTTCATTATTCACCTGTTTTACAATTTATATTAGTTGATAGTTCAATGAGGCATTTTATAACAAGAAGATATTGTTATTTAGGTTCAATAGATGATTGGATTGAGATCGGACAAATTGGAATACTATCAGATTTAGTGAAGAAATATGTAAAGCATATTGGTAAAGATTCATATTATGATTTAGATTAAAAAAATAAGGTGCTAACCATCTCATGCACCCGACAGCGAACGCAGTTGCATGATTGGAGGGATTTAGAGTTTGGGAATCATTAGTGAAAGAGTTAAAGGTTTACTGATTTAAGTTCGCTGCGGGTGATGAAGTTTCCGTTATCTGCCATTATTAAAGGTATGAAGGTAGATTTGTGAGAGGAGTTTTATATGGAACAGTTTAATCAAAAAAATTATTGGACATGGAGGAAAATATTGACGGGTTTAGGAGTTATATTAATCTTGATTATTATCTACTTTGTAAATAGAGACTCCACGAATTTGCCAGAACAGATTAAGAAACACCCAAAAGAGACAAAATTATTAGAAGACGAAGCTCGTGAAGCAGTTTCATCTATGGACCAGGATGATATAAATCTGATGGAAGAACTCACTCAAAAGGCAATTAATCTATTACCCGATGATGAAAAACAACAGCTCATATCCTTGCAACTTCGGTTCAATGAATATAGTTATGATGCCCTAACAGAAAACGAAATAAATACAATGCAACAGTTAAACAAAAAAGCCATTGGTTTATTATCCACAGAAGATAATCTAAAACTAAGCAAGATATTTGAAAGAGCCGTGGATGAAGTTCGTAAAGATATTAAAGAACAAATTCCTAATCAAGACAACTCCCGTTTGAAAGAACTGGTGGGTAAATTGGATGACCCTGATGAAGCAGTGAGATGGAAAGCAATATTGGAATTAGAAAGGCTGGGGCCAAAGGCAAAGGAAATAATTCCAGACCTTATACGGTACTTAGAGAATGATGATTGGCGGATTAGGTATTATGCCGTTGAAATACTGGGAATGATAGGTTCAGATGCTAAAGCTGCTTTCTCAGCTTTACAAAAGGTATCAAAAGACCCTGATTGGAAAGTTCGCAAGAGAGCTTCATGGGCACTCGATGAAATATCAAAAAATAATAAAAAGAATAATACCGGCAGATAACAAAACGCTGCACCAGACCGCTATTCCGCTACGCTCCATAGCGGCAGGTGAATTTTTTCGTTAGGTTATTACTTTTACGAGGATAAAATATGAGCTATGATGCGAAACCAATCATTTTTTATAAACCTGCTATGAGTACCCCTCAGATAAAAGCAGCTATGGATTCATTTTTCAAATATTGGTTACCAAAGCATAGTTATTCGGAAGATTTAAAATTATATCATTACACGACATTAGAAGGTTTAAAAGGAATAATAAATAGTCGTTCAATACGGTTTACCCACACAAGTACATTAAACGACCCATCAGAATTAAAATACGGAAAACAGTTAATTTTAGATATATTAAGTGATACAATTAATAATGAGAATGAAGATAATATTAAAAATCTATTGAAGGACTTGTCAACCTTTATAAATGTATTTGATACAATATCATATCAAACTTATGTAGCCTGTTTCTGCAAATCAGAAAATTTATTAAGTCAATGGCGAAGTTATGCAGCTCAAGGTGGTGGATATAACCTTGGCTTAAGATTTCAGTCTAGTACAAAATTTTATCATGCTTTAGACGACTCCGAAAAGGAGAGTTATATAATTTTACGCAAAATGATATATGATATTGATGAGCAAAGAGAATTAGTATCAAACTATATTTCATCTATAGTTACTAGTTCAAGTGATGCTATAAAATATTTTAGAGAACATGGTGGTGTTCCACAAGCTTGGGCATCAATTGCTGCTATGGAGTCTGTTAATATATTATTTGATTTAATGCTATCATTTAAAAACCCGGTATTTAGAGAAGAAAATGAATGGCGTCTAATTAAAGGAATGGAAGCTGAACATAGACCTGAACTTATAAAATTTAGAGAAACCAATGAAGGTCTTGTCCCATATCTTGAAACATATATAGTGGAAGATTTAGAAGGGGAATCCACTTTTCCGCTTCGCACAATTAAATTTGGTCCCATGCTTGATGAAGCAAGAACTAAGTCTACGTTAGAACTTTTCGTGAATAAAGAAGCTGCTTTAACTAATAAAATAAAAATCGATACAAGTAACACAATAATTTCGGGTGCAGGATATATCTTGAGAGAATAAATTTCAATTAGCATATCCTAACGAATCTTTTATAGAAAGTAAAGTCAAGAACATAATTCACCGTAACCCCTAGTTTTTAACTTTTAGGGCGCCATAAAGACGGTTGAAATTTTACTAATGTCGCACTGCCTGTTTTCATAGAGGATATTTCCAGTTTGAAAAACCATACTTATATAACAGGGATTTCTAACCGATCAGTTTTGCCTCAACGGAAGTCTCTGGTGAGACACCTGACGCCATATAAATAAAATAACGATAGCCGAGAAAATCTTTTATTCAGTGTCAGCGTGCACCAAAGGCGTCTCAATGTGACAAGCAGTGGTTGAAACCATCCCATGGAATTAACGAGGTGAGCTGCTCGACAAAATTAGGTTTTGGCGATTTTACCAAAGATTTACGAATGTTAAAAGTAAATCACTTCGAAATCCGGCGTATCTCATACGTTGACCGTTAGCACGTAACAATAGAACAACGAAATAATATAAAATCCTTTTAATTAACCATAGCATTGATTATCTTAGTTATGTTGTATGACTAAGTAATAAAAGGGGTAAAAAAATGATACAAGTAAATATACACCATGCAAAGACTCACCTTTCAAGATTAATTCAAAAAGCAATTGAAGGTGAAGAAGTGGTTATAGCAAAAGGAAATAAACCGATAGTTAAATTAACGCAAATTCTAAATGTACCACAGATTAGGAAACTGGGATCTGCTCAGGGGAAAATACATATATCTGATGATTTTAATGAGCCATTGGATGATTTTGCGGAGTATATGAATTGAAGTATATAATTGATACTCTTACACTACTTTGGATAGTTGATAATAATTCGCAATTGACTCGTACTGCTAAGGAAATATATCTCGATGAAAATAATGAAATATTATTAAGTATCGCTAGTATATGGGAAATAGCAATAAAAATAAGTTTAAAGAAATTGATAATTCCATGTCGTTTATCGGATTTTGTAAAAGAACATATCATTGGAAATAACATTCGGATTTTAAATATAGCATTGTCACATATATACCGACTGGAAACCTTAAAATATTACCATAGAGACCCTTTTGATCGTTTAATAATATCCCAATCTATTGAAGAAAATATCCCGATTATTAGTTCAGATAGTGAACTTGATAAATACGAAATAGATCGAGTTTGGTAAGCAAGTAATGTGCTAATGAATCTGCTTCGCCTCAACGGAAGTCTCTGGCGAGGCACCTGACGCCATATAAATAAAATAACGATAGCTGAAAATCTTTTATTCGGCGTCAGCGTGCACCAAAGGCGTCTCAATGTGACAAGCAGGGGTTGCCTGCCCGACGCAGGCGGGAACAAAGCCATCTATCTGGAATTTGCACGGCTTTGAGTTATGCTGATAATCAGTGGTGAACAGGTAAAATATTCAGTTTATTGCAGCAATGTTAATCATAAACGTTGTTTTTTATCGGATATCTTGATGAAAACCGGTCCGATACCCAAGGAATACCGAATTCTGCAAAAACTATTCTCATGCCGCAATTTGCGGCTTATAGCGACATATAGCGCTAATTTTTGTGAGTTACTTTGTAGGCTTAATCACCAAAAAGACCCAATTGATCCTTATTATTCTCTTTTTTCTTTTCGGCAATCTTCCTGTTAATTTCAGCTCTTCTTTTTTTTCTCTTTTTTATTTTTTCCTCCTCGATTCTTCTATTTTCATCAACGAATTCCTGTAATTCTCTGGCTTCTTCATCATCGGCAAATTCAATAATATATTTTTGATTGTCCACCATACTTTTGGGGATAATAAAACCTTCCGGCGTTTGATAAAAAGTAAAAGAATCAGATATTTCTTTACTACAATATCCTTCTTCGCCGATGCTCAGGTTACAGGCTTTTTCGATTTGAGTTGCTTTAGTGCCAATAGTTGACTTCTTTGTTCCAAAATATTTACAAAGCGAGTCAACAGTAATATAATTTTCATTTTGCTTATCAAATAAAAAATTCAGGCGAGCTATAACATAAATAATAGATGCGGCCCAAATTTCCTTTTTCCCTCGAATAATATTTATTATCCTTTTTCTACCGAGTTTCCCACATAACTTGATAGCATACCCTTCCAATTCAGGCGTCAAATACTCCTCACAAAAAGAATGTATCATTTCTTTAATTTTATCTACTCTTTCTGCTTTGTCATTTTTATCTTTTGAAAATTTATTCATACTGATTTTATCACCTTTTATCTAATCAGAAATATATTTATCAATTTCTTTCATAAATATCTCCTCTGTCCTTGCGCCGACCCATTTTTGACGTATAATACCTTTTTTATCAATAAGGAAAGTTGTAGGAATACCTCGAATGCCCCCATACTTAACTGTTAGATCTTTGAGATATTTTTCATCGCCTGTCAGGATTGTATAGTTTATAGAATTATTATTTACAAAGGATTGGATTTTTGCTGCATTACCTGAAGATAATGTAATACCGACAATTTCCAGTCCGTCTTTTTTGTGTTTATCATACATTTTAATAAAGTCCGGAATCTCGTAAAGACATGGACCGCACCATGATGCCCAAAAATTCAGAATTACGACTTTGTCTTTGAATTGCTTAAGTGTTACTTCTTTGCCATCAAGAGTAATTAATGAAAAATCGGGTGCTATACTTCCGATAGAACCGGGAATTCGCATAATTTGTGATTGTTTGACTTCGCCTGTATTTTTTCCACTGGTAGTGTTAGGTTTTTGCTCTTTTTGGGCACAGCCTACTCCAAAACTGATAAGCATAAAAGTTGAAAATAATATTACCATTGTTACCGCACTTTTCAATTTCATTGTGTTATCTCCTCTTTATTAATAATTCAAGATACTGCATTTCTGAGCACTAATAAAGTATTATATTCATTTTCTTTATAAAATCTTCCGGTTTTTCAAAACCAAAAATTCTGAGGTCTGTAATTTCACTCCCTTTTTTGTCTATAAAGACAGTAGTTGGAACTCCTTTGATGTTGTACTTTTCTTTTATTGATATTGTTTCAGAAGAAGTACCGGAAGTTAAATCTATTTTAAAAAGAGAAAATTGACCGCTTAGTTTTACAACTTCGGAATTACTAAATGTAAATTTATCCATCTCTTTGCAGGGTATGCACCAGTCGGCAGAGAAATCAAGGATAATTGGCTTTTCTGTTTCTAATGCTGTTATGTATGCCTTTTTGTTGTATGGTTTCCAATTCATACTTGACAATGCTTTCTCTTCTGGTTTAAGGAACCATGTCCCTATTATAATAGACACTATTGCAATGATTTGTTTGATAAATATAAATGCAGGCGCATTTCTACCGGATTTGTTGAAAAGAAGTAAATAAATACCTGAACCTATAATGTACACCGGAAATAGTATGTTATAGATGTTTTTAGGGATCAAGGGATTTATAAAATATAATGCTATTCCAACTAGAATAAGACCAAAAATAATTCTAACACCTACCATCCACTCACCCGAACGGGGTAAACTGTTAATTTTGCTGGAGAAAAATGCCAGAAAAATGAACGGTAAACCCAGACCAAGCGAAAGAGTAAAAAACATTGCAAAACCCAGGAATGGATTTCCTATGCTTGCAACGTAAGTCAGAAGTCCAATTATGAAAGGACCAATACATGGTGCTGCTACAATTCCCATAGTTAAACCCATAATCAGGGAACCAAAATATCCCGTGCGGCTCCCACCGCCCAGATTTGTCATAAATGAGGGAAGCCTGAACTCGTATAAACCGAACATGCTGAGTGAAAGTGCGGTTAAAATCCCGGCAATAGTCAGAAGTACAATTGGATTTGTCATAAATGTACCGAGTAGTTTGCCGGACAGTGCGGCGAGTGTACCTATTGTAGAATTTATGATGGCAATGCCGAGCACATAAAGAATTGCCATAATGATTTTTTTACCATGTTTCTCGGATGCCTGTCCACCAAAATAACTTACAGTAATAGGGATAAGTGGGTACACACAAGGCGTTAGGTTTAGTCCAAGTCCACCCAAGAAGATAAGGATAAATGTCAGGAATATTCCTTTTCTGGCAATAGATGCTTTAACATCAAAAATTGAGGATTGTGAATTATTATCTAATGATCCTTCGTTTATAAAATATTCTGAATTTTGAAATATAATTGGGTCTTTCGGATTTAAAATAGGTATAGAGATCGAGAAGAGAGTTTCCTGAGGTGCAATGCATACTTGATCATTGCAACCTTGATAGAGCAGATGTCCTTCTAAGATTACTTTCTCTTGTGCACTTTCGAGGATTTTTCCAGAAACTCTAATGATAATGTTACCCTCATATACTGCAAGCGGTTCATCGGAAAATGAGAGGTTTTTAATTTCGTGTGGTGGGAAATGGATATTAGTAATAGTTAGATATTCCGATTCTTCAAAGCGAATTTCAGTAGGAACGACAAATTCGTCCAGTGGCTTTGAAGAATTGATGTGCCAGGGTTCCTTTAATTTTACAACAATAGCGGCATGGAAATCTTGACCTTTATAGACTCCATTTGTGGATAGATAAGTTTCAATTTTTAGAATTGAATTGGTGTTTTTACCGAAAGACGGTAGAGCGAATAAAATGAAAAGAGTTAAAATAATTGGTAGTCTTGTTTTGGGCATAGTTTTTATCATTTATTTATTCAAAAGCGAAATATCTTCCTTAAAAATTTCTTTTCCTTTCTGATTGCATTATGTATTTCGGGCAACTTTTTCTCCGCTTCGACAATTCCTGCATTTATAAATTCTTTATATCTCAAAAATTCGCTCCAGTGCGCGTCTTTAACATCCGGATGCAAAGAGACATCTGCATTCGCCAGCTGGAGTTTGGATAGATAGAATCCTCTTATCGATTCTGTTCGAGAAATTATATCAATAATGTTTGGATTTTTAAGTTCTTTAATTTGATTAATGCAAACACAAACTCCTATCACAAGATCAGCACCCATTTCTCTTGCTTCATCAACAGGTACAGGTGCAGTCACGCCACCGTCTGTAAGCAATTGTCCATTTATTTGTTCAGGAGAAATAAAACCAGGAATAGACGAACTTAGTTTTACCGCTTTTCTTATATTTCCCTCTTTAAAAACGACAGTTTTTCCAGAGTTAAGGTCAGTTGATACTACACCGAAAGGTATTTTTGCATTATGGAAATCTCCATCGTCTATAAGAAAGGAAATGGCATCGGAAAGCCTCTCGTCTTTAATAATTCCTGTTCTGGACTGTGCAAAGTTTACGACAATTCTTTTAGCAACAATCCGAGCTAAATGGCTCATGAAAGAAGGATTCTGCTCGTTTTGAGGAATGATATATTTTAACCCAAGTGAATTATAGTTCTGGCTGGCTAAGAAATTTTCAAATCGTTTAATGACTGCTTCTGAATCAGGATTCTGGGCATACATTGCACCCACGACAGCACCCATTGATGTTCCTGTTATAAAATCAGTATGAATGCCATTCTCTTCGAGTACTTTTAGAACTCCTAAATGTGCTAAACCTCTGGCTCCGCCGCCACCTAATGCTAATCCGATCTTCGTATTCATTTTCTCACATTTAGATTTAGCTTTTTTCGATCCGTTACATATACTTTGTTCATAATAACATCTTTAAGTGGACGATCTTTTTTATTACAGTGAACTTTTGCAATTTTATCAACAGTTTTCACTCCCTGAATAACCTTACCAAATACTGTGTATCCAGCCTTATCTAAAAACGGTAAGTCTTTCAAGCAGATATAAAATTGGCTGCCGTTTGAGCTCTTTTGCGGATTAATATTATCGGGTAGCCTTGCCGATGCAACTGCTCCCCTTAGATGCTTTTGACCAAGTTCTGCGGGAATTGTATAGCCAGGACCACCTGTGCCATCATTATATGGGTTGTTATCTCTACTTAATATATCTCCGCCTTGAATAACAAAATTGGGAATTATGCGGTGAAAAGTTGTACCATTAAAGTAGCCCGCATTTGCCAGCTTCTTAAAATTCATTGCGTGAAGTGGCGCAGCGTAAGAGAAAAATTCGATAGTTATATTACCGTATTCTGTTTCAATAACAGCAACTTCCGATGGAGATACAACTTCATCGGGCAGTGATTTAACTCTATTCCGAATTTGTTCAATCTGCCTGCCGGATAACGAATCAGCCCGGATCGTCACGCTAATGCAAAGAATTAGAAAATACATGAAAAGTTGTCGAATAGACATGTGTTCATCTCCTATCTTAAAGTAAAAAGAGGGTAACTATCTAACTCCCAGATCCTGCCGTGTGCCCAAAGTGTCCCACAGGGGCAATTTTTTCTATTAGAAGTTAGGTTTTTCTCATACAGCAAAAAAAGAGTTTTCATAAAAACATCCTATATTGTTGGTCCGTTCTATAACTCAACACCTCATTGTATTTTTCCTCAATAACATTAGGTCTTCGCTCTCCCCTTCTCTTATCAAGAGAAGGGGCAGGGGGTTGAGTTCATCATCTCTTCCCTTCCACGATCCTCTTCCAAAAAATGGGTCGGAGGATGAGTTCTATTTCTCCAATTCTTTCAATAATCTCTCAAGCACATCCTCCAAAGATTTTTTCACTTCGGAGTTTTTATATCGTATCACTTTATACTCATTATTTTCCAGAAACTTCTGACGGTATCCATCTTTTTCTTTAGGGGGTGGAATAAAACATATTTTGTGTTACTATTCATAATTTTATTATAGATAAAAACATTGTAAGATGATTTTTAAGCATGTTAATCTATTCCACCCCCCAAGCGTCCTGTCTTTTATGAATTCCGCCATCTATTTCAACTATTAATCGCTTTGCATGACAGTAAAAATCGACTATATATCCTCCAATGGGATGCTGTCGTAGAAATTTATATCCTCCCAAATTTCTGTTACGGAGACATTGCCACATAATCTCCTCTGCATCGGTAGGATTTTTCCTGTATCTTCTACACAGAGCCTTCAATTCCGGACTGATATATTGAATGTTCCCTTCAAAATCGAACTGTTTATATGATAAGGATGGTTCTTTCATAGTTTTGGGGTTGATCTTAATAATTAAATTAACTTTCTTGGTGATAATTTAGAAGATTTCATAGGAAATCCTTTTTAAACCAAATTTCTATAATTTCTGTTAACTTTTTAGTATCATACAATATGAGATAATTCCTCACCGGATTTGTTCCCCAAAGATATTTTTACAAAAATGGGCATTATTAATTAATAATCTATCATCCGCCAATTTATTACAGCCTGAATAATTCATATACCGCTCCCGGAGGAATTACATTTCATACGAATTGTCCGACGGAAAAAGGTACCCTGATGCAGTCATTTTTACCCTATATGTTAATTACTGCTCCAGGAGAATTTTGTGAAGCTATTTCTATTTTATATGAGATTGTATTTTCTGTTTTTGTATTTTCGAAGAGTTCTCTAACAATTTGTGCATCATTATTAATTTCGCTTAAATGCCCAAGAACAAGATATTTTAACCTTCCATTATGCGAAATACGATTGAATAAATCTAAGGACTGTTCATTTGATAAATGCCCAACCCTGCTCTTTATTCTCTGTATTACCTGAAGAGGGTAGGGACCGTTTAATAGCATAAACATATCGTGATTTGCTTCAAGAAAAAGAAGATCAAGGTCGGAGATATAGTGTAATACCGATTGTGTTACAGCACCCAAATCTGTGACAATTCCCAACCTCCTACCTCCTGAGGAAGCAACTATACCGATTGGGTCTGCGGCATCATGGGGTAAATGGAAAGTTTTTATTTTGATATTTTGTAGAGAGAGAGTATCTCCTGATGTGAAGAATTCGACTTTTACTTTTGTTAGTTTTTTTGGATCAATCGCTTGGAAAGTTTTTTTAGTCATGTAAATAGGAATTTTATGGCGCCTTGCAAATATGCCTGCACCTTTTATGTGATCTGAGTGTTCGTGTGTTAGTATTATTGCTGAAACATTCGCAGGAGAGAGATTAACTTCATCCATCCGCGAGGTAAGGTTTTTTAAACTGAAACCCTGATCAATGAGGAGGGCTTTACCGTTGTTTTGAATATATGTGCAGTTTCCTTTGCTTCCGCTGCCAAGATTACAAAATATCATTTCTTTCCGGTTCTACCTCTGGTAGTCAAAGGGATATTAGAAGCACAGAGTGGACATTCTTCAGGTTTGTAGGTCGGAATCTCCATCGTGATCAGCGGAAAATATGAATCTCCGAAATCGATTTTGTCTCCACTGCGATCGATGAAAACACCAATACCCATTAGAATGCCACCTTTTTTTGTCACAAGCTCCATTAATTCATAAATAGAACCGCCTGTAGTGACAACATCATCAACAATCACTACTCGTTCACCGGGATTAATATCAAATCCTCTTCGCAGGACTAGATTCTTGTTTTCACGCTCAGCAAAAATACTCCGTGTACTTAAGAATCTTCCGATACTGTGGCTTATTATAATACCTCCAGTAGCAACGCCGATGATGACATGAGGCCTGGTCTTCCTAAAATGTTCCGCAATATCTTTACACAGTTTATCGGTAAGTAAGGGATATTGGAGTACTTTAAATTTTTCAACATACGTATCACTGTGACGACCTGAAGTGAGAAGGAAATGTCCCTTTAAAATAGCTCCACATTCTCTTAAAATATCTAAATAAGATTCTGTTTTCATTGCTATTCCTCTATTTTGTAACTATTAAATCATGATACACGAATTTGCCAGGATTTTTGTAATTAGTAAGAGAAGAAATGTAATTTTGTTGGGAGGTAAGACTTTGGCAGTTGAGTTTTGGGTGCTTGCGAGATTCTGATATATTCGGAACTTTAATAAGCCCAATTTCCTGTGTTATGAACTCCTCCAACCGATAGCAAATTGTTATACGATGCCGGTTGCTTCCTCTTTTACTCATTGTATGTAGGGTTAATCTTACTAACGACAAATTCTCTTACTTTCCTATCTATTTCAAAGGCTTCTTTAGCATCTTCTATTCCTGGTTCTATCAAAACATCCGGATAACGGATCTCCACAGCGTAATCAGTGAGGTTATCCGCATATTCCAACTCGTCCTTAAAAGAAGAATCTATTGTAGCACATAATTCCAACAAATCCATTATACTGTGAGTCTTTGGAAAATAAATCTGATGGTATACTAAGAAGGCTTTTAGATACTTCTCTGTACCCTGCTGGCAGTGAAAACATACGGTATCTGTAATTGGGTCTTCAAAGGATAATTCCCTTTCTGCAGTTAAAAGGTCCCTTTCTGCCTTATTTATCCATTTATTGACTAGATCCTTGATGATTTTATCTCGATTCATAAACGACTTTCCCAAATTTATTTGCAGGATACATAATAGTACCAATAATATCTTTATATGTCTCAAATTCTTTGGATGGTTTTACAATAACATCAATCGGAACCTTAAAACCAGAGAGAATTTTCCTCACCTTTCGATTCTGTAAATGAGATGGTAAATCACTATCCTTAATAATCAATAAATCTATATCGCTCTCTTCCGTAGGTATTCCATTAGCGTATGAACCAAAAAGAATCACCTTTTTAGGTTTGAAGTTCTTTACAATCTTATGAACAATTTTTCTTATCTGATCTTGAGTTAGCATTGAGGTACCTCTTTATAATCTTATTTATGCGACCAATAGCACAGAAATAACAATGATTCTGGAAGTTATTATTGCTCATTTTGGATTTAATTTTTCTCGTTTAATTTTTAATTTCCAATTTCAATGTTCTGTGAACGCTTACTAAATCTTTAATAATCTACTATAATATTCAGCTGCATCTCTAACATTATCTGGGAATTTGCCTATGCCCGGAAAGATCACACTTCTTGATACATTAATCAGACCAAGTCCGCAAGTTCGACAAACTTCGACTGCCGATTCTATAACGCCGCCCTGTTTACCAACACCGGGAATTAAAAATGGTAAATCCGGATACTGTTTTCTGACATTAATGAGTTGTTTTGGTTTAGTAGCTCCAATTACTAAGCCCAGATTCTTCTTCTTATTCAGGTTTTCGACAATATCCGCAGTTTTAAGATAAAGTGGTTTGTCACCGCCATATTCTTGCAATTCACGCCCGGATGGATTAGATGTCACACAGAGTACAAATGCACCTTTTGATTCATTTTCGATGAATGGTTGGATACTGTCTGAACCAAGATAGGGGCTTAAGGTAACTGCATCAAATTTGAGGGTTTCAAATAGTGCTTTGGCATAAAACCTTGAGCTATTTCCAATATCGCCCCGTTTAGCATCACCAATAATAAGTACATCATTTGGCATTTCAGAGATAATCTTTTCAAGGATTTGCCAGCCTTTCCATCCCCATAATTCAAAAAATGCTAAATTAAATTTATAGGCTGGCGTAATGTCTTTTGTAACATCTATAACTTCCTGTACAAAGTGGTAAATCCCGTCAGGATTTTTTTTAAATTGTGTTGGGAGTTTTTCCTGATCAGGGTCAATTCCTACACATAGAAATGTGCTCTTTTCCTTTAAACAATTTCTAAAATATTCATAGTACTTCATTCCAGAGAAAAAATACGTTTTTCTGGGATATTAAACAACTGAGTTGGAGACTATATTGCTAATATCTTGTGTCAAGTCCTTTGATTTATCTTTTTTATTGGGTATAATTTAATATGGACTTAATACAAGGTTTGGGGTAGGATGAAATTTATTGCAGATAATATGCTGGGTAAACTTGCAAAATATCTCAGGATGATGGGATACGATACGGTTTATCCTCCTCCAAGTGATGCAAACGGTTTAATTGTTTTATCTAAAAGTGAAGATAGAGTGATACTGACACGAAATTCAATATTTATTCGAGACTTCAAGCCTGAAAATTATTTATTCATAGAGTCTCAACATTTTTCTGAGCAGATGATTCAGGTGATAAAAAAATTCAATCTTGAAATCAACACTGACAATTTTTTCACGCTCTGTATGATTTGCAATGAGCATTTATTTCAAGTATCTAAAGAAGAAGTAAAAGAAAAAGTTCCAGAAAGTGTTTATATCAACTTTAAAGAATTCAGACAGTGTCCATCCTGCTCAAGAATATACTGGCATGGTGGACATACTCAAAGGATGGAAAATAAGTTGATGGGAATAATGTCGAGTTTGTGATTAAAATTCACTGTCTGAAGTTCAGGGTTTTTGTGTAAAGAGAATAAATAAGAGCCTCAGAATCATCCTATAGCTCCTCAATTAGGGATTGTTTAACTTTTAAGAGAAAGTAAAATTATTGGTGAAAGCCGACTGGTTTAAGAGGAAAAACTCCCGGTATTCTAAACCACAAGATGTTTATCGAAAAATCGCTGAGAAGTGGTATAATAACGGTTTAACTGATTACCGTGTCAATGCGCAATCATCAACATGAGGAGAAAAACCAACCAAAAAGTTTCTTGTATAGTAGAGATAATGTAAATATATTTCGATTGTTTCGACTATAATCGAAGGTATTAGATGATTATCAGAAATTCTTATTTAAAAAAAATCGAGCCTTTTATTGACAAGCCGCTGACAAAAGTCATTACAGGTATGCGGCGAACTGGGAAAAGTACATTTTTACAAATGCTCATACAGCAGATTCGTGAAAAAGGTGCTGTTGATAGTCAGATTCTCTGGATCAACAAGGAATTGGTAGAATTTGACTCTATTCGTAATTACCTTGATCTTTACCAGTATGTCAGGGATTATTTTAAGACAAAATCAAAAAATAACTATCTGTTTATTGACGAGGTACAGGATATCGAAGACTGGGAAAAAGCAGTAGCTTCATTTTTAGCCAATCAAATGGCTGATATTTACATCACTGGTTCTAATGCACGTATATATTCTTCGGAGCTATCAACTCTGCTAGCGGCACGGGAGTTGAGCCGCATCCTGTACGCAGCAAGGAGAGAAAGGATTTCTCTCAGATGCGAGTACAGGACGTAGCCGCCGTAGGCGGTGTCGGCTCGAACGACATTGATAGGCCGCCGCAGGCGGACTTTCATGGAGTGAGCCAACAACTCCCGTGCCGATAAGCCGACCGCCTGCGGTCGGCTTATCGGGACGTTATATAGAAATTCCGATGTTTACTTTAAGTTTCAGCGAATTCCTCCAATTCAGAGAAAAGTCTTATACCGCTCTCAATACTGATGATGAATTTAGCCTATTTCTGAAGTATGGTGGTTTTCCGGGAATCCACGCACTGGAGTTTGAAGATAAAACGGTTTTTCAATACCTTGACTCCCTCTACAATACAATCTTAATTAAGGATGTTATCAGACGGCATAAGATTCGAGATGTTGGAGTCCTGGAGAACGTTGCTCGTTTCATCTTCGATAATTGCGGGAATGTTACGACGGCTAAGCGGATACCAGACTACCTTAAGAATAAGAAAATGAGAATTTCAACTGATACTGTACTTAATTATTTGTCTTATCTACGAAGTGCGTTTCTAATCCATAAAACCGGGCATTATGACCTGAAGGGATTAAGACACCTTGAATTTAACGATAAATATTACCTTGGTGATATCGGTCTGCGACATAGCATTTTAGGTTATAAAAACCGCGATATTTCCGGTCTTCTGGAGAATATTGTCTTCTTAGAACTACTGCGACGTGGCTATCGAATTTTTATCGGAAGACTTAATGGCAGAGAGATAGATTTCGTTGCTGAAAAGAGTGACGAACGAATTTATATACAGGTATGTTACCTGCTTGCAGACAGCAGTACGATCGAACGCGAATTCGTCCCACTCGAAAAGATAGAAGATAATTACCCCAAGATGGTGCTGTCCATGGATAAGATTTATATTCCTGATAGAAAGGGAATTATCAGGCAAAATCTGATCAAGTTTCTATTAAGTGAAAAATGATTCAGAATTTTTATTAAGGGGGTGGAACAAATTAACCTATATATATTATTTATGTAACTAACCTACGATCAATAAAACAACAGACCAAAATGTAAAACATATTTTATTCCACCCCCTAAAGTGAGAGATGCTTTTAGAAAAAAACGTATTGGGTATCTATTTTGCGTTGATTTTCTGATTTTTATTAATTACAATGAATATAGAAATGACTCAGATGAATATATAACTGTAGCAATACATTTAGATTTCCGTAAAATTGAATCCAAAAACTACTTTCTTTTCTTTATACTGTTTTGTATTTTAAAACAGCATATTTTAAAACAGGAGGGGAAAATGGTAAAAACAAGTAAACTAATTTCTGAAATAGAATCACTTCCGATTGATCAAAAAACTCAGATTGTTGATAAAATTCTCAATAGTCTAAATCCGGGTCGTAAAGAAATTGATGAATTATGGTCAAGAGAAGCGGAAAGAAGAGTTGAAGAAATTAAGTTAGGAAAGGTAAAGACAATTCCAGGAGAACAGGTTCTTAAGGAAGTTCAACAACGATTTTTAAAATGAAATTCTCCTTTCACCCCTCTGCAAAGAATGAAATGCTTAAAGCAATTGACTATTATGAGGAATTTCAGAAAGGTCTTGGACTTAAATTTGCCAGAGAAGTTTATGCAGCTATTCAGAATATTCTAAAATTTCCAAAAGCGTGGTCGAAACTATCAAAGAATACAAGAAGATGTCTGACTAATCGTTTTCCATTTGGAATAATTTACCAAATTATTAAGAATGAAATTTTAATAATTGCGGTAATGCAGATTAATAGAGAGCCTGATTACTGGAGAAACAGAATAGAATAAAATATATAGTAAAGTTTAACCATGTACTCAATTTTATCACAATCGAAACTTTGTAAAAAGTGATGTATTCAACTTTTTTTCGTAACAGTCTCTAATATGTATAAATACCGAAATTTATGAATTTCATCAATCTTATAGTTTTGCAATGGCATAGTTATATTAATCCAAAGGCAAGTGTAAATAAAGTGAGAAGTATAAAAATTTTATCAGTAATGATTGTTTTCTCTATTTCTATTTTAATGGGTTTACCTGCTGAGGCGGGCGAATGGACCTTAACTGGTTCGCTTTCAAAGAAAAATATTTTAGTAAAGTAAATCCACAACTATATCGATGTATATCGCAGTCAGTTGCCCTGCAATCAATTTATTCAAACCACCTTTCTATTGGTATCGCAAGAAATTCTTCTACAGGAATTCCCTGAATACCAATTAATAAATTTTTTCTGACTGGCAATGCGTTTGAGAACACCTTAATCCCGGGCAAAACTCCCTTTCTTCTACCGCTTTTCACCTCGATGGCAACTAATTTATTTCCGAATCTAAGTATAAAGTCAACCTCTTTTCCCCGTTCTCTCCAATAGAAAAGGTCAGTATTTTTTCCACATTGTTACATTTTGCTCAATATCCTGAGTAAAATTACTCATAATATCAGCGTGATCTCAGGTAATGTCAGAATAATTAATTGATAACTAGAGATTAAAATGATAATTTACATCCTGATTAATAAGCTCTCTTTATGTATTTTTAGCAGGATTTAAATAAATGAAAGATTTTGACCTTATAATTTTTGATCTTGATGGTACTCTGTATCAGAGATGTTCGGAGATTGATGCTGTATTTCCTATGGTATCAATTAACCTTGCTGCAAAGAGCGCCGGGAAAAGTGAAGAGGAAATGCAAGTTGAATTCATGCGGAAAAAAGATGAATTAGCCCATCTCATTAATGGTAAACCAACAAGCACACTAACACTGTTCTATTATTATGATGTGGAATTCAAGGAATTCGAAGAGGAAGTTAATAAATTACTGAACGTGGAATCCATTCTGAAACCAGATCCTACAGCGATTAAAGCAATTGAAAAGGTAAATCGGCAATATTCATTATTTCTTTACACTACGAATAACGAGGTATTAAGCAATAGAATTTTGAAAACGCTAAGACTTGACCAAATATTTCCAATCAGCAGGCGTTTTTCATTAGGCTCTGTGGAAAAATTAGACATGCCCAAAAAGGAAAAACTGGAATATATCAAGCCTGGCCTTAGGGGCTTTGAATTTATTTTAAATCATTTTGGTATTATGCCTGAAAAGGCTCTGATGGTTGGCGATTCTGAGGTTTCGGATATAATTCCAGCAACAAAATTAGGAATAAAAACGTATCATGCGGTAGATCGAGAAAAACTCTATGCACTTCCTGAATGGCTTGGGATGAACCTTTTGGAGGTTTTTCCAATGGAACTTCTACGGAGCAAACCCCCGCAATGATAATTAAAAAAATCTTTTCTCAATAATCATAAAAAGTTTCTATATTATAAACTGGAAATGGATAAAAGCACACAAAATCTATTTGAAGTAAGTTTATCAGAGACACAAAGCAGAGTACTGGCTTCCACACCTACGGGAATTTCTATTGAACTTGTAGAGCGTTTGGGAGAAGCTGAATACGGTAAAATTGTTAAAATTTCTGAAACTCTTGCTGACCGCTTTGGTGAAAAAATGAAGTTCAACCGCAATTCAATAAGAAAATATTTTAACTATCCTAAAACACAACCTTTTATTATCAGGTTCAAGGATGATATCGAGGGTTTTATTATTGGGGTTCCATTAGAGCATTTTGCGAAAGAGAGTTGGGTGCATTGTGATGAGAATTTGGGGAAAGGCAATACGATGTACACATACGCTTATGTTGTTAAAAAAGATTTCCGTTACATAGGCCTTGCAAAAATGCTAAAGAGAGTTTATCAGAATGCTTTGCGAAGAAAAGGGTATACATATATTACAGGGCATGTTATGGAAGGAGTTTCTTTACATTTTACAAAAAAAAGTCATGTTGTTTGTAAATTTAATGACTGGAATAATACCGGATATACATTTGAATACTATCGCTGCCCCCTGAAGTAAATTTCGAGTTACTTGCAACTAATATTGAAAATGATAAATTCTTTTTTTTTAACCTAATCTACTTTATGAACCTATTAAATATATATAGTATAGAATTTGAAGTTGGCTAAAAATATATATTCTCTTAAATTCAAGTTTGTGATTTGAATTTAAGGATTACAAATATGGAACTATCGGAAATATTAACTCCAGAGCTTATTATTTTTCCTTTAGAAGCTAATTCTAAAGAGGAAGTGATTTCGGTTTTAGTAGATAGATTATACAAATTGAAGAAAATCGCAAATTCTGATGCTGCTAGAGAAGTGGTTCTTGAACGCGAGAGGCTGATGAGTACAGGTGTGGGGAAAGGAGTGGCACTTCCTCATGGGAAATATGGCGATATAGATGATGTTGTCATTTCGGTGGGCATATCAATCAAGGGGATTGATTTTGATGCCGTAGATGGTCAGCCCGTTCATATCTTCGTGTTGCTGCTTACTCCTGAGCGGTTCACCAATAAACATTTAAAATTACTTAGCAAATTTTCTCGTATGTTGAATAAAGCAAAATGTCGTGAGGAGATTTTAGAAGCCACTTCTGCTGAGGAAATTGCTGGAATAATTTATCAGAAGACACGTCTGTGAAAGTATGATAATCAAGTTTAGGAGGTGAAATGCCTTTTTGCCCCAGATGCAAGTACGAGTTTGCTGAAGGTTTAGATATATGCCCGGACTGTAATGCAAAATTAGTTGACAAGATTCCGGAAGAACATGAAGTAAGTATCAAATGGGTACTGCTTTCGACATTATCTTCACCGATAATGGCTGAGATGGTCAAGGAAACACTTGAAAATCATGGCATTCGTTCTTTCATAAAGACGGATGTTCTAAATGCCGCCTTCTTAGCGAAAGGGACCTCTACTGCAGGCTCGTTTGCAAAAATATTTGTTCCTGAAGAAGACAAAAAATCTGCTGAAGAGATTTTAAAGAGTATAAGCGACAACAAATAAGCGTTGTTAATTATGCCAATATTTATATGAAAGTGCCTAAAGTGTCTAAAGTGAACTTGCCAAAAGGCATTCGGCTACTGACGGAAAAGTGTCTAAAGTGCCTAAAGTTGTCTCGCTCCGAAGGAGTCCCTCTGGGAAAGAGATGTCTTTGACAAATGCGACCAATGATCAATAAACAATTATCTCTACGAGCCGTATGCAATCAACAATATACAATTATATGTATTTTAAAAATATCAACTTTTGTCGATCACGAAGGTCAGACGACTTATAGAGATTTGTATGGAAAAACATCTCTTTGAAACATGCTTCGTTGTGTCCGAAAAGCCATGGGAGTTATTTTGAAAAAGAAGTTAGAGGCTTAATGTGTATCAAAGAATAAAGGGAACTAAGGATATACTTCCATCTGAATCATATCAATGGCAGTACCTTGAAAAATTTATCTCCGATTCATTAGAAAGAAATAATTATCAGGAAATCCGTACACCTGTTTTTGAAGTCACTGAATTATTTACCAGAAGTATAGGAAGCGATACAGATGTCGTTTCAAAAGAGATGTACACATTTCTTGATAAAGGTAAGACAAGCTTGACCTTGAAACCCGAACTTACAGCACCAGTCGTCAGAGCGTATATACAGAATCATCTTGGACAAATTTCTCAAATAACTAAATTGTATTATATTGATTCTTCATTTCGCCAGGAGCGTCCTCAGAAGGGTAGACTCCGCCAGTTTCACCAGTTTGGATTTGAAATTATTGGCACTGAGTATCCTGAGGCAGATGCTGAAGTTATCCAGACGGTCTATGAGATTTTTTCACAGCTGGGTATTGAAGAATTAAATGTGAGATTGAATAGTATCGGCAGTCGTGACAGCAGGAAGAACTATCTAAACGTTCTACGCTCATCACTGAAACCGTATTACAAAGACTTTTGTCCAACCTGTCAGGTGCGCTTTCAGAAAAATATTCTCAGGCTCTTTGATTGCAAATCTGAATCATGCCAGAATATTTTAGATGAGTTTGCACCGTCTATTTTAGAATATTTAAGTAAGGAAGATCAGTATCATTTTAAAGAAGTAAAGAATCTGCTTGATTTGACAGCGGTTCCATATAGTGTTGATAAGAAATTGGTTCGCGGTTTAGATTACTACACCAGAACGACTTTTGAGATCACTAATCCGCTTTTAGGGTCTCAAGATGCGATTTGCGGTGGTGGTCGCTATGATTATCTCATTGAGGACCTTGGAGGTAAACCTACACCAGCTGTGGGAGTAGCGTCGGGAATGGAACGTCTCCTGATGATTCTAAGAGAAGCAGATGCAATTCCAAAAAAGAAAACCAATTTGCTTTATTTTGCAGCTCTTGGTGATAAGGCAAGAAAAGTTGGATTTAAATTTATTGCCAGACTCCGCAAATTAGGTGTAACGGCAGAAATGGATTTTTTACGGAGATCTCTAAAGGCTCAAATGAGGGAAGCTGGTAAGAAATCTGCTAATTGGGTTCTGATATTAGGGGAAAATGAGATCCAACAGGGCATTATTATTTTGAAGAATATGTCAGATGGAAGTCAATGTAAAATATCTTTGGAAAATGCTGCTGAAGAAGTGGCGAAATATATTAAGCAATAAAATCAAATCTTTATTACGTTTTATATAGCGAACAATATTATATATAGTTTAAATCTGATGACGATTTTGCATTTTGCGATATTGCTAACCATTATATTAAATGCTTTAGATTGATTGTTGGAAGTAAAAACTGTGTTTGTATATTAATGAATCAAATGTTTTATCCTTTTCCCATAGAAGAAAGATATTACCACTACAGCCGCTATCTTCGTGAGCGATTTAATTCACGAGTGTATAAAATATCTCTTGACGCGGGTTTTACTTGCCCAACCCGCAACGGCACTATTAGTTACGGTGGATGTCTGTACTGTAATAATAATAGTTTTGCACTGAAACGTAAAGAATCTATTCCACCTATTTCTCAACAAATAGCTGAAGGTATCGAGAGGCTAAAAAAATACCGGAAGGCAAAAAAGTTTCTGGCTTATTTTCAGGCATTTACAAATACTTACGCTCCCGTAGAGGAATTGGAAAAACTATACAATCTGGCTCTATCTTTTCCTGATATTGTGGGTTTGTGTATTGGAACCAGACCTGACTGTGTTGATGATAAGATATTCAAATTACTGCAAGATTTAAATAGAGAATCTTATGTATCGATAGAATTCGGGATAGAATCAGTTTACGATAAAACGCTGAACTGGATTAAGAGAGGACACGATTTTTCTAAAACAAAGTGGGCAGTTAATAAAGCCAGGGAGTATGGATTACATACAGCCGGACACCTGATTTTTGGATTTCCGACAGAGTCATCGGAGGAAATACTTGAATCTGCGGAAACCATAAATAACCTTGGAATAGATGCGATAAAAATCCATCATCTTCACATTGTAAAGAACACTCAATTGGCAAAACTATATAAAGAAAAACCGTTTCATGTTTTTAGTGAATTAGAATGGATTACACTGGTTTGTGACTTCCTGGAGCGATTATGTCCCAGTATTAGTATTCAACGTCTTTGTGGTGAAGCAAAGCAGGGAACACTCATAGCACCTTTATGGAAGTTGAGTAAAAGTGAGGTTATTCAGGGAATACAAAGAGAATTGGAGAGGCGCGGGAGTTATCAGGGCTTTAATCTCAAAGGATTGACCATTGACAATTGACCATTGACAATTGAAAATTGATAATTGAGTAGGTGTAAAAATTAAATAAAATGGGTGTATTGGCTATGGTAAAGGTAGAAAAATATACTGTTCACGCCTTAGAAACCGGAAGATTCGTGCTTGACGATGCGTTTATTGCTACGAAAATAGATATTTCGATTGCAATTTTATTAAAATTTGTTTAGGAAAATTATGGTACAAAAACTTAGTAATAAAGATGTTGCAATAATATTGAATGAAATTGGCACATTTTTAGAGCTTAAGGGAGATAATCCATTCAAAATCCGTGCATATTATAACGGTGCAAGAACAATTAGTAGAATATCGGTAGATTTGAAAAACCTTATAAAATCTGGAGAGCTTGAAAAAATTAAAGGAATTGGACAAGCATTAACCAAGAAGATAGAAAAATTAGTTACTACTGGCAGTCTCCAATATTACGAGGATTTAAAAGCCAGCATTCCTTCAGGTCTTAGAGATATTTTACGGATACCGGGACTTGGGGCTAAGAAAGTTCGCAAGCTCTGGCAAGACCTCGATATAATAACACTTGGCGAACTTGAGTATGCCTGTAATGAAAACCGACTTGTTACATTGGAGGGATTTGGTTTAAAAACTCAAGAGAAGGTTCTTGAAGGAATCAATTTTCTTAAAAAATATGCCAATAGATTCCTTCTCAATTATGCTCTCGATGAAGCGAACAAAATCGTTTCTATTCTTGAATCTCACCCGGAAGTGAAAAGAATCTCGGTAGCTGGCTCAGTGAGGAGAAAAAGAGAAATAATAAAAAATATTGATATAGTTGCTGATGTTGATTTAAAAGACCGCACCGAAGTTCTTCAATTCCTCTCTGAAAGCACTTATACAGATTCTACACTTTTCTCTACAAAAGTTCCCTTAACAGTTAACCAAAATCATACGAGTATCAAATCAGAAATTGGAATGAATGTGGATATTTATTTTGCAAGTAGTGAAGAGTATCCTTTCATTTTTAGATACTATACCGGAAGCAAAGAGCACAATCAGGTATTACAAAAGTTTGCTGAAGAAGAGGGTTTTATCCTAACCGAAAAAAATCTTTTTCATGGTAATGATGAAATTTTATGCTCCTTTGAAGAAGAAATTTATTCCACTCTGGGATTATCTTACATACCACCTGAGCTGAGGGAAAATGGTGATGAAATTGAACTTGCAGAAAAGAATCAGATTCGGGATTTAATTACCGAAAAAGATTTAAAGGGATGCTTCCACAATCATACGGTTTACAGCGATGGAAGTGCAACAATCAGTGAAATGGTAAAAAAATCTCAGGAGTTGGGCTTTGAATATCTTGGTATTTCAGACCACAGTCAGAGCGCTTTCTACGCTAATGGTTTATCTATTGAGCGAATTCGGGAGCAGTGGCATGAGATTAATGAATTGAATGAAAAACTGGATAATTTTACAATTTTCGAGAGTGTAGAATCCGACATTCTTGTGGATGGAAGCCTTGACTATCCAGATGATATATTGAAAGAATTCGATTTTGTAGTTGCTTCAGTTCATTCACATTTTAAACTCTCTTTAGAGGAACAGACAGCTCGAATTTTAAAGGCAATAAATCATCCTTCAGTAAAGATTTTGGGTCATCCTACCGGTAGACTGCTTCTTTCACGGGATAGTTATAAAGTGGATATGGAGAGACTGATTCGTGAAGCTGCGAAATTAAATATTACTATTGAAATTAATTCAAATCCACATAGGCTTGATCTGGATTGGCGCTGGGGGAAACTTGCCAGAGAGGTTAATCTGAAAGTTGCAATCAATCCTGATGCTCATAGTTTAAATGGACTTAATGACATTATTTACGGTGTATTTATAGCAAGAAAGGCTGGAATTCCGAAGGAAAATATTTTAAATACATGGACAGTAGATAAACTTATTGAGTTCTTTAAATCATGATGGAAATTGTGTAAATTTTATTGGGAAAGTCTTGATTGAAGATTGATAAAATGTGAAATTAGCTGAGTAGATGAAATGTAAAAAGTAGAAGAAAACTCTTATGGAAAGTCTATTTGAATTAGAAAAAAGTGACCTACTGACTTTGAAAGAAGCAAGTTTATGGGCGACAGAATATTTGAAAAAAAATGTCACTGAATCAAATATTTCATATTTAACTAATTATGGTAGAATAAAGAAAATACAAAAAAATGGTAAAGTCCTAATTAGCAAGTCAGAATTAAGAAGATACTATAATTCGTTTTATGGAAAAAGAGAAATAAATTGGAAAAATCAATTAGGGAATGATTTAGATTGGCATTTATCTTTTGATTACCTTAAGGAAGCAGATACAACAAAACATGTGCATAGACTTCACCCATATAAGGGTAAATTTATTCCACAGTTGGTAGAATATTTTCTTGATGACCATACCGATGAGTTTAAAAAAGAATCGTTTTTTAAAAAAGGCGATATTGTCCTCGATCCATTTTGCGGAAGCGGAACAACATTGGTCCAAGCTAATGAATTAGGAATTCATGCATTAGGTATTGATGTTTCTGCTTTTAATGCCCTTATTGCTAATGTGAAGATTGGAAAATATGATTTTGCCGATTTATATAGTGAAATTAATAAAATTACTAATGCCCTAAAAAAGTTCAACGGAAGAAAAAATATTATTCAGTTTGGAACAGAGCTTGCAGAGGAGCTTGCTAAATTTAATGATCAATATTTCCCTTCACCTAATTTCAAATATAAGGTAAGAAATAAAGAAATAAATGAGAAAGAATATAGCGATAAAAAAGAACATGAATTTTTACATATATATTTTAATTTAGTCAAGAAATACAATGTTAAATTAAAACAAGAAACTTCCGATAACTTTTTAGATAAATGGTATTTAAAAACAGTACGTGATGAGATTGACTTTGTTTTTAGTCTTGTAAAGAAAATTGAGAACATAAATACAAAAAAAGTAATAGGAATAATTCTAAGTAGGACTATTCGTTCATGTCGAGCTACTACACATGCAGATTTAGCTACTTTAAAGAAGCCAATATCAAAAACTTATTATTGTGCTAAACATGGTAAAATCTGCAAACCTTTGTTTTCAATGTTACGCTGGTGGGAACGATATAGTAAGGATACTATTGAAAGACTATCAAAATTCAATAATTTAAGGACCGGTACTTTTCAGTATTGTTTGACCGGCGATTCAAGAACGATAGATATTTATGAAAAATTAGAAAAGAAAAGTTGTGATTTTGTAAATCTTATAAAGAAGCAGAAAATAAAGGGGATTTTTTCTAGCCCTCCGTATGTAGGTCTAATTGATTATCACGAGCAACACGCCTATGCCTATGAATTATTTGGGTTCAAAAGAAATGACGATTTAGAAATTGGGCCTCTATATAAAGGACGAGGTAGAGAAGCTCAGGAATCCTATATTCAAGGAATTTCAAAGGTCTTGAATAAATGCAAAAAATATTTAGTAAGGGACTATAATATTCTTCTTGTTGCGAATGATAAATGCAACTTGTACCCAATTATAGCGGAAAAGGCGGGAATGAATATAGTAAATAAATATAAAAGACCTGTCTTGAATAGAACAGAGAAAGACAAAGCTGCATATTCGGAGACTATTTTCCATCTAAAGGTAAAGGATTAGTAATGGGACTTTCAAATTTACAATCAACATATATTGAAGATGTAATCAAAAATTGTATTCGAGTAAAATTTAAAAAATACAGACCTGAGACTAGTAATATGCCATTTCATTATAGACTTCTTGGTAAGGATAGAATGGCTTTATACTCATTTATTCATTCTCTTAATACAAGTTTTGGTACTTCGATTTTTGAACCTGTTGCTATTGCACTTACCAAAGAGAAATTTAAAAATGCTGTAAAGCAAGCTTCTGTAGGACATCAGATTAGTGAAGAAGCACATATAGTTATTCAAAGAATATTAGATGGTTTGACAACTGGCAGAGAAGAGCCTAATAAGAGAAAAGAAATAGAAATGATTAGAGCGGTTTGTCGTTCGGGAAATATGAATGACGTTAAACCTGTAAAAGCTGATGTATTTTTGGAAGACTATAATGGGAATAAATATTTATTTGATATTAAGACTGCAAAACCAAATATTGGAAATTTCAAAGAATTTAAAAGGTCTCTTCTTGAATAGGTTGCGATTGTATTAGCTCAAAACCCGGAAACTAAAGTTATGACAGCAATTGCAATTCCGTATAATCCATATGAGCCAAAACCCTATGAAAGGTGGACAGTAAAAGGAATGCTTGATTTAAATGAAGAGTTATTTGTCGCTGATGAATTTTGGGATTTTCTCGGTGGTGTTGGTGTATTTAATGAAATATTAGATTGTTTTGAAAGAGCTGGAATTGAGTTACGTACAGAAATTGATCAATATTTTAAAAAATTTAGGTAAGACAAACAACTATGAACGATAACAATAAAATAATCTATTCTATCAACATTGAAGATGTTCAAAAGGTAGCGAAACAGGAACTTGATAGAGAGCTGACAGATAAAGAGTTGAAATTAGTCGAGAACAAAATAGGTGATTACATAGACTGGTATGGCGCAATAGAGCTCTCAATTAATGATGCGATTCTTAATAAAAAATAATGCTGACTATTAAGTAATTATAAGGTATATGTCCAGCTAGAAGATATTTGCTCATAATCATTTAAATATTTTACATCCTCTTGCCCCAAATATTGCAGTTCCAATTCTCACCATATTAGCGCCTTCTTCTATTGCAACTTTATACTAATTTGTCATTCCCATTGACAGTGTTTTCATCTCAACACCTGGTAAGTTAAGAGTTTCAATTTATAAAAATCCTTTTACTTGATTTTTAATTATTTGTTCGATATATTCAAATGTTCGGTCAGACCGAACATTTGAATATATCGAACATTTTGGAGGAATCTGAATGCAAAAAGAACATATCTTAGATGAGTGTATAGAGCAGCTTCGGCATTTGCCGCTGGTTAAAGGGGTGAAACAGATTGAAAAAAGTAATGTAAACGGAGAAAGACAATTTGACGTTTTTCTGGATGTTGATACAGAAATGGAGCATTTACATTTTGGTGTTGAAGTAAAAAGTATATTGAAAAGACCTATTCCTGATCACCTGTTTGTTCTAAAAAAGAAGAGTAAAGTGCCGATTCTTCTAATGGCTGAATATATAAATGCGTCAATTGCTAACGATTTGAAGAGAAATCAAATATATTTTATTGATTCTCTAGGAAATGCTTATATCCATATCCTGGGGTCAATTTATACGGATATTCAGGGTAAGAAACCGGAAAAGCGAAGAGAAAAGCGGACAACAGCACTGTTTCAGCCTAAAGGCATGCAACTACTTTTTATATTACTTACCGATAAAGAGGCTGTAAATGATACTATACGTACCTTAGCTAAGAAAGCAAATATATCCAATGATCGAGCCTTTGCAGTAATGAATGAGCTGAAAGAGAAAGGATTTATCTTGGAAACTGGCAAGAGAGAGAACCGACTTATCAATATAAAATCCTTACTTGAGAAGTGGCTGATAAATTATGGTGATCGGCTGAGACCCAAACTATTTCTGGGAGCCTACAAAGTGAGTCCAGTATTAATTGACAGTTTAGAAGATGAATTGAATGTTGCCTTTGGTGAACAGGTAAAAACATACGCCTTTGGGGGTAGTATCGGTGCCGATATTTTAACGGATTATTATCGTGGTTCGAGCGCCGAAATATTTATTAAGCCGGATATATTGGAAAAGGTGAGAATGACTCTTAAATTGCTTCCTGCCCGGGAGACTAACCTGACCTTATTTAATCTTTTTTCCCCTAAATTGATTTACGGTAAAGTAAAAATAAATTACCCTGTCGTTCATCCTTTATTTATTTATGCTGAACTTTTATACAACGGTGGCGGTAGGGAGATAAATACTGCTAAACGTATATACAACGAATATCTAAAGCAGGATTTTGATGGATCTGAAGCCTGAAATTGGTCAAGTGATTAAAATCTTAGATGATTACTTTAAGAAAAATAACATCTCTTTTGTGCTTATCGGGGCATTAGTTCCGTTATTCATGATAGATTTTAAAGAGAAGAATGGTGTTGGCTATGGTATTAGACCTACGTACGATATTGACTACTCTGCTCTGGTAAATAGTTGGAGCGAATATAGGCGTATTAAACAGGAATTGATTGCAAGAGGTTTTAAGGCAAAGAAAAGTGAGCCGGAGCATCGTTTATTTTTTAATGATGTAGCAGTTGATATAATCCCATATGGGGATAATTTGCTTGAACATAATATACTGGTTTGGCCTAAATCTGGACATCAAATGAATATGGTAGGCTTTGATATCGTTTTCCAGCATGCTCAGCAACTGAAAGTCAGCGAAACCCTAACAATTTCGACGATTCCTATATTTTTATCTGTTTATACAAAGATGATCGCACTTTTGGATAGGCATTCGCAGAACGATTTGATGGATATTTTTTATATGCTCAATCATTATGAAGAAGTAAGTGTAAGCAATCGGCGATTTGATCTATTTGAGATTGAAGGTATCTATTATGAAAATAGTGGAGCGTACTTGGTAGGAGTGGATTTGAAGAAGGTGCTTTCACCACAAATGTTCAAGAGTATTCTGGGTTTCTTTAATTTCATCGATGATCCTGATAATACTATTTTATACGAAATTGCAAGAAAATCAAATCAGAAGCCCTTAGAACTCATTGACTTAATTATGGCATTCAAGAAAGGTCTTGGTATCGAATTGTGACCTATTTTTGTAATACTTCCAGTATTTAAAGAGAAATAAAAACAAAATCCTACAGGGAGGATTTATATTTTATAAGCATCAATATCCCGCATAAATAGGCTCAAGATAGTACCTATACCGAAGAGGATGGCGATTAGAACCATATTGAATCCTAATATAAGTATGATTCCCCCAATTTGTCCTATAAGCATTAATACACCATTTGACGTTGCCTCAGGCACAGGATAGGTGATTTCAGCGGCGTATGTCAGCCCAATTGGTAATGCGGATACTAATAGAAACCCGTATAAAAATGAGATAATGCAGAGAGGAATAAAATAGGGAATGTATGCTAATAGTAATGTTAGAGGCACTCCGGATCCTACAGCAATACTTAAAAAGATACGGCGTTTGTGATATTTATCCGAAAGAGCAGATAGAATAACAGCTCCCAATATTCCTCCAAAAACCAGTAATCCTCCGATTATTCCTGAAGCCTGAACCTCAAGAGATGGCGGAATATCAATAACACGAGTAGTATCAAACACCAGATCAATTTCAGAGCTAATCGCATTAAAAGCACCTATCCCAAAGAATAATAAAATAAAAAGGAAGATAAAATCACGGTTCTTGAAGATATCTTTTAATCCTTCCACCATTAATGTTTTGCTTTTTAACCAATAAGCATTAGGTGCTTCAGCCGGTTTATCTTTGACGAATATTATATATAGAGCCATAAATATCAACGATACAATACCATAGATAAGGAGTGCTGTGTGGATATTATAAGTATCAAAAAGAAATGGAGTTGCTACCATACCAATGATTGCGCCGAGTAGTATAGACATGGTTCCTAAACCCGTAGCAAGAGTTTTTTCTTTTTCCGGAAACCAATTTGTAGCCAGTTTCGTAAAGGAGTTCAAAACGAAGGGCTGACCAATTGCACATCCTGTTTGACAGATGAGGATCAGTGTATAATTTGGAGAAAATGAACGAAGGAGACCAAAAAGCCCGGTGAGAATTACACCAATACCTGTACCCCATTTCAGACCGTATTTATCAATACACCAGCATGCCGGGAAATTGACAGGGATATAAGCGATCATAAAAACCATGGCAAGCATAATTATTGCATTCGTGCTTACTCCATATTGAGTGGCTACTTCAGTTGTAATAGGTGCGAATGTAATCCAGATTATCTGAGTCATAAGTCCTACTAACATAAAAAGTACCAGTACAACCCACCTATAAGAAGAAACCTGATAAGAAGATGAATGTTTTTCGGTATTTGTCATATTTTATACTCCTATAATTTACATTTTCTCGGCCCGAATATTGCCGTTCCTATTCTCACCATATTAGCGCCTTCCTCTATGGCAACTTTATATGAATTTGTCATTCCCATTGAAAGAGTTTTCATCTCGACACCCGGCAAATTAAGTCCTCTAATTTTTCTGGAAAATCCTCTCACCTTTCGGAAATAAGGCCTACTCTGTTCAGGATCTCCTCCAATCGGTCCGATTGTCATCAATCCTTCCAATCTTAGATGTTCAAGTTCCGAAATGCTTTTAGCCAATTTCTCTATGATTTTGTAATCTGGTTTAATACCTGATTTTGAAATTTCGCTGCCTATATTTATTTCAATATAAATAGGAATCACTTTTTTCTCGGCATGCTCAACTCTTTTATCGATAGCTTGTGCCATTTCCAAAGAATCAACAGTCTGAATAATATCGAAAATTTTTAGTGCTTTATTTATTTTGTTTGTTTGCAGATGACCAATCATGTGCTACCTGACTTTTTCTCTTTCTTTGAACAGAGTATTGCAGATTTTTTCTCCCTCCTGAACATAATTTTCGCCAATATCTGTAGCACCTGCTTTTATAACCTCTATTACTTCGTTAGTGGTTCTCTGTTTTGCTGCCACGACAATTGTTACGTATTCAGGGATTGATTCTCTAATTTTTTGATAATTTTCTGTAATAGACATTTTTATCCCCATCTTATTGTCAATTTATATTTTATAGAATTTTCTTCCCAGATTCCAATATCGTTTTGTACTTACTTTGTTTTCAGCATAAGATTCATGCCATCTTTCAGGAACGGGCATATTTTTATATAAACTTTTACGTTGTGCTTCAAGAAGCAATCTCGGCTTTTTCATGAAGTCAGCAGCACATATGATATTCTTTTTTGTCTTATTTGCTAATTCGTCAAGCCATTTAAGCCCACTGCAATTTCTCAATAAGTGATGATCGAGAATTAATATATCAACTTGTTGTGAGAGCTTTATAGCTCTGTCCCATGCTGCTTTGACCTGTTCTTCATTAAGTTGAGATAGATAAATAGGAGGCCCGCTAGCTAACACAATATCAGGGTTCCATGATAATATTTGAGAGATGGATTCGTCGTTGAGGAGTTGAATATCAGAAGCGTGCACAAATACGTAATCTTCTTCGATTCTGGTCATCATAACTGTATATAAATTGTTGTTTGTTTCTCCATGTGGTACCGGTATGGAAAAACTCATAGCCCCGGATTCTTTTCCTTCTGCTACAATTAGCTCTTTATTAAGGGTAAATGAAATGGAAATTGCTCTTCTATCTTCAGTTTTGGAGAGGTTATAAGACTTAGCCCATATTTTAACTTCTGAGTTCAATCCTGCTATTTTTTCAATATCCAATTGATAAGGATTTGCGTCAGTTAGAGGTACATGATCACCATGAAAATGGCTTATCACTATATCCGTAGCCTCAGACCATCTTTTTATGATATTTTTTTGTATTCTTTCATCTACTGCAACTTGAAAGGGATGGGGAAGCAATTTACTTCTTTTGTAACCTAAAGCTATTCCGGGATCGATTAAGATATTCTGATTTTTAGTTTTTACAAAACAGCAAAGACCTCGTACGCCTAAAGACTCAGTACCTAAAATCTCAATTTCCATGACGAAATTTACAGTAATAATTTGTTATTCATAAAAATATTAATTGTTTAATTGTAGAACTGTTTTTTCCCTAATCAAACAACTTAAGTTAAGTTCGCCTCGATGATTTTACTCAAGTTTCGATTAATTCATCTTGATGAAGTCTCGATGTAATATAGAGTTTTACATCAGAGAGCGGACTTAACTCAAGTTTTTATCCACTACTGTATTAACTTTCTAAAGGCTTAACCCTGGATCATCTTCCGTAAAATGAAATATTTCTGTTTCAGCCTCCCGAAGGTCTTTTCTTTCTTCCAATAAAACTGAGATGTTATATATAGTGTTTTTCAGTTGCGTCAGGAGCTTACTCCCAACACAATAAATAACATAATCTCCAGCTATCTGTAAGATTCCATTAGCAAAGTCGTACCCTTCTTATTAGATGGGGATTTTTTTTTCAAAGGAGTGACAAAAGAGGGTTTTAAAAATTATTAGACGAAAACTGAGATATTACCTTTATTGTTCTATTTCTTTTCTCTAATAAAGGGGCTAAATTTTGGACGTTTTCTGCGGCTAAAGGAATTATTAGTAATAAAAAAGAGACTATATTGATTGACCAAGAAGCACTGTTAGGTTTTAAAAAGTGGTTCGCTGTTTATGTGAAAACGTTCCGATCAAATGATCCCGATTACCAGTTGAATATCGATTTGAAAGAGAAACATACACGGTTGGTCTGCGAAGGAATTATAGATATTGGGGAAAGTCTTGCTTTAAGCGAAGATGATCTTCGATTGGCAGAAGTAACCGCACTTTTCCATGATGTAGGCAGATTTGAACAATATGCCCGTTACGGTTCATTTTTAGATATGAAAACCGAAAATCATGCTCTGCTTGGTGTAAGAATTCTCCAAACAAATCATATATTGGATGCAATGGATGAAGAAACGAAGAAATTGATTTTCTATGCAATTTCTAATCATAATCGTGCATATCTACCTGATAATGAATCGGAAAGATTATTATTTTTCACAAAGTTACTTCGTGATGCTGACAAACTGGACATCTGGCGTGTTGTCACGGAGTACTACCATAATAATAACGGAAAACGGAATGGTGCTTTAGAGCTAAATTTACCCGACACACCGGGAATTTCAGAGGGTGTTTACGATGATTTGATGAAGAGAAATGTAGTAAAAGCCAAGCACTTGAAAAATTTGAATGATTTCAAATTGCTTCAAATCGGATGGGTTTACGATGTGAATTTTCCAAGGTCTTTACAACTCGTTTGTGAAAGAAAATATATTGAGAAAATCTACAATGCGCTGCCTAAATCAGAGAAAGTGCTTGAAATTTATAAGGCTGTTCAGGATTATTTGGAAAAGAAATGTAATTATGTGGAAGTAAATTAATGCGAGATAAAACTTTCGATTTTCGCTATATTTGCCCTCAGGAGATGATTATTGAATAATTCACTTATCCCAACGGGATCTCTTGATGAGAAAAAACATGCAAAGGGAATTTTTTCTCGGCTTAAGGAAGCATATCCGGAAGCACAGTGCTCACTAGAATTTGTCAATCCGAGAGAGTTGCTTGTTTCTACTATTCTTTCTGCCCAATGTACGGATAAGCGTGTGAATCAGGTAACACCAGCTCTTTTCGCAAAATATCCAACAGCAAAAGCGTTTGCAGAAGCATCAATTGAAGAATTAAAGGATGATATACGTTCTACTGGATTTTATAATCATAAAGCAAAATCCATTAAAGAAGCGATGAAATCAATTGTCGAAAAATTCAATGGTGAAATTCCGGATAATATTGAAGATTTATTGAAATTTGAAGGCGTTGGGCGAAAAACGGCAAATGTTGTGCTTGGTGATGCATTTGGAATTCCAGGGATCGTCGTAGATACACATGTCAAGCGGCTGTCTGTTAGACTCGGATTGACAAAAAATGCAGATCCGGTAAAAATAGAATATGACTTGATGGAAGTTTTACCAAAGAAAAACTGGATTCTTCTTGGGCATCTTATGATATATCATGGGCGTTCAGTTTGTACTGCGAGGAAGCCGAAATGTTCTAAATGTTTCTTAAATGATATATGTCCCTCGGTTGAGTTATGATAAGTTCCGTTTCTGATATAAATTAATTTTGAGGTTATCAATGAAAACAGAGGAATTAATTCGAGAGCTTTTAATAAATATTGGTGAGGATCCTGAACGTGCTGGTATTCAAAAAACGCCATATAGAGTGGCAAAAATGTGGGAGTATATTACAAAAGGGTATAATGTCGATGTTGAAGATTTGCTGAAAGAATCAATCTGTGACGATAAATATGATCAAATGATAGTAGTGAAGGATATTGATTATTACAGTATTTGCGAACATCATCTTGTGCCGTTTTTTGGAAAAGCACATGTTGCCTATATCCCTGATGGGAAAATTGTTGGGCTTAGTAAAATACCGCGTATCGTGGATGCTTTTGCCCGACGCTTACAAATTCAGGAGAGAATGACAAACCAGATAGCTGAATCCCTTGAAAAAGCTTTGAAACCAAAAGGCGTGGCTGTAGTGATAGAAGCTCGTCATCTCTGTATGCAGATGAGAGGTATTGAAAAACAAAATTCCTTAGTAACGACAAGTACGATGTTGGGTGAATTTCACTCAGAAGATCAGGCGAGGAATGAATTTTTACAACTTATTGGACTTTCAAGGATATGAGAGATTACTTACCACTGAGAACGCCGAGTACTCTAAGGTTCCAGATATAAAAGCAGTATTAATGATTTTCTTTTTTGAAATTATAGAAGTGAATAAAAAGGATGGTTTTGTCCCAAAGGGATCTCTTTGAGATAAAAAGTGATTATATGTGTCATTCTGATGATCCCGACTTGTCGGGAGAAGAAGAATCTCCGACGAGAACCAGTAGAGATTCTTTCCCAGGGGGACTTCTACGAAGCACTCGTACCTCGTTCATCTCAAAGAGACCTCTATGAGGGAATGACAGTTTTGATACTTTTTACGATTACATCAAAAAACGAGATTATAAAAATATTCTCTGCGCTTTCAGCGTTCTCTGTGTTTAAATGAGGTTATTATGCCATTAATCGGATGCCATGTATCAATTGCGGGTGGAGTTGAAAATGCACCTATTCATGGTGGAGAATTAGGTTGCGAAGCTATACAGATTTTTACTGCAAACCAGATGCAGTGGAGAGGGAGTCCAATTTCCGAAGAGAGTAGAAGCAAATTCATGGAAGGATTGAAGGGCCAAGGAATAAGGCAGGTTGTTACACACGATTCGTATTTAATCAACCTCGGAAGTCCCGACCATGCAAAATTGGCAAAGTCAAGAAAAGCTTTTATTGATGAAATGGTCAGATCAGAATTCTTGAATATACAGTATATCATTTTCCATCCCGGTTCACACATGGGTAGAGGCGATGATTATGCACTCAAAACAATTGCCGAAAGTCTGGATTATGCGATAGAGTCCAGGGCAAATTATAAATCCATTTTACTTCTGGAAAATACTGCCGGACAGGGGTCGAATGTCGGATATAAATTTGAGCAGCTAAGAAGCATAATTGATAAATGCAGCTACCCGGAACGACTTGGAGTCTGCTTTGATACCTGCCATGCATTTGCTGCCGGTTATGATTTAGTAACGGAAGATGCTTATAATAAAACCTTCAAGGAATTCGATGATATAATCGGTCTTGACTATCTCCGTGTATTTCACATTAATGATTCCAAAAGAGAGCTTGGCTCGAGAATTGACAGGCATGCATGCTTGGGAGAGGGATTAATCGGCTGGGAATTTTTCCACCGGCTTGTTAATGATAAACAATTTACTGAGCTCCCTATGATATTGGAGACTCCGGGTGGAATTGAAGTTTTTGTGAAAGAGATTAAAGAGTTAAGAAAAGTAATAGAAAAAGGTTGATTAACAATGAAAAATAAGTTTAATCTTGCCGTAATAGGGAGTGGCCCCGGTGGATATGTTGCAGCGATTCGAGCAGCACAGCTCGGAATGAAAGTTGCCTGCATAGAAAAGTCCGAATTGGGAGGTATCTGCCTGAACTGGGGATGTATCCCTACAAAATCACTAATTAAGAATGCTGATGTATGGAGGAATTTACAGTCCCTGGATAGATTTGGCATTAGTTGTGAAAATCCCCAGTTAGATTTTTCTAAAGTTATCCAGAGAAGTCGTCAGGTCTCTGATCGACTTTCTAAAGGAGTTGAATTCTTATTTAATAAAAACCAAATAACGGTTTTTAATGGTTTCGGTCGTTTCAGAGACAAAAATACTGTTGAAGTACTGGATTCCGAAAATAATATATTATCAGAAATTGCTGCTGATTCAATTATCATTGCTACGGGTGCAAGAACACGCTCTATACACGGAGTTGAAATTGATGGGGAACGAGTAATAAGTAGTCACGAAGCCATGATTTTGCCAGAAGTGCCTAAGTCAATTATAGTTATTGGAGCGGGAACAATAGGCGTTGAGTTTGCTTACATTTTCCGATCTTTTGGTTCAGAGGTAAATATCGTTGAATTGTTACCTCAGATTTTATCTATTGAAGATGAGGATATTTCAAGAGAACTTACAAGGTCTTTCAAGAAGCAAGGAATTGGAATATTTACTGACACAAAAGTTGAAAACATTATTACAAAAGAAAGTTCGGTTGAAGTTTTTATAAACAAAAATAGCGTCCAAAAAACTCTTTACGCTGATTTTACTTTGATGGCAATAGGTGTTCGTGCTAATGTTGAGAATATCGGTTTAAAGAAAATTGGTATGGAATTAGACAGTGGTTGGATAAAGGTCAATGATGATTATGAGACAAATGTCTCTGGAGTGTACGCTATTGGTGATGTGATTGGGAATCCATGCCTTGCTCATGTTGCATCAGCAGAAGGGATACATACTGTCGAAAAGATTGCCGGTCAGAATCCTCAGCCCGTAAACTACGAAGCAATTCCTGCTTGTACGTACTGCAAACCTCAAGTTGCAAGTGTAGGTTTGACGGAGGAAAAGGCGGTGGAGAAGGGGCTTGAAATTGCAGTCGGCAAATTTCACTTCAGAGCAAATGGGAAAGGTCTTGCTTTCGGAGAAATTGACGGGTTTGTTAAAGTTATTTTTGATTCAACGACAGACCAGTTGGTCGGAGCGCACATTATAGGCAGCGAAGCCACGGAACTCATTCCGGAGCTCACGCTTGCCATTACGAATAAAATGACTTTTGATGAAGTAAAAAATTCCATTCACGCGCACCCGACATTATCAGAGGCGGTTATGGAAGCTGTTCTTGATGCGTATGGTAAAGCAATCCATAAATAGGATACCCTTTCGAAGGTTCTCAAAGAGGGCCGTTATTGGTATAAACCTTCGTAAGGTTTGAATATGAAAAAACTAAATGTAATTGATCTCGGCAGATGTTCTTATGCGAAAGCATGGGATATACAGAAAGAACTTCATGCAAAAAGAGTAAAGAGAGAAATACCGGATACTCTGATACTTGTCGAACATCCGCACGTTTACACACTTGGGAAGAATGCAAATACTCAGCATTTAATAGCAACTCAGGATTATCTTAAATCAAGGGAAATTGAGATTTTCAAAGTTGACCGCGGTGGTGACATTACTTATCATGGACCCGGACAACTAGTAGGCTATCCGATCTTTAATCTTAAAGAGCATCGAGAAAGTATTTCGTGGTATGTGTACTACGTTGAGGAAGTTTTAATCAGAATGCTTTCGGAGTTCAATATTGAAGCACATCGTGAAAAAGGATTTACCGGAGTCTGGGTTGAAAATAAAAAAATAGCTGCTATCGGTATGAGAGTTTCACATTGGGTAACAATGCATGGCTTTGCACTTAATGTTTTTACAGACCTTTCACTTTACGATGGAATTATTCCGTGCGGTATCACAACAAAGGGAGTAACAAGAATGGCGGATTTGAATAAAAATGTACAATGGAGAGATGTAAAATTAAAAGTTATTGATAAATTTGTAGAAGTGTTTAGTTTTAGATATCCTGCCGAAGGATTTTCCAGAAGAACTCCTACGGAGAAAGCCCGCGGAAGGATAGAGTGTAATGGGAATTAACTCTTGAGGAGATAGTGTATTTAAGAAGGAAACCAGAATGGCTGAAAGTCAAATTCACTGTTGGTGAAAATTTCAGAGATATTCGCGACATAGTTCATAAACATAATCTTCACACGGTTTGCGAGGAGGCACACTGCCCAAACCAGAGTGAATGCTGGCAGCTAAGAACTGCAACTTTTATGATACTCGGTGATACCTGTTCCCGCAACTGCCGATTCTGTGCAGTAAATTCAGGGAATCCAAATCCTTTAGATAAAGACGAACCCAAGAATGTTGGTCGTGCTGTAAAATTAATGGGATTGAAATATTGCGTGATTACTTCAGTAACGAGAGATGATCTTAATGATGGTGGTGCTGAAATTTGGGTAGAAACGATTAGTGAGATTAAAAGGCAAAATCCCGACTGCAAAGTTGAAGTGCTTACACCCGATTTTCAGGGAAATATTGACGCATTAGAAACTGCTTTAAGTGCAAAACCGGATATTCTTGGACATAATCTTGAAACGATAAAAGACTTATACCCCGTTGCCAGACCGCAAGCGAATTATGAGCAATCTCTTTGGGTTCTAAAAGAATCTAAAAATAGAGGTGCTATCACGAAAACCGGTATTATGGTAGGACTTGGTGAAACTAAGAAACAGGTTCTTGAACTGATGCAAGATGCAATTGATGCCGGATGTGACATATTTACTGTTGGGCAATATCTGCAGCCAACCAAAAATCACTTACCAATTGATCGCTATGTTCATCCTGATGAATTCGAATTTTATAAAACTGAAGGGATGAGAATGGGATTTCATGCGGTGATGTCGGGACCGCTGGTGAGGAGCTCGTATCATGCAGATGAGTTAAACCTCTCAGGTTTTTCCGACAGGAGTACTTTCCAAAGTGATTTTCAATCGGACGTAACCTGACAGGTTTAAGAATAGAAAAGCTCTTCGGAAGGTTTATTTATTAACGCCTCTCGAAACAAAACCGTTTCTCTCGAAGAGACGTCCCTAACGCGCCCGCAGGGCTAAACGGGTTTTGGTTAAAAGAAGAAAATAAAATAGGTTCTTTCGCAAAATGAGTTGGTAAAACCCTTTTAAACACAAACTCGGTAAAAAATACGTAATATATTTTTCAAGCATTAGAATAATTCCTCAATATTTTCTTGCTTTTTTAAAATTATTTGCTATATCAGTATTATGTATGGTATGTAATACTATGAAGCATCCTGAATGGGCTACAAAACACAAAAGAAAAGGTACTGAATTAAGGCTTATTAATGGGCACTATTATCTTTATGAAGTGACCAGTAAATGGAATCCTAAGAAGAAACGTGCTCAGAAGATAACAGGGAAAATATTAGGTAGAATTACTCCTGAAGGCTTCATTGAATCTCCTAAGGGGGTGTGATAATATAACCTTTAGGGGGTGTGTCGATCCATAGGATTCCCCTGGAAAGACATCCCTCTGGGAAGAAGAAATAAAATGGATTTTTGTATTATTCTAAGTTCAGTAAAAATATTATGAATATAATTCAGTAAATGGTAATTAGTGTCTGACCGAAAAGTAATGTTTTACGAATAATTCATATTGATTTTGCCCTGCCGGGTTAAAAAGTGCAAAAGAATAAATTTTCCTTTTCTGTATTTTTACACTATTCCACTATTATGGTATCAAAGCTTCACTACATCTTCCAATTTTGGACGTATTTCACCATTGATTGTCCCGACACGTCAGCAATTTTATCACCATAGTAAATTAGATTAATAACCGTGCATGAATGTTGAATAGCGAAGGTGATAGGTCTAAATAAGGTATATTTAATATTGGCGGTAACAAATTTAATATATAATTTAAATTTCGCTCCTCCAAAAATACTGTTTTTCTCCCAAAAATCTTAGTCATTAATTTTGCATTCAAATCTACCTCCCCTTAAATCCTCCGGCAGCCGCCGGAAGGGGAAAGAGGGGAGGTTAATGAAAATTGAGCCTGACATGTCAGGACAATCACTTATTTCGTTGCTTGCTACATTTCCATACGGATCTGTACGGACAATTGTTAAATTCTACAGATCCAGGGGAACGATTTTTTTCTGTGAATTTTGGGTATATAAATAGCGCCATAATAAAATAGATTGTTCATAAAAACCGCTCCGAGAGGAAAACCTCATTTTATGATGAAATTTGTCAAAAATACTATACCTATAAAATCGTTGACACGTCGGTATCAAAAAGTTTTTTTATGCAAAGGCTGAACCAACCGCTCCGGCAACCGCCGGACGTTTTATTAACTTCTTCCGCTCAGGAGTCATTAATACATTTCCCAAACGATTAAGATTAT
>Ga0315547_1000150_pt1 | contig 79085 bp, 65 predicted proteins | sample SalMarSW160240MG_2_FD_202542 | JGI IMG/M metagenome (GOLD analysis project Ga0315547, IMG submission 202542) | Salt marsh sediment microbial communities from the Plum Island Ecosystem LTER, Massachusetts, United States - Salt Marsh Sediment SW1601-240 ...
TGTGCTGTTTATCTGTTCTTGTGTCGGTCTATTATTATTTTCCATGTTTTCTTCTTTAGTTGTTCCTGAATATATCTATTTTAATTGATTACATAAAATTGTTTCTAAAAGCTTCTTTCTTTTTTCTTTTGCAGCGTTAATTAAATATTGCTCCTTAAGCATTAATTGATTTAGTTCTGCAATTCTATTCTGTTCTTCCATTGAAGGCATTGAAATCTTCATATTCTTCACCGTATCAATATTAATATTTGGAATGTAGGTCCCGGCCATATTCTCCGTTAAATATTGTTGTACTTTTCGTTGGTTGATATACCACGCCACAAAATAGGGATTTGCAATACTTCTGTTTATTCTGATCACAAAAAATGCCGAGGATGCTACAGCAGTTTTTAAATCCAAATCATAGACCATTGCAAAATTATTGGATCCTTTTGCAATGAACAAAATGTCATTCTTTTGGAGATGGAATTTGGATCTAATCTTACCCTCTTCTATTAGCAACAAAGTATTTTCAATTTTTGAATAATTATTAGATAAGTCCTTCATTTGAATAACAAATACACTCCCATCTGGCTCGTTTTCAACTTTACCTCTGAAAGAATAGCCTCCAAATATCCCGTCTATTACAGATATATCAGTTAATTTTATTTCTTTATAGATCATTGCATAATGTTTAGGGTACAAATATAGTAAATATATTTTAATAAACCAAATATTTTATGCATAATATTTAGGATGTTAATTTTATTCCTAATATCTTTGTCGTGGACAATTAGCTCAGATGGATAGAGCAACGGATTGCTAATCAGTAGGTCGCGGGTTCGAGTCCCGCATTGAAAATACTGCAATAATATAATGCAAGGTGGAATAATTTCCACCTTTTATTTTAACGTCACACCCATTTTGCTCTCCTCGCCTGCCATAGCCTTTGGCGTCGGCAGGACTTCGTTCCGCAAAAAGAGTGTTCCTTGCTGCTTTTAAGAAAGAAAAACTTTTTCCCCTCCCCTTTTATTAAGTTTTCTTCGCCTTTGCTAATCCTGTTTGTGTTGGGAGCTCTTAGTCATTTACCCTAAGCTATATTAACATAATGCAATACATTATAGGAAATATTAAGAGAATTTCCGCCCAGCTTCGCTGGTTGACATAAAATCAGATATGGGACGAGGCATAGCCAAGTACCATATCGGTAATGATTTTATGTCAAAGCAAATTACCAGTAATTTTATTTACCCGGTTCCCGGTTTCGCTGATTTTCACATCACCATTCCTCTTCAATAGTCACATAACCATAAAGATCTTTCCTGAAAAGACTGACAATTGTGAGTTCATATTCTGCTCCTGGGATACTATTAACATAGAATTCGGGTTCCGACATACCCAAATTTGTACCACTTGCTCTGCCGTTTTTTTCAGTTAATGTAATCAAGGGAGATCCATCGTTGTTAATTGTACAATATGAAACCTTTATTTTTTGGCTTCTAGAATGTGACTTAGACTTATAGGTTCTGGTCTGGATATATGTATTGGCCACATCGGCTCCTGTTGTAAAGCCAAAGGTCTCTCTCCCACCGACAATCGTTCTCAATACATTATAATAGGCAAGATATTCGGCATCTGCCCCTTTAAAGCGGAGATATGGCTGAACGTATTTCCCATCCCTTATAAGAGAGGAATTTCCACTGCGGGGACCACGTCCACGGGGAGTCAAAGAGCTAATACTTGAATAATAATCACCCCATTGAGCATCCTGGAAAATATTATCAAAAGAGCCTTCAATTGTTATTGAACGACCCTGGATATGGTCGTCAGGATCAATTATTTCCATCAGGCTCTCAAAGAAACTGACAATGTTTGTGAACAAATCGAATACATACTCGAAAAGTGTAATGGGCAGATAAAGTAATCCTTTGAAAGCATCCTGAAAATCTCCTGCAAGAAGATCTATAGCAATAGGACCTACAACCTTTATGGCAAGAAGTGCTCCAGCCATGCCCGGACATGCTATTCCTAAACCTGAAATAATCTCAAATATGCTTTCTCCCGAGAAGATCAATTGCAAGACGATCATACCAATATCAACTCCACCCATTACATTCTGAACTGATTCCATAAAAGATTCATAGCTTATTCTTTCATTAAGAAATAATTGAAAATCTCCTTTAAGTTCGTCTGGCAAGGTTTCCATGAGACTTTCAGAAAGGGCTTCCTTCACAGCATCCATAACAGCCTCTTTGATTGTACTGATTAATTCGTCTCTTAAATCATTAGTAGCCTGCTGAATGGCGTCTCTGACCTCGGCCTTTGACCAGTCTTCCTCCCAAAGTCCAATAGTAAAAGTTGTACTGGTATTGAATATATTGTTGTTAATAAGCCAGCGATCCTGGGATCGAAATGTGCGGGTTTCACCGTTATTTACATCATCATATGTGCCGGTAACCCTACTGTATACAGTATATAGGTTGCCTTCATATAACTGATGTATATGTTCAGGTTCATTAGGATCATAGTTCGGAACCACACTACTTAAATGCCAGTATGGTTCGTCATCTGAACATACCGTCCCATCAAAGGGAATCGGAATACAAGTTCTTTCATTTTGGTCCACGCAATAGAACCAGTCGAGACCAATATCGTATTTATAATAATTTCGGACTAAATGATCGTTGTTCAGGTCAGGTATCCATCCGTCTATAACTGGGGCATGGATTTCCTCAGCAATAACATCCTGAATGTGATTATCCAATGGTTCCGCTAAACTGAATCCTTGAGCTTGAGCATACTCCCTCAATTCATTTAAATTATCCTGAGTGGGATTTGTTTCCAGTCTGTTGGTCAGCGTTTCAAGTCGTTTTATTCTGTTCTGGTACGGCACAACCTGAATACGATCAACTTTCCGGGGTTCTGTTTTTTGAACTCTGGCAGCATTCCATTGAAATTTAGGAGCATCAACAGAAATTGAATTATTCACCATTCGCCTGATTTGGCTTTTATAGTCAGGTCTTATAGCTTCGAGTATATCTTTTCCCAACTGTAATTTGTCGACCTTCTGTCCGGTTCTGAGGTTAGCGTATCGGGGATGAAAGTATTCTTCAGTAAATGATGGAGAGAGATTCTTATATGATTGTATCAGTGATGTGAAATGAGGACTGGTGTTAATCCCGTTTTTAAAAAGCGGTTTTTGAATTTGTTCCTCCAGTCTTTTATACATCAGTGGTACTACAATTCGAACCAGAGGATTATCTGGTCCGATTTCTTTAATTCGACTTTCTATCTTTGCTTTCGTGCGTTCAATTTTTTGTGCTTCAAGTTCAGCTTTTATCTCTTGAAGTTGTTGCGTTGTAAATCCTTTTGATTCCTGAACCTCATAATTTTTGATCCGGATGGATTTATCTTGTTCAATTGGCTTTATTACAGGCTTCTTACCCGCGACTATTATGGGTTTTGAAGATTGATCTCCTGGTGATGTCTCCGGATAAGTGACTTGAACTTTGCCCTGAGCGGTTGTATTGGATCTAAAATTGACAACAGAGATCTTCCACGTCTTTCCTAATGATAGAATATTCCCAGAGACCTTGTATGTTAATGTCAAAGGACTTTGACCATCTTTACGAGCGTAATATTGCGCCCTTCCCGGTCCATTGAGGATTAAAGCCAATTCTTTTGCCGTTCCGCTCCATTCGGCTTTTACTTCAATAATTCCGGTGTTTGTCAACTCAAACTCTGCGATCTCACGATTGCTTCCTTTAAGATTAAATTCCAGGGTAATAATATTCTTCTGCTGAGATGAGATATCTACCTGTTTCCTTATTGGTCGTATTTGACCCATAATACTTTGTGGAATATTCAAGAACACGGTAATCAGGAAAATGAAACAGGTTATAAAAGATAATCTTTGAATCTTCCTGTTATAAATAACTCTGAAATTAAGAACAGACGGGAAAATACTGAATATTTTTTTCATAGCTTCCTCCCTTTTTAGTTTAGAATATAGTTTTAAGTTTTACATTATTTTCCAACGTCCGGATACTTATATAAAATCCTAATTCAGAATAACTTCCAGTAACAGATACTGGATGTTCTCATGAAGACATTGAGATAAATAACAATATGATATCAAATTTACACCAGGGAAAATGCAAAGTCAAGTTTTCTCAAATTATTTTATTGTTTTTTAGAATTTTAAATTAATCTTGAATTCTTTTTTGACGAGCAGATAAGAGAATTTGCGTCCAACTTGCTGGTTTAAATCTGCCTTTGCTACCACCTTCTCCGCCGGCTGGTGGATACGGTAGTCAAAGAAAGCTTCGGCAGACATGTTAAATCAGATATAGCGACAAGGCATAACCGAACTTTATTATCCCCTGCGTGTTTCCTCCTTTATTCGCTTAATATGTCCGCGGCCAAGTCCCTTTACTTCACAGCCAAGCTGAAAATAACGCCGTATTTTATCATCAGTTAAAATTCCAAAACAATCGATTATTGCAGCAGGCTGCCCGATTGTCTTTACCACTTCATCCGGATCCAGCTTCAGATACGGTTCATGAGGTACCGCAAAAATAACCGCTTCTGCATCCTGCAAAGCTTTATTTAAATCCTGTTCAACATGTATTTCTTTCAATTTTTCCTGATTGCGAAAGAACTGTGCCTTGCTCTGTCCAATACCCGGATATGTGTCCTGCTGTTCAAATTCCCACCAGTGCTCAACATAAGGATCATGTACCCTTATCTCAGCACCCATTTCAGCCAGCTTCCTGATCACAATCTCTGATCCGCTGTAGCGCGTATCACCAACATCCTCGCGATAAGCAGCACCCAGTACAAGTACATCCGCAGCTGCAATTGGTTGTCCCATATTACGCAATGCATCACGGGTAAGCTGCCCGACATGTAATCCGCGAGTATCATTAATATCAATTGCCATCGGAGTAATTTTGAATATATCATCCTCAAAACCAAGTATATGCCTGTAAGCCCATACACCAAGGCCTCCGTCCTTCGGAAGACAATAGCCCCCTATTCCCGGTCCCGGGAAAATAATATTGCTGTGTGTCGGACGCACTTTAATAGCTTTTATAACTTTAATCAGATCCACTCCATTGCGCTCGGCAAACAGACTCCATTCATCCAGAAAAGCAAGAATGGTGGCCCGGTAGCTGTTCTCAACTATTTTGGCTGTTTCTGACTCTATAGGCCTATCCATAATTGTGAGGGGAAATTTTTCTGTGTTCAGTACCTCATTCAGGAATCTTATAACCCGTTTTTTTGCTTCTTCGTTGATTCCGCTGCAAACCCGCCAGAAATCACGAATACTGGCAACATAATTACGACCGGGCATAACTCTTTCATAACTGTGGGCCAATAACGGATCTGATTCAATCCCTCGTTTTTTAAATATCTTTTTCATTATCGGATAAGCGACCTGTTCGGTAGTACCCGGAGCTACAGTAGTTTCGATCAGAACAAGTGCATCAGGTGGTATGTGCTCGGCAATAACACCAAGAGAAGCCTCCAGGGCAACCATATCTGTCTGCCCGGTACGAACATCACCCAGATCCTCCTTCAGGTAATCACACTGCACATCAACAACAACAATATCAGCCAGTTTCAACACATCATATGTATATGTCGCTATTAAGGTTTTTTTCTTCTTAACACAACGTTCAATCATCGGATCGACCTCAGGATCTTCAGCTTTTACCGGAGAAACACCTCGATTAAGTAAAGGAATTTTCCAGTAACTTCTCACACTCGGACGCTGCATTCCAATTACAAATTTTGAGGGTTGTCCATTTTTGTCAGTAGTATCGGCTACGATAGCAGCCATGACAGCACCAACAAATCCGACACCCATAACTACCACAATTTCACGGTTCTTTGACCGTTCCTGGTCTATACGTTGTTTCAGGTTTTCAAATTCAGTCTTGTAATCCTCAGGTTCCGGTAAGGGAAATTTTTCCCCCGCAGGACTAATTGAAAATTTCTCAGCCATATTGTCTTTAAGTTTTATTTTGAGTAAATAAAAATATTCAGTCTGTACAACGTTTAAAAGTATCAATAAAATATCTGATTAAAAATTGAATACCAGTGTTTCTATCAAAAAATTATGACATTATATCAAAAATGAGAGTAAATGCCCCCCTGCCCTGCCCAAATCCGTATTTTCGGGTGTATTTTCTGAAAAATTAAACCTAATCATCTGATTAACAGCATTTTACATGTAAGAATACTTGTTCTTTCCTTACCCCTTGCGGCTATACGGAAAAAGTATATGCCATCAGCAACCCTGCCGTTATTTTGATCAAGTCCGTTCCATTCCATGACATAATAACCTGATGGTTTATCAACATTTTCCAGAGTAATAATGTGTTGACCTGCAATATTATAAACCGACAGATTTATATGAGCACCTGAATGTAACCGGTAAGGCAGATATGTAACACTATTGAACGGATTAGGATAATTCTGATACAGTGTCATTATTTCAGAAGTTACAACATTCTCAGGAATAATCATATCATCAGCGTCCGGAGAGCCTCCTGTATAATATGATGCGCGCCAGTACTCAGGAAGATCCTGGTTGTTAGCAGGATTATATTCAGTAGGCACCAGCGACCTTCCTCCCCCATCTGCTTCTACAGGCCAGCCACCGCTATCACGATACCAGAAGGAACAAAGTGTATCTCTTCCGGGATTAATCAGAACAAGGCTTTCTCCACTATTATCTAACTGTCCCTCAAATTCATCATAAGGTAAAAATCCGTAACGATCATAAAAACAATCACTGTTTGAGGCAAGTACAACAAATCTTTGCGGTTTTAGAGGAAAATCCTCTTTAAACTTATATTCTATACCCTCAACGAAATGTATTCCTCTGAGGTTTAATGTAGAAGAACCTGTATTTTTTATTTCAATGAACTCAAACTCCCTGTCCTCAACATCTTCCTCATCAAGTGGATGATAATGGATTTCGGTTATTTTCAGATCGTAGTAATTTTCAGGAATTATAAAATATTGCTCGTTTGTTGCGCTCCATTCTCCGTTATGAAATGTTCGGGCTTTAATATAACAGGATTCAGTTATTGGAAGCGGACCTGTATACATAATTGCTGATAATGATACAGTTTCCACGGGAACAAAAACTGCAGGGTCACTCCCGTCGATAGTAAACCAGATATTTCCTTTTTCTGATGTCATTTTCAGCAGATCACCTTTCTTTACAATCGTGTGATAAGCGGGATAATTGTTGATAAAGAAAACAGGAGCATCTACATTTGGGAAGAGTCCTGCATTTCTTAATTGGTTCAGGAAGACATCTGTTCGATTCGGGAAGTAGGTATTCAGCATAAAATGTCTTTGGGGCAGCCAGTAACTCTCTTTAGTATAGAGATCAAAGGGTCCCGCCGTTTGCCACTGGTGTACGTCGCGGCGGTAATCACCCCAGCGTGCTGATTCTGCAAGCACTGCTTTTTCAATCTGACCGGCCCTGATTGTCCAACGCTGGATAGACTGGCCGGGAGTCAAAACTCCGTCATTAAAACAGAATTTCTGAACACGATCAGCAAAAAGCCGGCGGAAGTCTGCATTTTGCCGTAACTGCTGAAAGATGCAGCTGGGACATTTATCGTTATTTTCAGATAGAATGTTCGCATTAACTCTTTCTACCATATGTTCGGCATCCCAGCAGAAGAACTTAAATCCTTTATCCGGACTGATACGGTTTCTGATGGCTACCCAGTTGTGATGATCCCAATCCCAATTACCACCATAAAAATTTACAAGCATATAATCGGCAAGGTTAACAACATCAACCATAGGTTCAAAAGCCGGATTCCTTGTGCCGTCAGGATTATTACCTCTTAAGCGCTGATAAGCTTCATTACCTGCAAGTCCGGCATTAGCAAGAGACATTGTTGTATTCCATGCAGTGAGATAACCATCAACTGCTTCGGAATAATCCTTAATTACATCATAATCCAGTTTGTTCCCTCCAAAGTATGATTCTGCAAAATCATTATCCATCTTTTCGGAAGGATTATATATCCCCCAGTATAACCCGTTGATATACAGGTGTACATAGATGCCATGACTTGAATGATGTCCCATTGCCAGTTGTGTATCTTTGGTCCATCTGTCCCTGAGATACTGTGCCATTGATCTTTCGCTGTGACTCCAGTGAATCCAGGTATTGCCGAATCCTGCCCTGAGTATGATGTCATTAAAAGTGGATGCAGCATCGTCTCCAAACAAGGGAAAATTAAATTTTGAAGGCCCATATTCACCCCTAAAGATGAGACGGAACGAGTGCTTTGGTGATTTTTCAGGCCTTCTCCCCTCCCCGCCATGTATCTGAATTCCGCAATCTACCTGTAAAGAAACTGAATCTCTGGCATCAAAGTATTCAAAAGATACTGGACGTTCCCAGCCATAGCCCATACCCTGAGCTGTACCGGTGTAGATATATATACCGCCGGTATCACGATCTGCGCTCTTTGAGAAAAAATATCCTTTATCCGTAACCAATGAGATAACAGGCAGGTCGAGTAATGCTACTTTGGCCGAATCTGCAAACTGAGGATCTGCCATCATTTCAGGGTCCATCTCATAATCACCGGGTGCAATCCCGCTGATACTGATAAATTGTGCCCAGGTCGCAGGATAACCTTCAGGAGTGTTTGTCTGATGAATGATATCATCCGGAAAGAGATATGTTCGTGTGGTAATTCTGCTGTAATCCTGATCAACTTTAACTGCGACTGCCCTGATTATAGCAGTACTCTCTATATTTAGAGGAATGGTATATTTTGTTCCATTACCAGCGTTCGGAACACTTCCGTCGGTAGTATAATATATTTCAGCCCCGGGATCGGAGCAATTGATTTCCAGATTGAATGGAGTTAAATAAAACCCATGATTTTTATTAAATACCGGGGATGGCACAAGAGTTCCCCCTGTAAGCGAATTTTCTGCACCTGGTGTCGGTACTAAAAAGCTTAAGTAATGGTTCTCATAATATCCGAAAGAAATATCGGTTTGCTGTACAGGGAAAAAAGGATCAAAACCTGATACAACTTCACCTGCGGGACTTATTAAGGCAAGATACTCGCCGTCACCGCTTAACTTAAAATTTGTATGAAGCTCGTTATCGGGCGTCTTTCTGTTTTTATCAGATGCAAAAATTATGAGGTAATCGTTTTTTTCAATGATGACATCCGGAAAAATCCATTTTCGGGAATTATTTTTTTCATCAGTCAGCGACCATCCCAGCAGGTCAACATCTCCGGAGGAAGCATTGAATATTTCGATCCAGTCAGAATATTCACCATCCTCATCGGTCAGTCCAGTCTGATTGAGCGCCATGAATTCATTAATACGTAACCAACCGGATTGTGCAAACAAAATATGACCTGAGATTAAGTGAATTATCAGGTTCATGATTAACCAGATTACAGATGGAGTTAGCGACCGGGACATGTTATTATTATCATTTCTGTTCAATGGCTGCCAATAAGAGGCTGATTATTATTACTGTAACCGGTTATTTATTACCAGCTTTTGCCTGGCAATAACCCGGTCACTCTGTTTTATCTGCAAAACATAATAACCTGTAAATACTCTCGGAATAGTCAGCTCAATATTCTGATGCCCGGCATCCTCAGGAAACCAGGCTGAATTGAATACTTTTCTACCCAGAATATCATATATTTCAATATCAATTTTATCATTATAAATCAGATAAATGCGCAGATTCATCAGGCTGTTACTAACAGGATTCGGATATATTAGTAAACTCCGTTCATAGCTATTAATATTGCTTGTACCTGCAAGTGGTATATTAATATCCATCCAGTTCAGACGGTCGGTAATCCAGTTTTTCAACCATATGACCTCTTCCTCACAAGTATTTCCGATAAAATGATTTGGCCAGACATACTGGCCAAGGATTGGCCAACTGGTAAAATTTCTGTCAATTGAGGCACCCAGGTACTGGATTGTTGTATCAAGGTAAGCCATAACAGAATCGGTTTTGAAAGCTCCTTCCCTAAGCTGCTCCCATCTGGCTACCAGTCTGTATCGGTATTCTTCATCTTCCATTAAACGTGCCCACCAGTGCATAACAAAGTTCTCGCCAGGGCCATAATTCGGATAAAGCCATCTGTCAGTTGCAAGATTTAATTCAGAGTAGTTCACATTTCCGTAACAAAGGTCAAAATCCCACAGAGGCCCTGCAAACAGCTTGCCACCATCAGAATCCCTTTTTTTATAAAAAAAAGTGCTGTATCTGTAACCATCTACGTTATTTGTAAGTTCCTGAATAATCTGAAAATCGACAAAAGAGTTAATATCCAGATATTTCCTGAAACCATCCTCAGGATCCCTGAACTGATCCCCGTTTAGGTTATTCTCAAAATCCAGGAGAAAATCATGAATATAGGTTTTTTGTTGAGCAACAATTTCATCGGACTTGGGGTACACATATGTAAAACTGTAATTTCTGGCATTATTATAGGTATTTGAGGGATAAGTCTGAAAAAACTCACTATAATCCAGGCCCCATGTTTTATCAACCTTAACAATATATCCTCCTGTCAGGTCATCTCCTGCAATTTCGTCTGGATTCAGTTTGTTAATATTAACCCTGTTTATATCCCATTTAATATTTTCCATCAGCGTATAAACACCCTGATAACTACCATTCAGATAGAGTTCACAGAACCTGCACCTTGGCTGCCAATCGCCCATTTTTCTTCCAAGATGAAATGTTACTGCATTACGCAACATACTCTTATCTGAATATGGTGCATATAGAATCCAGTCTTCTTCCTCAGGCATTCCCAGCAAGGTTGCATCCACATCATTGCCTGCTGAGTCCCGGGTTTCAAAAGAATAGCTTTTTTTAGGAAACATCTGTGATGACTGGCCACGTATCTCAATACCAATGTAACCATCATAATCGGTGCCTTCCTGATATATATTGTTAAGTTGTCCGGGACCATTATTAATAACTTTCAATGATGCTGTTATTTTCGGATCATCAACAATAGACTGACCCCAGGTATCTATAACCACCAGCGGAAGATGTGAAGTTTCATTATAAGGATCGGAAAACCAGACCGGAACTGGCCGGTAAGAGCAACTATTGTCTTTAATACCAATTGATAACCAGGTAGTTGAAGATAAATCTGAAGAAGTTGAGGTACAATTATGAACCTGAAGAGCCAGAACATTATTGCCCTGGATCATATATGCGGAAAGGATATCTGCATCAATAACAAATCTTGCCGGAATACAGCCGGAAGGTAGCCTTGCTTCATAAGTGTCCAGTATTGCAAACTCGTTATATGGAGGTCTGACACCACGAGTGCCTATGTTTTCCCGTGCAATTTCGTGCCCGTTGAGGTAAGCTACAAATGCATCATCAAAATCAACATGAAGAACAGCACCGGAAATAACAGAAGTATCATATAGAATAAAGTATGTTCTGAGATATAAAGAGGTCACAGGACTTATAACAGTTGCATCATCATCATCACCATAGCCTATACCACCTGGTCCTGAGAGCCATGATGAATCATCAAAACCAATATCCGGCCAATCTGATGGAGGTTCTGAAACACCCGCGAAATAATGCCATGTGTCGCTTGCCATAACTACTGTTTCCCAATGATCGACAGATTGCGACCGTACAAAGGCATGAGCCTGATTTAGAAACAGGACTATAAGGAAATATTTTATAAATCCGGTTTTTAGCATAGATTGTTACACACGACAGGATTTGAATACAAACTGATAATCAATATTGTTAATAATTTAACACTGCGGAATAAAAAAGTAAAGTACTTTTACGAACAAATAATTTGAATCGATCCTGATATAAAAATACTGATAATAACTAAATCACTCTATTTGTACAATAAGTATGCCGAAGAAATATGAACCAGATAGAAAAATCAACTCTAACTTTTCTGACCGACCTTTATAGGCACAATGAAAGGGACTGGTTTATAAAAAACCGGAAAAGATATGATGATGCCAGGTCTAATTTTGAATCATTTGTACAGGCTTTAATTAACAGGATTACTGAATTTGATCCTGTAATAAGAGGACTTGAGGTAAATCACTGTACTTACAGGATCAATCGCGACATCAGGTTTTCAAACGATAAAACACTTTATAAAACCTATCTTGGAGCTTATATTGTAAGGGGTGGAAAGAAAAACGGCGATAAGTATGCCGGATACTATTTTCATGTGGAACCAGGTAACAGTATGATTGCCGGTGGTGCGTACATGCCTCCAAAACCCTGGCTTTCAGCAATAAGGGAAAAGATAGATGAGGTGGAAAAAGAACTGGATGAAATTATCAGCAGAGAAGATTTCATATACTATTTTACTAAAATTGAAGGAGACAAGTTAAAAACCGCGCCAAAGGGATATCCTAAAGATCACCCTTATATTGAGCTTCTTAAACTAAAAAGTTTTCTGGCAGCCAGCCGGATTTCTGATGCTGCTGTAACCAGTAGGCACTGTTTTAATTATGTTATCGGTGCCTGCAGGGCGATAAAGCCTTTTAATGACTTTTTTAACGACTACTAGTTGAATAATACAATAGTCAACCTGAATTGCTGGGTGCTGGGTGCTGGGTGCCGGGTGCCGGGTGCCGGACAATGCAAGCAACCAGCAAACAGGACCCAGGCCAGGTCCCAGTAACTTGAGTTAATTACCTTGTTTAACACCTGAATCTTGTATTGATAAAAATTTATATATTTCGTGATAATTTAAAAAACAAGCAAATGAAAAAACTGATTTTCACCCTTTCCCTGTTTCTTCTGGTTTTTATTTCAGCATTCAGCCAATCACCCGGCCTTGAAGTAGGCATGAAAGCTTCTGAATGGACTTTTCCGGATGCGAATAAGAATGAATTCACAATGGATTCATGGGCCGGCAAAGTCCTCCAGATTAATTATGTTGATCCGGATGAATCAGATCTGAATGATCCTTTCAATGATGCGATTGATAAGGCAGCAGATATTGATAAACGAATTAATAAGGATTACTTCAAAGGATTCGGGATTGTCGACACAAAATCAACATGGAAGCCTAATGGTCTGATAAGGTTAATAGCTGGTAGAAAGGCAAAGAAATACGATACAACTATCCTTTTTGATTACAAAGGAACTTTGCAGGAACAATGGGGTCTACCCCGTGACAGTTACAGTGTGGTAATACTTGATAAGAACAGGATTTGCAGGGCAATTTACAAAGGGAAAATTCCCGATACTGAACATGAAAAGATAATTCAGCTTATTATTGATCTCACAAAAGAATAAGCTTTTTAAAAGAAATTGTGGATTAATAGCACTCTGTGTTCCTCTGTGCCTTCTCAGTGCCCTCCGTGTAATACAAAAAATTACACAGAGTTACTCAGAGAATACACAGAGGGCTACAGATTTTTTAATATTATAAACCTGTCCGGATGAATGTTCCTAATTTGCTCCTAATAGCCGGAACCGGCAACAAATCGGGTAAAACATTGATGGCATGCCGGGTAATTGAGCAATTCTGTCATCTGAAACCTGTGGGTATCAAAATAACACCACATGTTCATGAGACTACAGAAGGACTGGTAACAATTGTGGAAGAAGCCGGTTATTCTGTGTTTGAGGAGACTGACAGGAATATGCTTAAAGATACATCGAGGATGTTACGGGCGGGGGCTGCGAGAGTCTTTTATGTAAAAGTTAATGACGATGCACTACCTGATGCTTTTGATGACATCATGGAGCATGTACCCTCCAATGCACCGATAATATGCGAATCCCCTGCTCTCAGAAGATATCTTATACCTGGACTTTTCATAATTATGGACTCAAGAAAAATAAATATACATAAAGATATCAGCCACTTACTGGAAATGCCTCATGTGATGTTTGATCTTGAGGATCTGGAGAGTACATCTCCCCTGCCCATTGATTTCAGGGATGGAAAGTGGTTGTATAAAGAGAAGCAAATTCAGCTATTGTAAAGTCAAGCTTATTTTACTATGCAGTTGTTTTGACTGCTGACTGCTGAATTTCTAATCCATATTGATATGACGCTACTTTATCTCTTTTATATCAGAAATATCTTTTCCCAGTTTAGCTTTTATTCTCTCCAGATCGTTCTTTATTGAAGTCACAGTCTGTATCAGTTGTTTTTCCGGCAAAACCGGATCAGGAAGTTCATTGCTTATGTAATTAACAAATTTCCAGACCTCTTTCACCTCATTAACATGGACTTCATAGGGTTCATAGACCGGATTAAGCGAGTAAAGAACAAGTTTTCCGTCTTTGGCCAGGTTATTTTCTACAACCTTGAATACAATTCCGTCATTAATTGTAAACACAACATATGCTTTCCCACTGATTATTTCCGTCCAGTCCTGCAGGAATTCTCCTGTTACCCATGATCCGTCGGGTATCGGAAGCATTGAATCCCCCTTCAGTTGAAATGTCCTGTATTTTCTGTTGTCAGAAAGAAAGGGTAATCTGAATACAGGGAGTTCACCGATAAATTCCGGATCGGCATAACCTGTGGTATAACCTGCTTTTGCTTTTTCAGGTACAAGTTCAATGTTCTCTCTGTTTTCTGAATTTACAGTTGTGGTAAGTACTCTCAGGTTGCTTCCTTTTACATATGCGTCATATCCCCTTTCGAGCTCACCCAGCTGGCTTTCCGACAATTTAGTCATATCAATTTTCAGCATTGTATCAATTGACATATTGAAATATCCTGAGAATGATACCAGTATCTCAATTCCCGGCTGTGCCACACCATTCTCATAACCACTGAGGGTCGATCGTTTCAGGTTAAGAGCTGCAGCAACATCATCCTGTGTTCTGTCTCTTCTTTTTCTTAAAAATTTTATGTTGGAGGCGAAGTACATAATAAAAAATTGATTATATTGTAATCATGAAATTGATTAAATTCTAATCAAAAGTAAAATATATTTCTGATATAAACAAAAAAATATGATAAAATTTGATTTGACCTCTATCCCCTGGGAATTTCACCCCCCTTCCCCCTAAATGGGGGTTAAAACAGTAATGATTTATCCCCCCCTAGGGGGGATGGGGGGTAAAACTAAATATATGTGATTTTTAATTATATGCAAAATGATTCTCACCGGTAACATAGAAAGATCTGTCCTGCATCTTGACCTCGATACTTTTTTCGTATCGGTTGAGAGGCTTAAGAACAGCAGGCTTATCGGGAAACCGGTGATAATAGGTGGTATGTCGGATCGCAGTGTTGTATCGAGCTGTAGCTATGAAGCACGAAAATATGGCGTAAGCTCTGCAATGCCCATGAAGATGGCCAGGAACATGTGTCCCGATGCAATTGTAATAAGAGGTGACATGGAGTCGTACAGCAATTATTCCCGCATAGTAACTGAAATAATTGCAGAAAGGTCGCCCTTGTACGAGAAATCTTCAATTGACGAGCATTACATTGACCTGACGGGTATGGACCGGTTTTACGGATGCTACAAGTGGTCGCATGAGCTGCGGCAGTATATAATAAAAGAGACAGGATTGCCTATTTCAACCGGGCTTTCAGTCAACAAGACCGTATCAAAGATTGCAGCCGGCGAGGCAAAACCAAACGGCGAAAAAGAGGTAAAAAAAGAGATAGTCCTCCCCTTTCTCGATCCGCTCCCGATAAGCAAGATACCCATGATTGGCCAGAAAACTTATCATACGCTTCGTTCAATGGGCATTGCAACTATATACACCCTTAGGAATATACCTGTTGAAATGCTTGAAAAACTAATGGGAAAAAATGGCATTGAAATATGGAAAAGAGCTAACGGGATAGACTCTACCCCTGTTATCAGCTACTCGGAACAGAAATCCATAAGTACAGAGCACACCTTCGAAAAAGATACCACCGACATGGCGAAGCTGATCCAGATACTGGTAAGCATGGTGGAAAAGATATCATATGAGCTCCGTAAACAGGAAAAGCTCACCTCATGCGTTACAGTGAAAATCAGATATTCAAATTTCGATACCCATACTCTGCAGAGCAGGATACCATATACATCTTTCGATCATGTTCTTGCAGATGCCGCTAAAGAGCTTTTCGGCAGACTTTACCAGAGACGTATGCTTATCAGGCTTATTGGTGTGAGATTCAGCCACATGGTAAGAGGAGTTCAGCAACTCGATATTTTTGACGATACCCCCGAAAAAGTAAACCTCTATATAGCAATGGATAAGATCAGAAAGCGTTTCGGGAGAAATGCGGTACGCAGAGCTGCAGGGGTTATGACTATGCAGGAACGCGAGGAAAAAATTCTTAAGCAGCTTGAATATGTTTCCAATGAACAGAAAATGATGGAGGAGAGACTTAGAGGGTATTGGTTCTAGGTGCTGGGTGCTGGGTGCTGGGTGCTGGGTGCTGCGAAGGCAACAGAAAAAATACTTTGCTGGCGCGGATTTGAACCTTGGACTTTGAACACTGAACGCTGAACGCTGAACGAGAAACGCGAAACAATGTATCTTAACTGCCATTCATATTACAGCCTTCGCTACGGAACAATGTCCGTGGAACAGCTTGTGCAAAAAGCTGCTGCTGCAGAAGCAGATGTAATGGCCCTTACTGATATAAATAACTCGACAGGAATACCGGAATTTGCAGGCGAATGCAGAAAAAACAATATCAGACCTGTTGCAGGTATTGAATTCAGGAATAACAACGAGCTTCAGTATATCGGAATAGCACGTAATAATAGGGGATTGCAGGAGTTAAATGAGTTCCTGTCAAAACACAATTTCGAAAAAATACCCCTGCCCTTCCCCGCTCCTCCCTTCTCCGAATCATATATAATATACTCACTAAGTAAAATTCCTGACCGCAAATTGTTTGATAATGAACGTATAGGAATAAAACCAAAGGAAATCAACAGGTTGCTTACTCTGTCTTCATCATTCAACAAAAACTCAATTGTGATCCTGCAACCTGTTACTTTTGCAGGTAATGATGATATCTTTATTCATAAAAGTCTGAGGGCAGTTGACAACAATATACTCCTCAGCCACCTGCAGCCCTGGCAATGCGCAGGAGAAGATGAAATTTTTACGGTTCAGGAAAACATTGAAAATATCTTCTGCCAACAGCCGGAGATAGCCAATAATACCATAAGGTTACTGGAAGATTGTGATCTGCAGTTTAATAATGAGATCCTGAAAAACAAAAAGGTCTATTCTGCAAGTAAATATGACGATAAACTGCTGCTTGAAAAACTTGCATGGGACGGAATGATATACAGATATGGCAAACATAATGATGAAGCAAAGAAAAGGATTGAACACGAGCTTGAAATAATCGACAAGCTTGGTTTTTCAGCCTACTTTCTGATCACGTGGGACATTGTCAGGTATTCGATGGCCAGAGGCTTTTACCATGTAGGCCGGGGAAGCGGGGCAAATTCGATTATTGCTTATTGCCTGAAGATCACAAATGTCGATCCTATTGACCTAAACCTTTACTTCGAGAGGTTTATCAACCCGAAACGTAGCAGTCCGCCCGACTTCGATATTGACTACTCATGGAAAGAAAGAGATGAGGTAATTGATTATATCTTCAGAAGATACGGATACAGCCATACTGCTCTTCTTGGCACTATAAGCACATTCCGGGGTAAATCAATTGTACGTGAGCTTGGAAAGGTTCACGGACTCCCGAAGGAAGAGATTGATAACCTTATTGATAATCCTTCGTCCGCAACAAATCGTAATGAGATAACTGACACAATTTTCAGGACAGGTCTGAGAATCGCCGATTTCCCAAATATGAGAAGCATTCATGCCGGTGGCATACTTATCTCCGAAGAACCGATAACATGTTACACTGCGCTCGACATGCCTCCCAAAGGCTTCCCGACCACTCAGTGGGATATGTACACTGCTGAAGAGATTGGCTTTGAGAAGCTCGATATTCTCAGTCAGCGGGGAATAGGCCATATTCGCGAAAGTGCTGAGATTATATTGCAGAACCAGGCAATAGATGTCGATGTGCACGCAATACAAAAGTTCAAGAACGATCAGAAAGTTAAAGAATACCTTAAAACCGGCGAGACAAAAGGGTGTTTCTATATTGAAAGTCCTTCAATGCGCGGACTTCTTCAGAAACTTAAGTGCGACAATTATACAACACTGGTTGCAGCCAGTTCGGTTATAAGACCTGGTGTTGCACGCTCCGGCATGATGAGGGAATATATTTACCGCTTCCATAATCCTGGTAAATTCGAATACATTCATCCTGTAATGAAGGAACAGCTTGAAGAGACTTTTGGTGTTATGGTTTACCAGGAGGATGTGCTGAAAGTGTGCCATCATTTTGCAGGACTCGACCTGGCCGACGCCGATACCCTCCGTCGTGCCATGAGTGGCAAGTACCGGTCGAAGCAGGAGATGCAGAGAATTGTAAAAAAATTCTTTTCAAACTGCAGTGAAAGAGGTTATAGCGATGAAATTACCAGAGAGGTGTGGCGGCAGATTGAATCGTTTGCCGGGTATTCATTCTCAAAAGCCCACTCCGCATCTTACGCCGTCGAAAGTTTCCAGAGTCTTTATCTTAAAGCACACTTCCCACTTGAGTTTATGGTAGCAGTGATTAACAATTTCGGAGGCTTCTACAGAACATGGGTATATGTACATGAAGCAAGAAGATACGGAGCCACAATACAACTGCCATGCGTAAATAAAAGCAATTACAAAACAACCATTTACGGTTCGGAGATATACATCGGTTTTATTCATATCCAGAGTATCGAGGAAAAACTTGCCCGCACAATTGAAAAAATACGCAATAACGATGGTCCATTCAGTGATTTAAATGATTTTGTTACACGGGTTTGCCCCGGACTGGAACAGGTTATTCTTCTTATTAAAGCCGGGGCTCTCAGGTTTACCGGCAAAAAGAAAGCAGTACTGCTCTGGGAGGCTCATATGATGATGAACAAAAACAAACAGGAACAAATAAAACCACTCTTCCCCTCCCCTGTCCGTAAATTCACTCTCCCCGACCTCGAACAGGGAAAACTCGAAGATGCCTATGATGAAATAGAGCTTTTTGGCTTTCCGGTGTCGATGAGCTGGTTTGATATGTTGGAAACATCGTTCCGTGGTGACATACCGGCACGTGAAATGATAAAACACATCGGAAAGAAATTGCGGATGGTGGGACACCTTGTAACAATCAAGTACATTAAGACAGTAAAAAAAGAATGGATGAATTTCGGATGTTTTATCGATCCTGAAGGTAATTTCTTCGATACCACCCATTTTGCTCAATCGCTTAAAAATTACCCGTTCAGAGGTAGTGGTACTTATCTTATCCTGGGAAAAGTAGTTGAAGAGTTCGGTTTTCCTTCACTTGAAGTCGAAAAGCTGGCTAAACTTCCTGTTAAACCCGACCATCGTTATGGTTGATAATCAATTGGTAATATCATATCGTGTTGCTTTAATCACACCTTTTATTGATTGTATTTTACGGATAATACCCTGAATAACATTACTATTAGAAACCATTATATTAAGTAATCCCTCAAACATTCCTTCATCAGTATTATAATTATAACTCCGGATATTTACTTTATATTCTGACAGCACATCTGCAATCTTATTTGCAATACCAATATCATCAATTCCAGTAATTTTAATTACAGCAGTAAACAATGGAGTTGTCTTCGACTTTGTCCATCGTGTAACAACAATCCTGTAGGGATATCTGGCAATCAAATTATGGGCATTCGGGCAATTAGTCCGGTGAATCTTAATCCCCTCCGAGATTGTTACAAATCCAAAAATACTGTCTCCGAATACGGGTTTACAACATTTTGCAAGCTTGTAGTCAAGCCCCTCCACTTTATCTTCAATGATAAGAAAATCTGCGTATTGGGTATCAAATTCTTCTTTTAATTCCTTTTGCTGAAGAAGATTATCGGGTGTAACTGTTTCATCTTTCTCTTCTTTCAGAAGAGCCTCTTTGATTGTGAGTGGTTCTATCTTACCTGATGCAATCTGAAAATAAAGATCCTGAGATGTTTTCAGATTATAAATTGTTAATAGTCTCTGTATTATAGCGTCACCATATGGAATCTTCCAGTTCTTGAACCTCCGCATCAGAATCTCCTTTCCTTCGGCGGCAGCTTTTGCCTTTTCTTCATTCAGCGCCTGTTTTATCTTGTTTTTTGCTTTAGTCGTAACAACGAATGATAACCAGTCCTGTTTCGGTTTCTGGCTCTTTGATCTGATTATTGCGACATGATCACCATTCTGAAGAACATATCTTATTGTTACATTCTTACCGTTTACCTTTCCCCCCACGCATGATGCTCCCACTGCAGTATGGATATCGAAGGCAAAATCGAGGACTGTTGCCCCGGCAGGTAGCTGTCGCAAATCACCTTTAGGTGTGAAGACAAAAACTTCGTCAGTATAAAGGCCGGATCTAACCTGGTCGAGAAATGAACTGTCTTCCTTTTCAGATGATTCAAGGATCTCACGCATTTTTGTCAGCCAGGCATCAAGCCCGCCCTCCCCTTTTATTCCTTTGTATTTGAAATGTGCCGCAAGACCTTTTTCTGCAATCTCGTCCATTCTCACCGATCTTATCTGTACTTCGATCCACTTGCCTCTTGGACCGACTACTGTTGTATGAAGAGATTCATAGCCATTTGATTTAGGTACTGAGATCCAGTCTCTGAGGCGACTCGGATTTGGCTGGTAAAGATCTGTAACGATCGAATAAGTACGCCAGCAGTCAGATTTTTCATGTTCAGGATCACTATCAATGATAATTCTTACTGCAAACAGGTCATAAACCTCCTCAAATTCCACACCCTGCTTTTTCATTTTAAGCATTATGGAATGTATTGATTTTGTGCGACTTTTAATAGTGAACCTAAAGCCTTGTTTTTCAAGTTTTTCACTCAGTGGAGCTGAAAATTCACGGATAAGTTTATTTCGTGATGCTGTGGTCTGCTTTAATCTGTAATCAATATAACTGTACTGTTCCGGTTCAAGATATTTAAGAGCCAGATCTTCCATTTCTGACTTGATATTATAGAATCCCAGGCGGTGAGCCAGTGGTGCATAAAGGAAATAAGTCTCCGAGGCCAGTGGCAGCCTTTCCTTTTCCGGGGCATTATCTAGATTCCTCATGTACTCAAGCCGTTCAATAAGCTTAATCAGTATGACCCTCACGTCATCCGCAAGGCTCAGGAGCAGTTTACGGAAGTTTTCTGCCTGGTATGAGGATTGCATTGAATTTATACTGGTGATACGTGAAAAACCATCCAGTATTTCTACTGCTTTTTCCCCGAACTCATACTCAAGCTCTTCTCTGGTGGCTTTAATCTTCCCGTAAGAATCGTGCAGAAGTGATGTTATAATGGAGGTTAGCCCCAGTCCCATTTCACCTGCAATAATCCTTGCAACCGATAGTGCATGAAGTATCTCAGGTTCCCCGGTAATAGTAATATTATCACCACAGGCTGAAACAGCAAGATCAAGTGCCGTCCTTACTTTTCTTATTTCAGAAGGTTTGATTGTGTGCTTTGCAGCCTTTAACAAAGCCCTGTAACCTGAATATATCTGCTTAGTTTCCACCCGGTTCTTACCTGGAGTCAGGATTGCCTGAAAGTAAACAAATTTGACTCAATTTAACAAATTCTATCCATTATGATATACAAAAAATCCCCGGTTCTTTTTTGGGATCCCGGGGATTTAAGTGAGGATTTTATGTTTTACCTGAACGAGATTCCCAACCCTGCTGATAGTACATTATAATGCGACCTGGTATAGTCAATATGGAATGTCACTAAAGCCAGTTTTAATCTGATACCGGCATTCGCTCTGAGTCCGGAGAAGTTTTCAATACTTACAAAAGGAAAATCCTCTCCTGCGATGACTCCACTATCGTTGTATTCAGCATATGGTACAGGACCGGAAACCAATGTTGGCGTAGGGTAAAAACCTTTCAACTTTATTTCCGTTTTTGTTTTACTATAACCAAGTCCTGCATAGAATGTAATAACCGGAAGATTAAATGATCCTACTATACCTGCGTTAAGTGCTCCCACACCTGCAGCCAGTTCCTGATCTATGAAATCAGTAAACGGATCATAAGAGGTGTAATTCTGCGGTTCTCCTGCCTCCAGTTCAAGCGGTACGTTTGCTGACAGTTTTGTATAACCGGCAAACGCAGAAACATCAAATGGAAATAGCTCGTTTCCCGGAATATATTGAATAATACTGTGCATTATTCCTATACCCCAGAGAGAAATGTCACCCTCATGTATGGGTATCTTTGGGATGAACCGTCCTTTAAGCTCCGTCCCAAGCGGAAGACCCATGCCAACCTGTAATGTAGGAACCGGGATTATCTTCCATCCGGTACCGGGTGGAGTATTAAAACTTGACAGAGTTACACCACCAGTCTCAACACTTAACTCCGGACCATCCTCCTCAGGTCCTGCGATAGTTGGCGCAATTCCTGTGCCGGTGACGTTCGGTGAAAGACCGATTGTTGAAACATCAAATGTAGTAGCAGAAGTTGGTACAAAACCCGCATTTAACCCGAAGGTGACATCGAAGCCGGTCCATTTATGTGGTTTGGCAGTGTTATACCAGCTTCCGTTAAGCCCTGCACCAAAAGCATTGGCCCAGGGAGTGATATAAGCTTCAATGAGCTTAACACCATCACTGGCACCTGCTTTCAGAAAATCAACATTATCCATCTGGGAAAAAGAAACTGATGAAATGAAAAACATGGAAATCATCAGAGCTCTAATCTTGTTTAAAAGAGGTTTGTTCATGATTGCATAATTTGTTTCACATATGATATGACACGCAAATATATTATAAACCTCAGAAAAAGCTTTTTATTGCTGATTATCCCATAATAGTCAATCTTCAGGTTGCTTTTTTTCAATATTGTCCAGTTGTCTCAGTTCTCCTATGCCGGAGCTTTTTGAAAGGTCAGATATAGATTTCAGATCCAGATCACCTTTAACAGAAATAAGGACATTGCCTCCCGGCCCCCCCGAAATGACAAGAAGTTCAGTTATCACCTCTCCGTTCTGGCGAATCAGAAACTTCATCACTACACTGTCTTCCTTAACGACCATCAGCTCTTCATAGACAGAAAAATCAAGCTTTCTGCTCAGTTCATTGTAAAAGTTGATATCCCTGTTAAGCAATGAATCATTAACTGTCAGAATTCTGATTGATTTAAGGCGGCGCATGATGTTTTCCACTTCATCCTTTGGAGCATCCTTATCAACAAAGAGGCCGAACATCTTACTTGATATGTAAATAGTAGTAAAGCCTTCCCTTTCAGAGTATTTATCAAAGAGCTCATCTATTGGATTTTTCTGGGCATTTAAGACTGATGCCAGACATAAGGCGGTTGCGAACAGAAATAACTTCTTCATTTTTATTTAATTGTTTGTTTTCTTTTTATTAATTATCTAATCCGGCGTTTTCAAGAGCTTCCCGGACATCATCCAGCGTCTGAATATTTTTTTCAATTTTCTTTGCGGTCCGATTCATAACATCAAAACTCCTTTCTGTAACAGTATGAATTTTACTTACTGGCTCAAGGGCCTGAACGGCCTGGTTCATCCTGTAAGAAATATCATATAGTATCTTCTTTGTCTCAGCATAGGCTATATCCGGATCGGTGAAGGTATCACGCGGTTCTGTCCTGTGGATGAAAAAGAAATATGAACCGGCAAGTATCAGTAAACCTGCGGCAATACTACTGAATGAAATGACCAGTCTCCTTTTCCTCCTGCTGTTCAGATAGATATCTTCATTATCAATAGCAGCTATTATTCTTCTCTCAAAACCATACTCAGGTTCAGGGATTTTTTCCATCTGCGAATAGTAGTTGAAGATCTCCTTTTCCTCCCTGTAAGCTTCAGGAATATCTTCATTTCTGAAAAACTTTCGAAGAATAAGTTCTTCTTCTTCAGAGCTTTCCCCGTTATAATACTTTTCCAGAAGTCTTTCCAGTTCCTCTCTGTTCATATAGATATTTTTTATATTCATCTCTTATTATTCTTCTTCCGCGGGATAATATAACTCTTAAGTTATTTATTTTCTGGCTGGTTATTTCAGATATCTCTTCGTATGTCAACCCTTCAATTTCCCTTAATCTGATAATTTGTCGGTACAAATCCGGTAATTCCCTGATTATACCGGTAAGGATATTGTATGTTTCGTTCCTTTCCATCTGTTCATGAGGGGAAGATTCTGTTTCATAGTTGGAGCTGACACTGTTAATGTATTCATAATTAAAATTTTTATGTTTACGAAGTTGATCGATTGAATAATTTTTTATCATCGTTAACGCCAGGGCTTCAATACTATCATATTCATCTAATTTCACACCCATCTTCCATAATCTGATAAAGATCTCCTGAACAGCATCTTCAGCCTCTTCCTGATGTTTCAGAATACGGTAGGCATATACGTAGAGTTTTTTACTGAGTTTCAGAACAAGAACATTGAATTCTTCACGGTTCATTCTTTGTCAGGAATTTTCTGTTAAGCACAAAGATAGACACATATTCCTGTCACGAGGAATATGACCGTAATTATTCAATAGTTCTTTCTCATATCAGCAGAGAATTTTTTTGCCTCTTTCAGGGTCATATTACCCTTTATCTGGATCAGCACATTATCTTTACCGCCAGCTACAAGCAGGAACTCTTTGAATTTATCGCCCTCTGTGCGCACCAGCATCCTTAAATCCTGGTCAGATTCTTTTACACGCATAAACTCCTCATAATCCGAAATATTAATATCCCTGATTATGTTATCATAAAAATTATCCACTTTCATCTCTTCATCTTCCTGTGCCATTATTCTAATTCCTGATATATTGGCAGGTAAAGAGTCGTCATCGATATCATCATCCAGCATTGAAGCAAGTTTCAGGAGGTTGCCGTTAATAGAAACTGATACAAAACCATCCCTGTTAGCATATTTTTCAAACAGGTTATCGATTGATTTTTGTGCATTAACCACTGACAGACAGGTTAACAGCCCAATAAAGCAAAGCAGTCTTTTCATAGCATCGATTTTAAATTAAACATCTGTTTTTATCTTCAAGACGTATCGATACAGGTTTCATTACAAAAAATCCGAAAAATGATTTCATTATTTGCATTGAAATTATTTTATCGTAAATTTGCACTCGCAAAATTTTAAGGAAGATTCAGTAGCTCAGTTGGTAGAGCACATCCCTTTTAAGGATGGGGTCCTGGGTTCGAGACCCAGCTGGATCACAGAAGTGGGAGGAATTATCCTCAAAATCATGAAATAATTTTGTTTAACAATCAGCAATATTATTAGTCATGACAAATGTAATGGGAATATCAAAAGTCAATGAAATATATTCCCCCCTTTCTAGTATATCATAATCGTCATGTTCATAATACCATTGAATGACGAGCTTTTTCTTTTGCAGAGCAACTTGTAAAAATTTTTTGAGGATAGATACTACAATTATTGTACTAAAGCTGTTTAAATATTCAAATGCAATTATTATATTAGTTATTTCAGCAGGATTACGAAGGTATACATCAATCCAATTCATTACTTGTTTGGGAACTTCAGTTTCATTTACCATCAATCCCCGTCCTTTTATCTTAATGATTCCCTTAGGATTAAGAAGAACCTCAGGAGTTTTGGCAGTAGGTAAAATATGAATTTCATCTGTCATCATTTCTTCAGATAAAAATATGGATTTCCCATTTTTTAAATGCAATAATGTTAAAATCCCCGAATGTCAAATTTCAGAAATATAATTCAATTGGGCAAATTGACAGGATCTCTACTTACCGCTAATGACATTGATCTGGAGGAGGGCATGGACTATCTCCAGACAGCAATTTATTTATCAAAAGATTACTGTCCAGATCATCCTATAATACTATCAGCACTGGGATATGGCTGCTACAAAAGTTTGTTTAAAATAAAATTAACAAGCCATCATTTTCTTTCCGAGCTTTATCACGACTAACCACGCCTCTGCTCCATCCTTCACAAAAATCCATCCAGTTTAATTCCATCAGCCAGTAAGATTTTAATAACTATGCAACAACAGATATTTAAATATTTTAAATAATTTTTATAATTTATTAATTTATTTATTCTCTTTTCTTTGAAACATAAATTAAATACCTATATTTGCTTTAATAATTTAAATAATAAAGATGTATCTCTTTTGAAATTGCGTTTTATAATATACTAAAATAATTACTTATCAATCTATAAACCAATAATTTATGGAGCGGGAAATCACTCAGGTAGAAATTTCAACAACCTCGGATATACTCAAAACAGAGCAGGCAATATCTTTCATAAAAGACAGATTTAATAAAAGACTGGCTCAAAGCCTGAATCTTTTTAATGTTTCTGCACCTATTGCAGTTCCTGACGGGACCGGAATAAATGATGATCTTAATGGGACTGAAAAACCAGTGAGCTTTTCAATAAAGGGTATTAAAGGGCAGAAAGCTTCAATAGTCCAATCCCTTGCAAAATGGAAACGCCTCCGCTTAAAAGAATTCGATATTGAACCGGGAAAAGGCATTTTGACTGATATGAGAGCTATCAGACCCGATGAGGATTTGAGCCCCTTACACTCCATATATGTTGATCAGTGGGACTGGGAAAAACATATTTTGCCGGAACAAAGAACTTTAAAATACTTGAGAACAACTGTCGAATCTATTTACGAAGTGCATAAGTCAACTGAAAAAGATGTATGTAATCATTATCCCGATCTTAAACCTGTCTTACCTGATAAAATATACTTCATACATGCTGAAGAACTGTTAAGATTATTTCCTGAACTGACTGCAAAACAACGGGAAGAAAAAATTGCAAAGAGGTTTGGAGCAGTATTTATTATTGGCATAGGAGCCAGCCTGAGCAACGATAAACCACATGACGGTCGTGCACCCGATTATGATGACTGGAGTACACTGAATGAAGAAGGATATTTTGGATTGAACGGAGACATTATCTTCTGGTACCCTGTATTAGAGACAGCGTTTGAAATCTCTTCAATGGGTATTCGTGTCAACAAAGAGTCAATGGAAAGGCAGCTGGAAATAAAAGGATGTTCCGAAAGGAAAAAGTTACTCTTCCACAGAATGTTGCTTAACAATGAGTTACCACTGAGCATAGGAGGTGGTATTGGACAATCAAGGGTATGTATGTTCTTTCTTAAGAAAACACACATCGGGGAAGTACAGTCAGGTATCTGGCCGAACAGACTCCATAAACAATCAAAAGATGGAATGAAACTGTTATGATTAACCTAAGTTGCTGATTACTTATTCCTTGTTTTATATTCCTGATTCCCTTTCAAATACCAGAGTTACTTTGTTTACTCCACCCCTGAAGTCGGCTGACGTCTGTACGATCTTTAAAACACTTCCTTCTTCCTGAAGACTCCATTCTTCACTACTGTTCATTTCAAAACTCTTTCCTCCCCTGTCAAATTTGACGGTTGAACTTATTTTAGCAGACTCAGTATCCCTGTCTTCGGCAAAACCCATATCCGTACTCCATACGGTTGGTGTCTGTCCGATGTATTTTGCTGCTAACCGACTGTTCCGGTCCTTGGTATTCGGATAATTATGCTGACCTGTAAGTGTATATTTACCCGAAATCCTGTAAAAACAGGTCGAGTAAAGCCCGGGCTTCTGGTGTTGTGTTTGGATTTGCTAGCTCTATTGCCTTTACCTGATTGAATGTACATACCAGTACAGTAATCAACACTCCTTTGACTAATGATCTTAATCTCATGCAGTTATAAGTTTCCCTTTTAAAGATTAAATCCTGAAATTTCAACATCCGGCTTCTCTCCTCCCGTATCAGTATCCTTCAGTTTCATTGTAATGACCTTTTCCTCTGCGGGCATAAGCGAAACATAGTTATCGCTGTAAAAGACAGGGAGTATACGTTCCCTGCTCTTTTTGCCTATCACTTTTAACCGCACCATTAAAACAGGGTGTTCAGTAGTGTTGTTCAGCCTTGTCGTAAGAATCCAGTTTTTGCCTGTTTTTCTGACCTGGGTGCTGCTTTCAATTTCTGTAACAGGCAAATCGTTTAACGCCTGATAATTACCATCTTCAAGCCCGCGCCAGTAAAAGTTCTCCGAAATGATTTTATCTCCCTCTGTTAAAGTCAGTTTGATAAAATGAACCTGTGAAAGGCTTCCGGGAAATTCGAGCTTAAAACATTTCACTGTTGAATCTTCAGCACTGTCGAGCCCGGTTTCTTTTTCCCACTGAACCGATCCGTCCATATTTATCAGCTGTGCCTTTGCAGTCAATCCTGCTCTGTCCCTGGCATTGTAATTTACCACCTCAATCTCGTCGTAGACAGGATTCCATTGAATATGAATAGGTTCTGAGGCTTTTTTGCATCCAAAGTATGCAGCAGTCGGTTCAAAATAGTAATCGTATGTCTGCCATACCATTGACGGCCATGCAGGATGGCTCATCCACAGTAAAAGGCCTTTGCGGAACTGACTCCTCCCCTCAAACATGCCCCGGTATCCGTTATAATTTATCCACTGCGCCAATTCAGTGAATTCTTTCGCATTTTGCGGAGCTCCAAAACCTTTTTCGATCATCTGGTTGAATGAGGCAGCTCCCTGTGCTCCCTCAAGGCAGTAATCATGGAGGCCCCACTGGTTGTTCTGGGGCCACAGTGCATATTCAGGCAGAGTCTGCTTAAGGCTCTCATATGTCATTACGTTAGGCATTCCCCTTTCACTGTGAAGTTTATTGAAACCATACAGAAGGAAATAGTCCCTGACAGGGAGCGCCCTGTATGGTCCTCCCCCACTTACAACACCCATGGATGAATGGGATATATAATGTATTCCGGGGTGGACTTCAGGGATCATAGCCCTAAGGGCAGTATCAATCACTTCAGGGGGATTGCCTTCATTCCTGCCACAATAGATAGCAATGGAAGGATGGTTCCTGATACGTTTGACAAGGTCTTTGGCATTGTCCATGAACATTTCAGGATCATAAGGATTAGGACCATCAACCGGATTAGCAAGCCAGAAATCCTGCCATACCATTATTCCATGGCGATCGCAAGCCTCATAGAACTCATCATCACCAGTCTGTCCGACCCAGTTACGGATCATTGTAAAGTTCATATCAGCATGATAACCTACCGCAATATCATATTCCCTCCCACGGTAATTAAGGTTTGACTCAGGGAAACCCCAGTTTCCACCACGACCGATAAACCGTCTGCCGTTAATGTAAATGCTAAGTATCTGGTTTTCTTCATCAAAAGTTATCTCCCGGACTCCCGATTTAAATGTTTTAATATCGGAAACACCATCAGATGTTTTGAAAGCTATCTCAACATCATACAGATAAGGTTCACCATAACCTTTCGGCCACCAGAGCTTCGGATTTTCAAAAAGTAACTGAGGATGGGTTATCGGGTTGAGCTTCAAGACTTTTAATTCAGAGGATTCAAGTGCTACTTCGACTTCAAATTTAATATCCCCATATTTACCTGTTAATTTTCCGGTTATTGATTCTTCGCTATGGTTCTGCAGAGCTACCTCAATATTAATGTCGGCAGTTGATGTGTCAGGTAATGCAAAATCGGTAGTCACAAATGGATCTTCGATTGTAACATCACCCGTAGTTTGTAAATATACATCATTCCAGATACCAATATTTCTTCCCCTGATGGTTGGTATCCAGTCCCAGCCAACCGAGGCATGGTAAGTTGGATTATCTGCTCCCAGTACTCCACCGTTCTTATCAGGGCTTAAAGCAGTTTGTTCCTTTATTACTCCGATATTATCATTTTTTATTATCAACACGGCAATGGCATTTATCTCACCGGGTATAATAAGATCCGTGACATCAAGTCTGCCTCTGATAAATCCTCCCTCAATCCTCCCGGCTTTTGTACCGTTTACAAATATGTCTGCTTTCCAGTTGATACCATCGAAATTCAGGAATAATTTTTTCCCTGTAAAACCGGATGGAACTTCAAATTCATTACGGTACCAGAAATCAGAATTAAAAAATGATTCGGAGATCATTAACTGGTTATCACCAAAGTTTGGGTCAGGTAGGGCTCCGGTATTCAAATAGCTTATCAAAGCTGTTCCGGGAACAGTTGCAACCACCCAGTCATTAGTTACATAACCAGGTTGAGAAATTGTCTGACCACTTGAAATCACTGCGGATGATCTCTGTATTTTCCAGTTACCTCCGATAAGATACATTCGGTTGCCTGAGATATCCGGACTCTCCTTCTGTTTTGGTGCCAGGCCGCCTGTACCAAATATTTCGAGTTCACTTAAAACATAATTTTTACCGGATGTAGTCTCAGTCATCAGGACCCTTACATACCTGCCTTTTACATTATCGCCCACGGTAATTTCATCAATCAGGTTATCATTCGGGGGAATAGAAGCCAGATCGGTCCACTTTTCAGAATCATCAGAGACCTGTACTGAACCTTTTGCAGCTTTGTTTATCCAGTGCAGTTTAATAAGATCAAATGTACTTTGGCTGCCAAGGTCGACATAAACCCATTCCTCACCAGTACCGGCGCTCATCCAGGCGCTTTTGAATATGTGGGAAGGAGCCATTTTTAGTTTTTTCTCATCTTCATAGAAATCCAGGTCTCCAAATGTCCAGGTTTCAGCACAAGGTGCTGCCATACTTATTCTATAGTAGCGGTACGATACCGGGTTACTGAATTCGAATGACTTGTTTAATAACCTTTGAGCTCTCGGCATTCTGAAACTGAATCTAAATGATGGTTGTGGTGCAGTTGAATCTGCAGCAGGAGGACCCATCATTCCTGCAAACTGGTTTGCAGGCCGGCGCCTGGCAGAATCCCTTTGCTGCTGGCCTGTACCGGTAAACATCCTTGCAAACGGATTCGGCCTTTCCTGGCCTGGCAAACCGGTACCTCTAAATTTACTTAGCTCATTCCATTTTTCACCATCATTGGAACCGGAACAGATAAACTGCCATCCCCCGGGTTTCTTCTCATCGTAGGTCAGATTACCATTTAGGTTTATTCTTGTGATTTCAGGAATATCTTCCGTTCCCTTAAGCTCAAACTGAATCCATATTTCTGCTCCCTCAACAGTCAGAACTGTTACACTGTTATGGTCGAGTAACCATTCACGCTCATTCTTTGGCAGCTCACCCTGGCTGGTTGAGAGTGCAATGCTTGCCGGCATATCATTTATAATAAACCCATCAGTAACAAGCTGAGCGGTAAGGTTATAATCATAACTCGAAGAATGGTATGCAGGTCTGAGCTTTGCTATATTGCGATAACTCTCATTATCAGGTAACAGATCGGGAGAAAAATCCTCTAATGGATTGCCCGGGTATATTCCCACGCCAGAGGTATAATAATCGGCTTCTTTTTTACACCCGGAAAACATAACCAACAGGCAAAAAAGTTCCGGTAAATAAAACAGTGAAATTCTGGTTTTCATAGCAACAGTTTTTTAAAATTAGTCAGTAGTTTTTTTACTTATCAATGTGGTAAAGCCGGCCGGATGAAGTGTAAATTCAACCATGCCATCAGTAACCGGGACTTCTCTGGTTTTAGCCATACCTGTGGTATTATCGGTTACATATACCTCCATTGACGCTATACCTGAAGGTATTCCCTTAATAGTTGCCTGACATTCAGGAACTGTTTTATAACAAGGAGAATATTAACTTAAATAACTATTGTTTGTCATAAACTATAGTTTCTGACATATCGCCGTAAGATGAAGAAGCGCTGGAATCAATTACCATGTTACTACCATCCATTTTAAAGATTTCAATAAGTGTCATTTCACCGCCGTCACCCATAGGAAATATGGTTGTAATTTTCAAAGACTTCTTGTCATCAGACCAGACAGCCTTCGATTTTTTCTGCATATCCTGCCAGCCCGGATTGATACACTCCTTTCCGTCAAGTGTAAATTTATCGTTGGTAGTAAATTCCTGATCCTGGAACATGGAATGTTTTTCCACATCTAAATCATTGCCTTTTTGTGCAATGATTATCTCTACGGGAGCCATGCTGAACTCCTGGTTCAATTTACTTTTTGCACTGTTTAATTTCCAGCTTCCGGTGAAATCCGGTCCCTGTGCTGATGCAATTGATGAAATCAAAAACGCTGTTAAAAGGATGACAGTTTTTTTCATTATTTATGGTTTTAAAAAGTTAACACAATAAAGGTCAGAAAAAAATTGGAATTAACCAGCCGGATTATTACAGTAATTTCTGGAATAAATCAACCTTACTGAAAGAAACAGTATCAGTACCTGTGACTAAGTTGACTCTTTTCAGGGGCTTAATTTCATGTTTACGACTTTTTTCATTAACTTTATAAAATAATAGCATGTTAAATGTTGAACAACTAATGTATTAAGACAAACAAAAAAAGTTCTTAAAAATCATTTTATGCCAGATTCCAATATAAAAAACAAACAAAAAATTGCTGTACTTGGCGCAGGACATGGCGGATTGGCTATGGCTGGTCATCTGGCTCTTATGGGACATAAAGTGAATCTTTTTAATCGTGGCGAAGAGAGGTTGTGGGGTGTAAAATCTTCAGGTGCAATTGAAATAACGGGAGAAATTGAAGGTTTCGGTGAAATCAGTCTGGCAACCATAATAATTGCGGATGCAATAAAAGATGTTGAGTTAATAATGGTAGTAGTGCCAGCTAACGGGCATCGCTGGATTGCTGAACAAATTGCACCACATCTGGTTGATGGTCAGATCGTTGTACTTCACCCCGGGAGAACATTCGGTGCAATTGAGTTTAAACATATACTTATAAGTAAAAAGGTCACTGCTGATGTTACCATTGCTGAAGCCCAGACTTTTATTTATGCCTCACGGGCAACAGGTCCTTCACAGGTTAACATTTTCAGAATAAAAAACTCAATTCCTGTAGCTTCTGTCAGAGCCCATCTTATTCCGGATGTAATAAAAAAAGTACGTCAGTTCTACCCTCAGTTTGTACCGGGAGACAATGTATTTAGGACAAGTTTTGAAAACATAGGAAGTGTTTTTCATCCGGCTCTGTGCGTTTTGAATGCAGGATGGATCGAACACGATATCGATTACCAGTTTTATCATGAAGGTGCAACACCTTCAGTTACGAAGATCCTGGAGAAAATAGATGAAGAGAGGGTAAAAGTCGCTGAAGCACTTGGTATCAGGGCTATTACTGCGAGGCAATGGTTGTATATGGCTTATAGTTCTGAAGGTAATACTCTGTTCGAAGCTATGCGTAAAAACAATGGATATCGCGGCATCCTGGCTCCCAGATCGTTAAGAATGAGATATCTGGAGGAGGATATCCCATACAGCCTGGTTCCTATGGCATCGGTCGGAAAAATGTTCCAGGTGGATACACCAACTATCGATTCAGTTGTTAAGCTGGGTTCAGAGTTGAATTCCACTGATTACTGGTCAATAGGAAGAACGGTGGATAACCTTGGCATAGCTGGAATGAGCCTGAGAGACCTGAGACTTTTTGCTATCGGAGAATCGGTGAAATGATTACAGATTCCTGTCATGTTAGAATCACACTTAACGCTTCCAGCGGTATCTGACAGGAATATACAATAAATAGTATTTAATTTAGATTTATGAATATAAAGACTATAATTGGTGCTGCCATTGGCAACTGTGTTCATGTTGGGGGATTACACCATTTCCTGAAACTGGCAGAATCTGAAGGATATAAAACTTATTCTCTTGGTCCTGCAGTGTCAGTAAAAAGGTTGATAAAAACTATAAAAGAAGAAAATCCATTAATCACAGCTCTTAGTTACAGGCTCACGCCTGAAACTGCCTCTGAACTCTTCGGGGAGCTGAAGCGTGAACTGGCACAGGCTGGCATTGAAAACATCCGGATGATATTCGGAGGCACCCCTCCTGTTGCCGTTGTTGCCAGGGAATCAGGAATTTATGAACATGTTTTTGATGGAACCGAGCCTGTCGAATCGATAAAGGAGTATTTGAGGGGAAGTAAAGGAATGCATCAGGAAGAATCGGTTACAGATACACTGGTTGAAAGAATCGCACAGAAATATCCATACCCGCTTATCCGTCATCATTTCGGACGTCCTACCCTGAAAGAAACACTTGAAGGAGTTGTAAAGATTGCTGAGTCGGGTGTTCTGGATGTCCTTTCCATTGGCCCTGATCAGAACGCACAGGAACATTTTTTCCATCCCGACGAGATGGACCACAGCCAGGATGGAGCTGGTGGTGTCCCTGTCAGGAAAGCTGAAGATCTGGAAGCTATTTATCAAACCTCCCGTTGTGGTAACTATCCTCTTGTAAGGTGCTACTCAGGTACGCGTGATCTATTGAAGTGGGCTGAAATGAGCGTCAGGACCATAAACAACGCATGGGCAGCTATTCCGTTATGCTGGTATAGTGTAATGGACGGTCGATCAAAACGTTCGCTTAAAGATGCAATAAAGGAGAATCAGGAAGTGATGCACTGGTATGCCTCTAAGGGTATTCCGGTCGAAGTAAATGAATCACACCAGTGGAGTCTGCGTGATGCACACGATTCATTAGCCGTAACAATGGCCTTTCTGGCTGCATATAATGCGAAAAAGATGGGTGTAAGAAATTACGTTTCCCAATACATGTTTAACAATCCACCAGGCACTTCGGCTGAAATGGATATCGCAAAGATGCTGGCAAAAAATGAGATGATAGAAGAGCTCTCAGACGAATCGTTCACAGTATTTCGCGAAGTAAGGGCGGGTCTTGCACATTTTTCTTCATGCCCGTCTTTCGCCCAGGGGCAGTTGGCAGCTTCAGCTGTTATCAGCATGGCATTGAAACCCCATATTCTGCATGTTGTAGGCTTCAGCGAAGGCGATCATGCTATCTTTCCTGAAGAACTGATACAGAGTTGTAATATTGCTCATGGGGTGCTCCACAATACTCTATACGGAATGCCTGACTTAACAGATAATAAAACAGTAACAGACAGAAAGAATGAACTGAAATCAGAAGCCAGAGTATTGCTCGATGCAATACACATATCAGGTGTGAAGGAAAGTGATGATCCCCTGTCAGACCCGGGAGTCATATCACAAGCAATCAAAAAAGGGATCCTCGATACACCACACTTCCAGGGTAATCCTCACCTTTGCGGAAAAATAATCACACGACTGATTAATGGAGCATGGTATGCAATCGATCCGTCATCAGGGGAGAAGTTAAGTGAACAACATAGAATCAGTCAAATAAACTGATAATATGATAATTAATATTAATAATTATATAAACAAAAAATTAATTGATTATGGCAGGAATTGCAGGAATAGCACGCCAGGGAGCGGAAAAAGAAGTAACGGAAATGCTTGACAGGTTGAGTCATCGCGGTAGAACAAATAGAAAAATATTCGGAACCGAAGGAACAACAATGGGTATTATATGGAATGAAGTTGAAGATACAACAATTGCAGAATATCTCGAAAAAAGAAGTGTAGGTGATGACCAGGGGCCGGGACATTGTGCCTTTGCACAGGCAGAAAAAGGAAAACTCCTTCTATACAGGGATGAACTTGGTGTTTCTCCTCTGTATGCCGGAAAGGATAAAACAGGATCTGTCTGTTTCTCCTCTGAGGTTAAAGCATTGTTCCCTATCGCTGATAATATAACTGAAATACCAGCCGGTCATAAATCTGATGGAACCCTCACTCAACAGTATTTTGAACTTGTATCATCCTCTGCCGCAAATGATATTCCTGGCCAGATCGCTAAAGAACTGAGAAGAAAACTCGATAATGCTGTTCAGGAATGTATACGAACAGATGATATCGGCTCCTGGTTATCAGGAGGATTGGATTCAAGTGCTATATGTGCTATTGCATCGCAGCATATGAATCGGTTAAAAACCTTCACTGCCGGACTCAAAGGTGCGCCTGATCTTGAATTCGCGAGGGAGACAGCCAGATTTCTCAAATCAGACCACCACGAAGTAATTGTCACACTTGATGATCTTATTCGCTATCTGCCCGAAGTTGTCTATTACCTTGAATCATTCGATGCATTACTGGTACGATCAAGCATCACCAATTTTATTGTGGCAAAAGAAGCATCAGACTATGTATCAGAGGTGTTTTCAGGGGAAGGTGGTGATGAGTTGTTTGCAGGTTATGAATACCTGAAAACCATCCCTCATGATCTTTTAGGCCAGGAGCTAATCAGGATAACAAAAAAACTGCATAATACTGCTCTCCAAAGAGTTGACCGCTGTGCCTCTGCACATGGAACAATCGCCCATACTATTTTCACTAATCCCGAGGTAGTCAGGTTTGCATTCTCTATCCCTGTTAAATTTAAGATTTACAAAAATGTGGAAAAATGGATACTGAGAAAAGCAATGGAGGGTTCTCTTCCCGGTCAGATACTTAACCGGCCCAAGGCAAAATTCTGGGAGGGAGCAGGTGTGAAAGAGCTGTTATCTGATTATGCGGAGGACAAGATAACTGATAATGATTTCAGGAAGGAACGTGAACTTCCCAATGGCTGGTTGATCAATACTAAAGAAGAACTGTTTTATTACAGGATATTCAAAGATCACTTCGGCAAGGATACTGATCTGTCCTGGATGGGAAGAACAGATGGTAGTCCTGTTACCTGATACCCTGCATCCTCAACAATCCGGATAAAACCGGTTTTTATTTACCAAGAACAGGTATCTGCCTGTTGATCGATTCCTCAAGGGAGATTAATGTTTCTGTTCGTACAACACCGGGTATGCTCTGGATCTTTTCTGTGAGTATAGCCCTTAAATGTTCATTATCTCTTGTATAAACCTTGATAAACAGAGAATAATTGCCCGTTGTATAGTGACATTCAATAATTTCAGAAATCTCATTGAATTTCTTAATTACATCTTTATATTGCCCTGGGTGATCCAGAAATATACCGATATAAGCACAAGTCTTGAAACCTACCAGAACAGGGTCCACTTTGAATTCAGAACCTTTTATCACACCAATCCTCATAAGCCTCTGCACACGCTGATGAATTGCAGCTCCTGATACATTACATTCCCGCGCAACTTCAAGGTATGGAATCCTTGCGTTTTTTGTAATTATATCGAGAATTTTCCTGTCAAGTTTGTCGATTTGTATGTTTTCAGCCATTATAAAGTTTTTTAATTAATACTTTGTAAATAAATGCGTTTCTGACTGTATAATTTTAAAGGAAATATAAGGATAATTATCAGTAATTTCAAATAGACATGGCAGGACTTTAACTTGTTTATTTCAGGAATCCCTGTTAATTATACCGGTTATATCTCTGATGTCGGAAAGACCTTTTCTGACCAGATAGCTTTCGATACCTTCCAGTATCTTTACAGGGGCTACAGGATCTATAAAGGATGCCGTTCCAACCTGTACTGCGGTTGCACCTGCAAGTATAAACTCAATCGCATCAGAAGCTGTCATGATGCCTCCTATGCCAATTACTGGTATCTTAACTGCTTTTGCAACCTGCCAGACCATACTGAGTGCTACAGGTTTGATAGCCGGACCGGACAGTCCTCCGGTAATTGTTGAAAGGGATGGTTTCATAGTGTTAACATCCATAGCCATCCCCAAAAGAGTATTGATCAGCGAGACTGAGTCTGCACCTTCTTCCTCGGCTATCCTGGCAAAATCAACAATATTTGTAACATTGGGAGATAATTTTACTATAAGCACCTTCGAATAGACAGCCCTGACAGCTCTGATTACTTCCCTGGCAGAGTCGGGATTAGTGCCAAATACCATACCTCCCATCTTTACATTCGGACACGAAATATTCAGTTCAATAGCAGGGATTTTATCAAGTTTGTTGATTCTTTCTGTCAGCGCCACGTAATCTTCAACATAACTTCCATTAACATTTACAATAACATTAGTGTCATAATCTGAAACGCGAGGATATATATTCTTTTCGAAATAATCAATCCCTTTGTTTTGAAGACCAACAGTATTCAGCATACCTGAAGGTGTTTCAGCCATCCGTGGATACGCATTACCCTCTCTGGCTTCCATAGTAGTTCCCTTCAGAATGATCCCTCCCAGCCTTGAAACATCAAAGAAATCGTCAAATTCAGTACCATATCCGAATGTTCCTGATGCAGTGAGGACAGGATTTTTGAAGGTTAGAGTACCTATTAAAAAGCCAAGGTTTACCATTTAAGATCTTTTATATTGAAAACAGGGCCATCGATGCATGTACACAAATTACCCCTGACTGTTTCGGCCACACAGCAAAGGCATACTCCAAAACCACACGCCATAAGTTTTTCAAGCGACACTTCACATTCTGTCCTGTTCTTTCTACAGTAATCAGCAACGGCTCTCATCATAGAATCGGGACCGCAGCAATATACCATATCGTACCGTGACTCTGAAAGAACGGAATGGTCTGTTAATACCCCTCTTTCTCCCCTCGAACCATCCTCGGTTGTAAGATAAACCTTTCCAATGTTCTGATACTCTTCGTATTCAATTATCCTTTCACTGTTGCGGAATCCCAGCAGGATATCTGGTCTGAAGCCATTTAAATTTAAATATTTTCCAAGGAATAACAGGGGAGCAATACCACATCCTCCCCCTGTAAGCAGGAGCCTGGCATTTTCAGAAGGCAAAGAGAAAGAATTACCCAGCGGATAAATAATATTGAGGATGTCCCCTTTTTTTAACCTTGAAAGTACTTCGGTTCCTTTACCTGCTATCTGGATAAGCAGTTTAACAGTATTCCTGCCATAATCAACATCATGTATCGAAAACGGCCGGCGCAGAAAAGTATCCGGACTTCCCTCCACCTTTACCTGAACAAATTGTCCTGGCTTTAGTTCAGGAAGAACCTCATCACAGGCAAGCTCAAGAATAAACAAATTATTACCGGGATTTTTGTTTTCGACAACTGTAAAATCCCTTATCTGCTTAGTCATTTATACTGTAGTTTGCAGCAAATATAAGTCTAATGGCTCATTTTGTGAAATAAAAACATTCGATCAATTATTATTCCCTGGAAAATATTCTTCAAAGCTGTTATTGTCGTAAAACCATACAATTTTTTTTACTCCGTGTTCCTTTGATTTTTTATGTGACAGAAATTCCTTTGCTTGCTGCGTTTTAGCTGTTCCTGATGATTCAGTTAATGTTTCCTCTGTCTCATTGATTACAGGTCCGGTAATTTCTTTAGTGTCATTATCATCATAATCAGAGAACAAATCCTTCATTTCTGGCTCCCTGTACATTTCACCCTTTCCAAATAATAACCACTCGATTGATAAAAATGAATATTTTTCAAGCATTTTTAAAATAAAATCGAGACTTGGCTTGTTTCTCCCGGAAAGAATATGAGATATACTTGATGGCTGTACCTCAATCTCTTCAGCAAATTGTGCTGATGTTTTATTTTCTCTTTTGAGAAATTTTCTTATGCGTTCTTTCATATTTATTTATATATCACAAATGTAAATATTATATTAATTACATGTGTAACTTATTTATTTACATATGTAATTATGTGGTTTACAACAATAAATGTGCTTGTATATTAATAATTATAAATCATTGATTTATAAAGAAATATAAACCTGATTCTTTTGAAGTATAATTACAGATTAGATGTATAAAAATCTGATAAATAATATACTAATCTTAATATCTAAAGATTTTTAGTCCTGTTTAACCTTATATAACATGATTTTTTATATTTATACATCAGATGATCTTAATAAAGTTATTGGGATATAAATATATATAAGCATTAAGAATTAGAAATAAAATATATTTACAACTGTAATGATAATTTTTATAATATTGAATTACATATGTATAAAAAGGGGGTATTTTGCCCATTTACAATTGTAAAGTAGTCAGTATCGAAAAGAAATAAAATAAAATAACTTTAATAAATCATGACTGAAGCTGTTTTTTGGGATATAGACAGGTCTTTTACTCAAATATTCAATCCTCACAGATTTAATATTTCAAAATACTAACGGATTTTAAAGGAATTATCCCTAAGTTTTTTTTTCTTTATCAAATAAATTCTGAATAAATGCCCAAGACTAAATTTTCACTCCCACTCCATTATCAGATTCTTATTGCACTTATTACAGGGGGTCTTTTCGGATATTTTTTCCACGATAAGGTCATATACACTAACTGGGCCGGTGAGATATTTCTGCGTGCTCTCAATATGATTATTGTTCCCCTGATTCTCTGCTCCATTACAACTGGGGTTGCAAGTGTCGGAAGCGGAGGAAGCCTGGGAAGACTGGGACTGAAAACCATGGGATTCTACGTTCTGTCAACTCTGGCAGCAATAGTAACTGGATTTACGCTTGTTACAACAATAAAACCAGGTGTGGGTGCAGAACTTGGATTCAGGCAGCTTGTCGAAGAAGTAGCAGCTGCTTCCGAAAATTTCGGCCAGACATTGATAAAGATAGTTCCAACCAATATTTTTGAAGCTTTGATGCAGGGTCAGATGCTTTCAATAATACTTTTTGCCATACTGTTTGGTTTTTTCATTACCCGGATCAACGAAAAGCCCCGTCTTTTAATGATGGATGTATTTAATGCCGCTCTGGATGTGATCATGAAGATCACTCTTTTCATAATAAAATTTACACCTTTAGGCATATTCAGTATTACTGCCAAAGTAATAGCCCAGCAGGTTGCTATGGGAAACGAAATTAGTGAAATAATCAGCCGGCTCGGTCTTTATTTTGTAACTGTTTTTGCCGGTTTACTGTTTCATGGTGTTATTACTCTTCCTCTCTTCGTAAGGCTGATCGGACGGTCTAATCCTGTCAAACATTTGAAGAATATGGCAACACCCTTACTGACAGCATTTTCCACCTCATCATCCAATGCCGCTCTGCCTCTCACCATGGAAGCCGTTGAAACAGAAGACGGAGTCTCAAACAAAATAGCCAGCTTTACTTTGCCCCTGGGAGCAACGATAAACATGAATGGAACTGCCCTTTATGAATGTGTCGCGGTAGTGTTCATTGCCCAGGCGTATGGAATTGATCTTTCATTCGCCCAGCAACTTATTGTTGTTTTTACAGCTTTACTTGCTGCCATAGGGTCGGCAGGAATTCCGATGGCCGGTCTTGTTATGATGGCTGTAGTACTCAAAGCTGTTGGATTACCGCTTGAAGGCATCGGACTAATACTTGCTGTTGACCGCATTCTCGATATGTTCAGAACGACAATAAACGTTTATGGAGATACCTGCGCAGCTGTTATAATAGCAAAATCCGAAGGAGAATTACTTAAAATCTGATTATACTTCTGATTGCGGATTGCAGGTTGCGGGTTTAAAAAGTAAACCCGACACGGATTTCGGGATTGCTGTAGACTCCGTAACCTGAATCGTTTAATGGCCACAGAAATGTGAAATACAGTGCAGATCTTCTTCCGAGTTGCTGGCTGAAACCCGCTCCGGCCAGAAAAGTGTTTATCATAAACCTCTCTGAAGTATCGGGAGTTAGTTTCCAGAAGGAAGACTGTAGACTAAGAGCTTCATATTCACCATGAAGGAAAAGGCTTGTGTGGACTCCCAGCGGAATTATTGAATTAAGATCCTGAAGAAATATGAATTGCATATAGGCTCTTCCGCCAAAAATATCAGTGCGGACATACCGGTACTTATAAAACCGGTAATTTGGTCCGGCAGCAACTCCCAGCCGGGGTAACACCCAGAAGCCTATAACAGGTGAAAACTGAATATCCGTTATAGTGCCAAATTGCAGACCAAAGTTACCACCAAAAAAAAGTCTTTCCCTGAATGGTGGAATATCTTTTTCCTTCTTCTGACCATAAGCTGAAGTAAAAGCAAAAATTAAAATCAGCACGAATAATACCGGCTTTAGCTTTAAAGAGCAGGAACCGGTTCTGTTTATGAATTTGATCATTTTTACAAATTTGTACCTTTGCACATTATCATTACAAATAAACGAAAAATAACACTTCTTAATATATTTAATAAAAGAATGAATATTATAGTTAATGGAGGAAGCCGGGGTATCGGGAAAGAGATTGTTATCTATCTTTCAAATAATAAGGATAATCAGGTACTTGTTACAGGCAGAAATAAAGAAGCCCTGGAGAAACTGGTTTATAACAGCTATCACAATAATGTTTTTTCTCTTAAGATTGACCTGTCAGTTATTGATAATCAGGCAGCAAAATTTAAAACCCAAGTCAGTAAACAGTTTGATGTTATTGATATACTGATAAATAATGCAGGGCTACTTGTTCCGAAGGAGTTCATGGAGTCTTCAAACCATAAAGCACGGTTGATGATGGAGACCAACTTTTTCGGACCTGTTACTGTAATAAGGCTGTTAAAACCTTTGATGATCAGGGGTTCGCATATAATTAATATCACCAGCATGGGAGGTTTTCAGGGAAGTGCAAAATACAAGGGTCTTTCGTATTACAGTTCCTCCAAAGCAGCTCTGGCGTGCATGACAGAATGTCTGGCTGAGGAATTTAAAGAGGAAGGAATAGTGGTAAATTGTCTGGCCCTTGGTTCAGTGCAAACCGAAATGTTTGAGGAAGCCTTTCCCGGCTACAGGGCTCAGTGCGGGGTAAAAGATATGGCGAAGTTTATTGGTGATTTTGCAATTACGGGAAGAAAATTCTTTAACGGCAGGATAATACCCGTAGCATTTAATAATCCTTGATTCTATATATAAAATAATAGCTAACTCAAGTTGCTAGTTTAATTAATAGGTTTTAATATCTATCTTGCCATCGATAGCAAGCAAACAGTTAAAAGCCAGTGCTTTTATCTCGTCCTCCCCGGGATAGACAACGATCTCAGCTATAAAACCTGTTCTTGATCTGATGGATTCAACATATGAATCCTGATAGGCCATTCCTCCTGTTAGTATTATGGCATCAACCTGTCCATCCAGTACGGTTGCCATTGCACCTATCTCTTTTCCGGTCTGGTATGAGGCTGCTGATCTGATAAGTATGGCTTCAGGATCACCATTATCGGCCATTTTACAAACTTCTATAAAATTATTTGTACCAAGGTAAGCCACCATCCCCCCTTTTCCTGAAATCATTGATTTGATTTCTGAATGAGAATATTTTCCGCTAAAACAAAGATCGGTAAGCTGACCAGCCGGCAGACCTCCGGAACGTTCAGGAGAAAAAGGCCCGTCGCCATTAAGAGCATTATTAACATCAATCACTCTGCCTTTTTTGTGTGCCCCTATACTTATTCCTCCACCCATATGAACCACAATAAGATTCAGATCCTCATATTTTTTGCCGATCGAAGCAGCATAGGCTCTGGCTACCGCTTTCTGATTGAGTGCATGAAAAATTGAAATACGTTCTATTTCAGGATGGCCGGATATTCTGGCAACTGGTTGAAGTTCGTCAACCACAACAGGATCAACTATATATGCTGTAGCCATCGGCAATGAAACAGCAATATCATCAGCAATCAGCGCCCCCAGGTTACTGGCATGCTGACCCATAATGCCTGCCCTGAGATCCTCTTTCATCTTCTCATTTACCCTGTAAATACCTGATTCTATCGGTTTAACCAGTCCTCCCCTGCCTACCACAGCCGCTATGCTGATAATATCAGCCTTTCTCTGGGTAAGCTCCTTCATAATAAGGTCTTTTCTGAAGTGTAACTGATCAGTAACCTTCTCATAAACAGACAATTCTTCTGAAGTATGACGAAGTGTTTTCTCAAAAAGCATTTTTTCTTCTTCAAACAAAGCAAATTTTGTAGATGTTGATCCGGGATTAACTGCCAGTATAAGTCGGTTATTCATAGAAAAAGAAGTGTCAATTGGATTAATATAAAGTAATGACGTTCTACGCCATCAGACATGATAATGCGATGCAATAATACTTCGACTTTTCACTTTCACTTCGTGACATTACAATAACAGGTTTCTCTGTACCCCTTATAAGTCCGGCAAGTTCTGCATTTGCAAACAACATCAGTCCTTTATAAAAAGGATTACACGATTCCAGAGAGGGAAACAGCAGTATATCGGCATCTCCATTTACCGGAGTCTGGACACCCTTTATCTCAATGCTTTTCCTGTCGCAGGCCAGAAACAGATCAAGTGGGCCATCCATAATACAATCTTTAATCTGTCCTCTTTCGGCCATTTTACACATGATAGCATAGTCCACCGAATTCCTGAAATGGCGGCTCATTTTTTCTGATGCTCCGATCAGCGCAATTTTTGGTTTCCGGATACCAAAGCGTTGAGTCATTTCTATTGCATAACGAGCCATTTCAATTTTCTGGTCAAGGTTTGGAAATGGGATTACCGCCGGATCTGAAATAAAGATAAGTTTATGATAAGCAGGAATTTCCAGGGCACCTACATAACTTAGGACAGCCCCTGATTTCATAATTCCTTTATCCTTGTCCATTACTTCTTTAAGAAATTTATCTGTTCCCACAAGTCCTTTCATTACAATATCTGCCTCACCATTTCTTGCCAGACTTACTGCTTTTGCTGATGCAACAGTTTCATTATCAGCCTCAACGATGTTTAATGATTGTACATCAATATCATGTGAATTGCATATTTTTTTAATCTCAGCAGGTCTGCCAATCATTATTGCTTCAGCGAAACCCTCACTGACAGCTCTGTGTATTGCCACTACACTATTGGGGTCCTGTGCCCAGGCAACAGCAATATGGTGCTTTTTTTTAAGTGAGTGCACCTTTTCCACCATTTCACTGAGCGATCTTATCATTTCCGGATTATTTACTTGCTGCTGCTGAAAGCAGGATACTGTCGTATTTGGCCTGTTCCGAATCGGATCTTGAAGTAAGGACTATCGGAACCAGAGCACCCAGTATGATTGACGCTACTTTGGCTTTAGCAAAGAAAACAAGCGATTTATAAAGTACATTACCTACTTCAATATCAGGCATCAGCAAAAGATCTGTATCACCTGCGACCTCGCTTTTTATACCCTTATGTTTCGCACTTTCGAGGCTGATGGCATTATCAAATGCAAGAGGACCGTCAATTATGCAGTGCCTTATCTGGTCACGCTGATTCATCTTTGAAAGCAAAGCTGCATCGAGTGTCGCCCCCATGTTCTCATTAACCATCTCCACAGCCCCCAGGACGGCTACTTTAGGCATTGTATAGCCCAGCCGGTTAAGAAATGAAACAGAGTTATTAACAATTGCTATTTTATCTTTCAGATTAGGGGCAATATTCATCGCAACGTCGGTGACAGCAATTAGTTTATGATATGTTTCAACTTCAAAAAGAGCAATATGTGAAAGCAGATTTCCTGTTCTCAGTCCCCATTCCTTATTCAGGACGCATTTAAGCAATGAAGAGGTCCCAACCTTACCTTTCATAAGTATATCAGCCTGTTTGTTGTTGAGCATCTTTACCGCCATTTCTATAGACATATCAAGGTCTGGTTCGTGGATAATCCTGAGTCCCGTGATATCATAACCATTTTCGTAACAGATATTCTGTATTCCCTCCTTATCACCGATAAGGATTGGTTCAATAATACTGTCATTCCATGCCCTTAAAACAGCTCCCAAAGAGTGTTGATCCTGTGCAGCTGCAAGTACAAGCTTCTTTCTGGGCTTGTCAGCCACAATGTTTTTCAGGTCACCCATATTTTTCAATGCCATCTCTTTACTGTTTTTGGTTTAACCTAAACTGTATGATGCTCAACAATATATCGTGTATCAGATGCTATAACGAACTCCTCATCCGTAGTAATTGACATAACAGTAACCTTTGATTCAGATTTTGATATAATCAGGTCTTTGCCTCTTGAGTTGTTATTGGCTTCAAAGTTAAATATGATACCAAGGTTTTCCATATCAGAGCAAATCATAGCTCTCATCTTGAAATCATTTTCACCTATGCCACCGGTGAAAACCAGCAGATCCAGTCCGTTAAGAGCAGCAATATATGATCCAATAAACTTTTTCACTTTATAAGCATACATATTGAGAGCAAGAATAGCTTTTTCATTTCCTTCTGTAGCAGCTATTTCAAGATCGCGCATATCTGATGAAAGCTGGGAAATACCTGCGACTCCGCTCTTCTTGTTGATCAGATTGTTTACACTGGTAACATTAAGGTGTTCCTTGTCAGCGATGTAAATAAGTACTCCGGGATCTATCTCTCCTGTCCTGGTACCCATAATAAGACCATCAACCGGGGTAAAACCCATGGAAGTGTCGATCGATCTTCCTCCTTGTATAGCTGTGATTGATGCGCCATTACCAAGATGACAGGTTATTATCTTCAGATCTTTAGTATCCTTTCCGAGGATGTTTGCAGCTTTGGAGGCAACAAATTTATGACTGGTTCCATGATATCCGTATTTTCTTATCTTATACTTATCATAATATTCATAGGGTAATGCATACATGTAAGCATAGTCAGGTATAGTCTGATGGAATGACGTATCAAAAACGGCAACCTGGGGAATTCCGGGTATAAGTTTCTCGACTGATATAATACCCTTAAGGTTTGCCGGATTATGAAGCGGAGCCAGCTCGCTGAACAGCTCAATATTTCTCTTCACATCATTATCAATCAGAACACTCTCTTTATAATCTTCTCCCCCGTTAACTACTCTGTGTCCGACAGCTTTTATTTCATTAATGTTTTTAATCACTCCATGTCTGGAATCTGTAAGTGCTTCCATCACCATATTGATCCCCGTGGTATGATCAGGAATATCAATTATTACCCTGTATGGGTCTTTCCCTGTAGGTGTGTGAGTTAAAATACTGTCATTAAGGCCAATACGCTCAAGAAGGCCTTTGGCAAGCATCTCACAACCTTTGTTCATATTGAATACCTGATATTTAATTGAAGAGCTTCCGCAATTTAAGACGAGGATAATCATGACATGCAATATGTTAATTATTTTTCTGTTTTCATTTATTTTCTTGCAGCCTGGTTAGCAGTTATAGCTATCATACTGACTATATCGTTTACTGAGCAACCACGGGAAAGATCATTAATAGGAGCTGCCATTCCCTGTAATATTGGACCAATAGCTTCCGCGTGTGCAAGTCTCTGAACCAGTTTATAGGCAATATTCCCTGACTCAAGATTCGGAAAGATAAGAACATTTGCTTTCCCGGCAATCTGACTACCCGGAGCTTTTTTCGCACAAATATCTTCAACGAGTGCGGCATCGCCCTGAAGCTCCCCGTCAATAATCAGATCCGGAGCCATTTCTTTAGCTATTTTAGTCGCACTGACCACTTTATCAACCATTTCGTGTCTGGCACTTCCTTTTGTTGAAAAACTGAGTAATGCAATACGCGGTTCAAATCCGGCTATTGCTCTTGCTGTATGCGCTGATGCAACTGCAATCTCTGCAAGTTCTTTATCAGTAGGATCAGGGTGAACGGCACCATCGGCAAAGATGATTACACCATCCTGTCCAAAACTCTTATCGGGAAGAATCATAATAAAAGCCCCGGATACAACTGAGAAACCCGGTGCGGTCTTCACATAATGAAAAGCTGGTCTCAGAACATCACCCGTGGAATGATCAGCTCCTGATACTTCACCATCAACGTCCCCGTTCTTTATCATAAGCACTCCAAGATAAAGAGGGTCCTCAATAAGCTTTGAGGCTTCTTCCCTGGTCATTCCTTTGTGCTTTCTAAGCTCAGTCATCATTGCGATATAATGATCTTTATTGTCATGAGATGCCGGATTGATAATTGTAGCTTTATCAAGGTTAACCAGCCCAAGTCTTTCACTGTGTGATCTTATTTCATCATGGTCACCTATCAGAATAATCCGCGCCAATCCTTCCCTTATTGCTATGTCTGCCGCTTTAATAGTCCTCTCCTCATAAGCTTCCGGGAGTACGATCCGCATATTATGTTTTTTTGCGTTATGCTTGATGCGATCTATTAACTCCATTATGTATCAAAGATTGAATGTATTAGGTATTTTTTTTAAATGTACAAAAAAAAAGTTCTATTAAACAATTTAATAGTACATGATTATTATCAGGTAATTCATTTTTTAGAAAAACAACGGAGTTATTATATTCTGATAAAATATCATAAAATCATTTTTCTATTTTAGCACTTTAATTATCAATTACTCGTTAAAAGCCTGATTGATGATCGGATTAAATGATCTGAGGGAAAGCCTTGATGGTGATCTGAAGTATGATATAATCACCAGAACTATCTATTCCACAGATGCTTCTGTTTATAAGGAGATGCCTGTTGCTGTTGCCTGGCCGGCGGAAGCATCAGATATAAAGAAGATATTGCTGTATGCGGCCAGAGAAAAGACAGGCGTAACCATCAGGGCTGCAGGGACATCACTTGCAGGGCAGGTAGTTAGTTCAGGAATTATTGTTGATATCTCGAGGTATATGAACAATATTCTGGAGATTAACAGTGAAGAGAGATGGGTAAGGGTAGAACCGGGAGTAGTTCTTGATGAACTGAATATGAAACTCAAAGAGTACGGATTGTTCTTCGGGCCCGAAACATCAACATCGAACAGATGCAACATGGGAGGTATGGTAGGTAATAATGCATGCGGAGCACATTCAATTGTTTATGGATCAACAAGGGATCACACAATTGAGCTGAAAACAATTCTCAGTGATGTCAGTGAAGCAACTTTCGGCCCTGTTGACAGGAACACTTTTAACAATAAATGCAATCTTGACAATCTGGAGGGTGAGATCTACCGGAATATTAAAAAAATTCTGCAAGATCCGGCAAATAAAAAAAGCATAAGGAAAGAGTATCCGCATCCAGCTATTCCAAGAAGAAATACGGGTTATGCTCTTGATCTGCTTCTGGATTCAGAAATATTCGATGAATCATCTGACAGAAAATTCAATTTTTGCCGCCTCCTGGCCGGATCAGAAGGAACTCTGGCAGTAATTACAGAGATAAAGTTAAACCTGGTCCCGTTACCGCCTGTAAATAAAGCACTTGTATGTATTCATCTAAAGAACAGAAGTGATGCATTCAGGGCTAATCTGATAGCCCTTAAATTTAAACCATCAGCTGTTGAGATGATGGATAACAGAATACTTGAACTGACTGAGAATAGTTTAAGCCAGGGAAAAAACAGGTTTTTTCTTGACGGAGAACCTGCAGCTATTGTAATAGTAGAATTTGTCAGGGAAAAGGAAGAAGAGATTGATGTAGTCGTTGCTGAAATGACACAGGAACTCAAATCAGCAGGTTACGGTTATTCCTACCCTATAGTTAAAGGACCTGATATCAACAGGGTTTGGGATTTAAGGAAAGCAGGTCTTGGCATTCTCGGAAAAATGAAGGGAGATGCCAAATCGGTTTCTCTTATTGAAGACACTGCCGTAAATGTTAATGACCTGCCTGAATACATCGAAGAGTTTGAGAGCCTTCTTAATTCATATGGTAAAGATGTGGTTTATCATGCTCATATAGGTACTGGTGAATTGCACATGAGACCTGTTCTAAACCTTAAGGATCCGGGTGACGTTAAGTTATTCAGAAGACTGGGTTTTGAGACTGCCAGGCTCGTTAAGAAATACAGAGGATCAATGAGCGGAGAACATGGCGACGGAAGGCTAAGAGGCGAATTCATACCCGTAATACTGGGAGAACATAACTTCGAACTTCTGAAGTCTGTGAAAAAAACATGGGACCCTGAGGGGATACTGAATCCCGGCAAGATCACAGACACTCCCAGGATGAATACATCACTCAGATATATCCCCGGGCTTAAAACAAGAGAGATAGATACAATATATGACTTTTCGTCAACAGATGGTATAGTAAGAGCTGCTGAACAATGCAACGGCTCCGGAGATTGCCGTAAATCAGTGAATATTGGAGGCACAATGTGCCCCAGTTTTATGGCTACAGGAGATGAAAAAAACAGCACCAGGGCGAGGGCAAATATTCTGAGGGAATTTCTGAGTAAAAATGATTCTGACCCATGGAACCATGTTGAAATACATGAGGTTCTTGATCTTTGCCTAAGCTGTAAAGGCTGTAAATCTGAATGTCCTTCAGGTGTTGATATAGCTAAACTCAAGTCAGAGTTTATGCAGCACTGGTATGATAAACATGGTGTGCCTTTAAGAACGAAGATGATTGCCTATATATCTGTTTTTAACAAGGTTGGCTCACTTGCCCCTGCTATTTATAATTTTTTTCTAAGCAACAGATTTATCTCAGGGATCCTTAAGAAATCAATAGGTTTTGCCCGGAACAGATCTATACCTTTATTATATAGGATAACACTGAAAGGCTGGATCAGGAAAAATCTTGAAAAGCTTAATCCACCGGAACCTGTAAGATCAGCGGCTTTGTTCATTGATGAATTCACAAACTATAACGATACAACAACTGGTATCAAGGCTATAAAGTTATTGACTGCACTAAATTACAGGATAGTTGTATGTAAACACGGTATCAGTGCAAGGACCTTTATATCGAAAGGTCTGATAAGGAGGGCAAAAAGGATAATCAGGAGAAATATATCTGCATTATCAGATGTTACCAGCCCTGAAGTACCGTTAATCGGTATAGAACCTTCAGCAATTCTTGGTTTCAGGGATGAATATCCTGAACTTGCCGGAGATGATCTTAAGGAAAAAGCTGAGACTCTTGCCGGCAACAGCTATCTTTTAGATGAGTTTATTGCAAACGAATTTAAAGCAGGACGAATCAAACGCAAATCGTTTAGTGAAGAAAATGCAAGGATATTACTGCATGCACATTGTCAGCAAAAGTCTGTTGCATCATCAGCCTGCACGATAGAAATGCTATCGATACCTGTAAATTACTCTGTTACAGAGATCCCATCGGGTTGCTGTGGAATGGCCGGATCATTCGGATACGAAAAGGAGCATTACGATCTGTCAAACAGAATAGGAGAACTTGTTCTGTTTCCCGAAATAAGGAAATGTGATAATAATACCATTATTGCAGCGCCCGGAACAAGTTGCCGGCACCATATTAAAGATGGAACAGGTAGAGAAGCCCTGCACCCTGTAGAAGTGCTTTATATGGCACTTAAGAAATGATGGGGAGATGGGGAGATGGGGAGATGGGGAGATGGGGAGATGGGGAGATGGGGAGATGGGGAGATGGGGAGATGGGGAGATGGGGAGATGGGGAGATGGGTAAGGGAGTGAAAAAAAAACAGCAGGCTAGAACCTGGCCTGCTGTTAAAAAGAAATTTTTATCGTCAACTATTTTTATTATTCAGCCAGTGAATTGTAATAATCAGTAAAAATCCCGTTGATGAGAGGTTTATAATATGTCCAGAAGAATCTTCTTGTATCGTCAGTTTTATTTGAATAGAGGATCCACTTAAGTTTATCAAAACCCTGAAACCTGGATGTCCAGTACCATACAGGATTTGTTGCAAAATCGCCGGAGAAATAATAGGTTCTCTGATTCATTGGTTCCTGTATTACTGCCGGGAACACATTATCAAGCATGTTATTAAAAAGAATTGTGTCGCCTGCTCCGGTTGTTTCAATATTAAATTCAGACACAACATTGTTTTCAATGGGATCAATTATATCAAACCAGTTTCCGAAAGCAATTCTTGAGGGGACACCATACTTTGAGCAATATACAGAATCAGTAACAATAAAGGGTAATGGATTAATAAGATGGGTACCCTCTTCTAGCACAATAATGTCCTTTTCTGTCAGAAGAACAATACCTGCCCTTTTAAAAGTCCATGGCTTCTTATACTGCTTTCTGTACATTGCTGTCATCCATATCGGGAAGTCTTTTGATAGGCTGTCAAGTTCTTCAAAATACTTCCCTGTCCAGCCTGAGAATCTTATCCCTAAATCTTCCTGAGTCCTGAATGCATTGTACTGATCTGTGGGAAAATTAAAAGTGTTATATTCAAGTATGCTAAGTTTGTTCCTTTTCTGCATTTCACTTAAGAGTAGGTAGTCATTATTATTTAAACCACCATAAAGTTTTCTGGATTTCCGACTTTTATTTATACCCACGTACCAGTCGTTAAAAAACACTCCATATGTATCAGTAAAATATATTGCATCACTATTCTCAGCAATATCAATCAGATCAGACAGTCGATATTCGTTTCTGCGGCTTCCTCTTTCCTTAAGAGGTCTGGTTGGTGAGAAACCGTAGTAATCCTTTCTGAACGAATAGCTACTTTTCTTCCCTTTTTTCACAAACCTTTCATTTGTAAGGATCCAGTTAAAAGACTTGTGTTTAATACGTTCAAGCGTGGGAACAGTTTTGTCAACGATAACAATATCCATTGGTTTTTTCTCCTTGAAAGTCCAACGGAAAAAGTTAATAAGCGGCAGGGCAATTATTACTACCAGAATTATAATTGCAATTAGCAGAGGCTTTTTCATAACTGAATAAATAGCTGTAAGTATTCAAATACTATAACAAAAAGCTTGATTTCCAAGTATTTTAAATTTCAATTGTTAAAAGTATTAATTTATTTTTTTTAAAGAAAATAAATTTAAGGCAATTTAGTAAAAATTTCTTAACTTCAAACTACCAATTTATGTCCTGCCAACGTAAGCTTTACACTTCTTATCAGCATGTGATCCACTGAGTATAAAACGTAAATTCAGTCAGGTTATTTTCAACATTTCTTAAATAATTGCCCTCAAAGGGGATTGGTCACGATTTCCATAGGGATATCTTGAAAACAGGCCAAAATGAATGGTGACTATCAAAAAAAACAGATTATGAAAAAATTATTTTGTTATATTTAAAAGGTTTTAGAATATAACGAATCCAGGTTTTTTGGTGTAACAAGAACTTAACATAAAAATAATCCTCAGATGAATTTGTGGTGATACTTTTGCAGTTATTACCCGAAAACGTATGGAAAAAATATTTGTAATTATTGTTGGCCTGCTTTTCATTCTTGCAGTCTCTGATCTAATAGTTGGTGTAATCAATGATGCGGTTAATTTCCTTAATTCGGCAGTCGGTTCCAAAGTAGCACCACTGAGGGTAATCCTGATTGTTGCAACTATCGGAATCCTCCTGGGTGCAACTTTTTCAAGCGGTATGATGGAGGTTGCCAGGAGAGGTATCTTCAATCCGGGAGAGTTTTATTTCAGTGAACTGATAATCCTGTTCCTTGCAGTAATGGCCACCGATATCCTCCTCCTCGATCTTTTCAATACATTCGGTCTACCTACTTCCACAACGGTATCTATCGTTTTTGAACTTCTTGGTGCAGCAGTCGGAATGACAATTATAAAGATTACAAGGGATCCTGAGGTCTCTCATAATATGATTACATATATCAATTCTGCAAAATCCCTCGCCATTATTTCAGGAATACTCCTGTCGGTTGTTATTTCATTTACTTTTGGTACTCTTATAATGTTCATCACCAGAACTATATTCAGCTTTAACATTAACAGGACACTGAAGTATTACGGTTCTGTCTGGGGGGGAATAGCAATATCCATCATCACTTATTTTATTCTTATCAAGGGGGCTAGCGGAGCTTCCTTCATGAGTGATGAAGTGGTAGCATGGATAAAGACTAATTCATTGTGGATAATTCTTTTTTCGGTTGTGGGCTGGACAATTGTCCTTCAAATATTGTCATTAATCTTTAAAATCAATATTTTAAAGGTGATTGTCCTGATCGGGACATTCTCTCTTGCTATGGCTTTTGCAGGTAACGACCTGGTAAATTTTATAGGTGTACCTCTTGCAGGGTTCGAATCATTCAGAGAATGGGTTGCAAGTGGTCTGGAGCCCGATAAACTCAAGATGACTGCGCTTGCAGCCCAGGTTAAGACTCCAACCTTTTTTCTTCTGATTGCCGGTATCATCATGGTTTTTGCACTCTGGACCTCAAAAAAGGCAAGGACTGTATCCAAGACTGAAATAGGTCTGGCAAAACACGACTCCGAATCAGAATTGTTTGAATCAACACCACTGGCCAGGGCAATGGTAAGAATGAGTGTAGCGCTTTCAAACAAAATAAACCATATTACTCCCCCATCTGTTAATAAATGGTTGGACAGGAGGTTTGACACTTCGGTTTCGGAGAAGCTCAATGCAAAGGAAGGAGTCTCATTTGATATGCTCAGAGCTTCTGTAAATCTCGTGGTTGCCAGTGCTCTGATAGCGTTTGGTACTTCACTGAAATTACCATTGTCGACAACCTATGTAACTTTCATGGTTGCAATGGGATCTTCTCTTGCCGACAGAGCTTGGGGCAGAGAAACGGCGGTCTACAGAATAACAGGTGTCCTCGTGGTTGTGGGAGGATGGTTTTTTACAGCTTTTGCAGCCTTTACTGTATCGCTGCTTATTGTACTTTTTATAAACTGGGGTAAAATAATAGCTATTGCAATAATGGCAGTTATTATAGTAATTGTTTTAATTCACAGTTACAAGTTACATGGTAGAAGGCTCAGCGAATCGAACGACAAGGAAAAGGCACTCAGTTTCGGAGATATGGCCACAAATGAAACAATTCTACCATTTTGCCGGGAAACTCTGGTTACTACTATTAATAGTATGTCTTCCATCTATGACAAACTGGTGATAGCTTTAAAAAAGGACAGTAGAAAGAGCATGAAGAATGTATACAAGGAAGTAAGGAGCCTGAACAAGGCAGTTAAACTACGTAAGGACAATGTGTACAAATTTATCAGGAAACTGGATGATAACAAAGCAGATGCGGGTCCGTATTATGTACAGATATTTGACTACCTCAGGGAAGCAGCCCATTCTTTAAACTTTATTGCTGAGCCGGCATTCATACATATAGATAACAACCATGCTCCGCTTGCTAATGAGCAACAGGAAGAACTTAAGGAATTCAATCTTCAACTTGGCAATTACCTCAAAGATGTTGTTAAAATATTGAATTCAGGTAATTTTAAACAAATTAAAGTAGCTTTGCAAAAGCAACAGGATCTGCTGCAGAAGAATGAGCAATACCGGAAGCTGCAATTAAAAAGGATCAAAAAGGGTCAGGCTGGCACCCGCGCTTCAATACTTTATCTGAATACCCTTTCCGAATCTAAAAATATGGTGCTCCAGTTAGGTAACGTGCTTAAGGCATTTCGTGATTTTTCTGAAGCACTAATTGGCTAATACAAAATCAATAATATCAGCTTCCAGCATCTCTTTAACACCCGGATTAACCTTCAAACACGGGAGGGCTTTGCTTCTTATTTAATGCTTTTGCTAAATTTGCAAAAAAAATCAGCATGTTCCCGAATCAACCACTTGCAGAAAGGCTAAGGCCAAGGAACCTTGATGAGTTCTGCGGACAGGAGCATATTGTTGGCAAAAACGCTGTTCTGAGAAAGGTTATTGAATCGGGCAATTTACCATCCTTCATATTATGGGGTCCACCCGGAGTGGGTAAAACAACCCTGGCATGGATCATTGCTAATACCCTGAAAAGGCCATTTTTCCGACTCAGTGCGGTACACTCAGGAGTAAAAGATGTAAGGGAGACAATTGAAAAGGCAAAGAAGCAGCAGTTTTTTAATCAGCCAAGTCCTGTCCTTTTTATTGATGAAATTCATCGCTTTAATAAGTCCCAGCAGGATTCTCTCTTAAGTGCTGTTGAACAGGGAATTATTACTCTGATAGGAGCAACAACCGAGAATCCTTCGTTTGAAGTAATCTCCCCTCTCCTTTCACGCTGTCAGGTTTATATTATGAATCCTCTTAGTGAAAAAGAACTGATCGGGCTTTTAAACAGAGCCCTGAAAAAAGACGCATATCTGTCTAAATATGATGTTAAAATAAAAGAATATGAAGCGATTATACGTGTTTCAGGAGGTGACGCCAGAAAACTCTATAATGCTCTGGAACTGGTAATTTCATCCGAAGCGGATGAGACAGCTTCACAAAACATTGAAATTGATAACAAAAAAGTTCTACTGCATGTCCAGAAGAACCTTGCTTTATATGATAAGAACGGGGAGCAGCATTATGATATTATTTCGGCTTTTATCAAATCGCTCAGGGGCAGTGATCCAAATGGGGCAGTATACTGGCTTGCACGGATGGTCGAAGGAGGTGAGGAACCTAAGTTTATTGCCCGGCGAATGGTTATACTGGCTGCAGAGGATATTGGTCTTGCCAATCCGAATGCTCTGCTTCTTGCACAAACCTGCTTTGAGGCTGTTAATGTTATTGGATGGCCTGAATCGAGAATAATTCTCTCTGAAACAGCTATATACCTGGCCATTTCACCAAAAAGTAACTCATCATATATGGCAATAGAAGATGCCCTTGGGGTTGTAAGAGACGAAGGAGACCTGCCAGTTCCGCTGCACATAAGAAATGCACCTACAGGCCTTATGAAAGATCTTGGATATGGCAAGGATTATAAATATGCTCATGATTATAGAGGAAATTTCACTCCGGATAATTTTCTGCCTGAAGAGATAAAGGGCACGATATTCTACAAACCAGGAGTTAATCCTAAAGAAGAAGAGATAAGGAAAAAATTGTCAGACTTATGGAGGGATTATTACAATTATAATAAAAAGTAACACCTCCCATTGGCCGCCAACGGCTTTTTACTTACGCTCCAAAGCTTCAGCGATGGAGTACTGATGTCATAGTAAGACCGAAGTGGCAATGCAGGCAGGGAAGATACGGGGAGATGGAAAGAAAGGAATCAAGACTATATCTACGGAAAAATATTTTGTTATCTTTACGATTAAATGAGTAGAGTTGGAATAGATATTCCCGGACTTCGTTTCGGTACAACAGGTAATTTCCTATTAATTGCAGGTCCTTGTGTGGTTGAAAATGAGGATGTGATTTTCCATACTGCTAATGAGATTTATCATCTCTCTGAAAAATATCAGTTGCCTTTTATTTTTAAGTCATCATACCGGAAAGCAAACCGTTCCAGAGGTGATTCTTTCACAGGTATAGGTGATATTAAAGCACTTGAGATAATGGCGAGTGTCAGGACTAAATACGGAGTTCCGGTTATTACGGATATTCATAATCCGGATGAGGCTGAGATCGCAGCCAGGTATGTTGATGTATTGCAGATACCGGCATTTTTATGCCGTCAGACTGATCTTCTTTCTGCAGCTGCCAGAACCGGGAAATGGATCAACATCAAGAAAGGACAATTTCTTTCAGGTTCTTCTATGACATTTGCTGTTGAAAAGGTAAGAAAATCAGGTAACAACAAGATCATGCTGACTGACAGAGGTAACATGTTTGGTTATCAGGATATTGTTGTAGATTTCAGAAACATCCCTCTTATGCAGGAAACAGGGGTTCCGGTCATCATGGACATTACACATTCGCTTCAGCAACCGAATCAGGAGGAAGGTGTCTCGGGAGGAAAACCGGAGCTTATTGAAACAATAGGTAAAGCAGCAGTAAGTGTAGGTGCCGATGGAATATTTCTGGAAACTCATCCCGACCCGGCAAATGCAAAATCAGATGGGGCCAACATGCTGAAACTTTCAGGACTCGATGGACTCCTTGGAAAGCTTACAGCTATCAGAAAGACCATTAATTCATTTACTTAATAAAAACAACTAATACCAATTTTATGGAAAAATTATTTCTTGTTATGACGGGACTCCTGGCAGTTGCTGTCATTAATGCACAATCACTTGAGGAAATTGTTGGAAAGTACTCCGAAGTTACAAATCAGGACAAGCTTGCAACCATGACAACAATAAAGGTTTCCGGAAAAATGTCAACTATGGGAATGGAAATGCCATTGGAAATATATATGAAAAATCCGAATAAGATAAAGACTGTATACAGTTTCCAGGGGCAGGAAATGGTCACAGTTTTTGATGGAGAGAAAGGATATACTGTTAATCCGATGATGGGCACAACTGAGCCGATTGAACTTACTGGGGATCAACTCAGGCAGATCCAGAATACTAATTTATTTTCCAACCAGGTTTTGGATTATCTCAACGATGGAAAATTAACATTTGAGGGTGAAGAAGTTGTTAATGGTAAACCTGCATTTAAGCTAAAAGCCGAAGTTGAGGTAACCGGTCCTGTATTTATGTTTATTGATAAAAGCTCCTATTATCTGGTTAAATCATCAGCTACAGTTGAACAAATGGGCAATAGAATGAGTGTTGAGTCATACATGACTGATTATGTTGATTATGATGGAGTGGTTTTACCAAAGAAAACCACGACTTTTGCAAATGGGATGGAAGCAGCAGTTGTGAGTTTTGACAAGATTGAGGTAAATATTCCAATGGAGGACACTACATTCAAACTCAAATAAAATTCCGGATGGTTAATTAAACGCAAAGACGGGCATTTTGCCTGTCCTTGCATTTAATAATGCAGCTGGTCTGTAAGCCGGATTCTGTCCCGTATTCTGGTATCTGCGAAAGAAATTAAGAAACGGGCTTCATCATTTATCTTGTCCTGCCATCACTGGCAGGATCATTCGACCCACCCCCCGGCATCGGACGAGCAGCCCTTATGGCCGGTATACATGGTCTTTCAACCCATAAGGTGTACGGCTTCCGGTATCGCTACCGGAACCGGTGAGCTCTTACCTCACCTTTTCACCCTTCCCATGACGTTTCGGTCAAGGAGGTTATTTTCTGTTACACTTATATACCCTCGCGGATATCTTCCAGCTAGGAAGTATGGTGCTCTGTGTTGTCCGGACTTTCCTTCCCGAAATCCCGATGGTTCCGATAGCAACCGGCATCGGGACGGAACGATGAAACAACCAGCTGCATTGCAAAAATAATAAAAATTGAGGAGAAACTATAAAATTGGTTATTTTTGCCCGGTTCAGAAAATGGAAAAATTAATAGATATTGCTTACAGAATCAATATGGAGGATTATGATTATAGTCTTCCTGAAGAAAGAATTGCACAACATCCTGTTAAAAACCGGGGTGAGTCAAGGTTACTTATATATGACAGGGGATGCATCGGGCAGAATATTTTCAGAAATATTGACAAATATATTCCCTCAAATTCTCTCCTTGTTTTTAATAACACACGGGTTATACGGGCCAGGCTTCTGTTTCAGAAAGAAACCGGGGCAATTATTGAAATTTTCTGCATTGAACCTTTAACTCCGGATAACTATGAATTGTCTTTCAGCTCAAAACAACCGGTTGAATGGAAATGTATTGTCGGAAATCTGAAGAAATGGAAAAGTGGTTCTTTAAGCAATCATATTTGTCATGAAGGAAAAAATGTTGAACTTATAGCTGAAAAGATACATGCTGAAAGGGAAGCATGGAGGATAAGGTTTACATGGGATTGTGATGATCTCAGTTTCAGTGATATAACAGAAATGGCTGGCCATATTCCACTTCCACCATATATTAAAAGGGATGAAAATGAAAATGACAATATAGATTACCAGACAATATATTCAAGTATTAAGGGATCAGTTGCTGCCCCTACAGCCGGACTTCATTTTACAAAAGAAGTCATTGAAAAAGTCTTAAAAAAGGGTGTTGAAATAACTGAACTGACACTCCATATCGGGGCCGGGACCTTTAAACCTGTGAAATCAGATTATGTTACTGAGCATGAAATGCATTCTGAACATTTATTTGTCACAAAAAATACAATTGAAAAATTAAAGGCAGCAAAGAAAAAAATTATTCCTGTTGGTACAACCTCTGTAAGAACACTTGAAAGCCTTTACTGGCTTGGCGTTAAAACTATATTGCATCCCGGCGGCAATGTCGGTACTCTGACTCTTGGTCAGTGGGAAGCGTATGAAATGCATAAAGAAATACCTGTTCCAGAATCACTGGACGCATTACTTAACCTTATGACAATAAATAACCTGGGACATCTGCACGCTTCGACCCGGATTATGATAATACCAGGTTATGATTTTAAGTTTGTTGACGGGCTGATTACCAATTTCCATCTTCCCCGCAGCTCTCTCCTCCTCTTAACAGCAGCATGGGTGGGTGACAGGTGGAAAAGTATTTACAGGTATGCTTTGCTAAATGATTTCAGATTACTAAGTTATGGAGATAGTTCGTTGTTATTCAGATGATTTACAATTATTTTATTAACTATATACTTTAATGATGTTTTTTGTCTTTCTTTTGATTATAATGTGATATTTTGTTTATTTGACCTCTTATTTTTTCAACATGGACGGGAACAGAATACTTAGACAAATGGGTGCTATTTTCAGTATATTCATGGTGTTTTTTTATCTGGGTATTGGTATTTATCTTGCTTTCTTTTTTGAGAAAACATATCTGGATAAGGCTTTGCGGGTGATTGTAGGATCCACGTTTATTTTCTATGGCCTTTACAGAGCATACAGAACATATATTCAGATTGTTGAAGCATTTTTTACCGATGACAAAAATGCGGAATAAATCAGTTATTTCTGCACGAAAGCAGGGAAGGCATAATGGATTTATTTTAAATCTGACCAGCCTTGGCATATACTTTGCAGTAATATAATCAGTAAATAATGTTTTTTAATAAAATTAAAAGAATATGAGCATGGTAGCAGTTATTCAAAAATTTATTAATATTGTCCTTCGGAACTTTTATTCCACAGCTGGAAGCGTTGTGAATAAAGCTAATAAACATAATCTGATTTCATCCATGCGTTTTCTCTCACTTGCATTATTGGTCCTGTTGTTTGCATGCAGGGGGGGAGGAAAATCCGGTTATAATGAGACTCCCACCAGGGGTGATATTAGAATTGCTGTTGATGAATCTTTCAAGCCACTTATTGATACTGAGATTTTTACTTTTACCAGCTTATATAATTATGCAAAAATAACACCTCTGTATAAACCAGAATATGATGTTATTAATGACTTTATGAACGATTCCGTTAAAGTGATGGTAACAAGCCAGAAACTCACTGACAACCAGATTCAATATTTGCGTGATACACTGGTAATTGCACGAACCACAACTTTTGCATATGACGCAATCGCATTGATTACAAATAAGGCAAACAGGGATACACTCCTTAAGTATGAAACTGTGGGGGATATTTTTCGTGGTAGAACCAGGAGATGGAAAGATATCAATCCCAGGTCTCAGCTCGATCTAATAAATGTTATTTTTGACAATACCAGATCAGGAAACATAAGGTATTTCAAAGAGATGTTTGAAATTGAGGAAGCACTGGGTAACAATTTCTTTGCGGTTAACAATAATGCGGAAGTGGTTGATTATGTTTCACGTAATCCTGATGCTCTGGGGATAATCAGTGTGAACTGGATAAGTGATAAAGATGATTCACTGAGCATGAGTTTTATTAATAAAGTTAATGTTGTAGCAGTTTCGAGGAAATATTTTAATGACGGAACTTATTATCGCCCTCATCAGGGTTTTATATACGACAGGTCATATCCTTTTGTAAGGGAGATCTTTTTTATTACAAGGGAAACTTTCAAGGGACTGGGATCCGGATTTATCCAATGGGCTTGTGCAGAACAAGGCCAGCGTATTGTTCTTAAATCGGGACTTGTCCCGGCAACCATGCCAATAAGACTGGTGCAGATAAAAACTAATTAACGAATAACAATATTACTATTAATATATAACTTAATAAACCAATTAATAAACCAATTAATAAACCAATTAATAAACCAATTAATAAACCAAACAGAATAACAAATGATACTAAATAATAAAGTTATGAAACGTTCAATTTTCAGATCAGTTTTTTTACAGGCAGGTATCTTTTTACTCCTTATGACAAACAGTATACGGGGACAGGATTTGAATTCTGCAATTCTGCTGATGAGAAGTGAAAAATATGATGAAGCTGAAACATTATTAAATCAGTTAATAGAAAAAGAACCTGCAAACAGTAAAAATTGTTTTTATCTGGGAGAAAATTATCTATTGGATTATTTTGCTGATACAATTTCCAAATCACTTCCTATATCCGCAAATGAAGCAAAAGAAATATTTCAGAAAGGAGTTGAGGCAAATCCCAGTGATCCACTGAATTATGTCGGTTTAGCAAAAGTTGCATATTATCTTGGTGATGACAAAACCGCAGAAGAAATGAGGGCAAAGGCTAAAAGTTACCTTCTGCCTTACAAAAATCTCAGAAGGATTCAGCCACCCGCACAAGAATATGCATTTGCTCTGGCCAAGATTGCTGAGTCTTACATAAAAAATGGAAAAGTTGACACTTCGAAAGCTTTGCCGTTAATCAGGCAGGCTTTGACGATTGATAGCAAAAATAAAGATATCTATCTTATAGCTGGTGATATATATATACTTGTTAATGACGGATCCAATGCAATCATGAATTATAACCAGGCGCAGTACTATGATCCGGAATCACCAACTGCAAATATGAAGATAGGCAGTATTTATGTAAAAGGACGTGTTCTTAATTCAGCAATCCCACGCTTCGAGGAGGCTATAACACTGAATCCCGAATATGCCCCTGCATATCGTGAATTGGGAGAGCTTTACTGGAAAGCCGGCCGTCTTGAAGAATCAAAGGCAAATTATAAGAAATATCTTGAACTGACTGCCGGGAATATCCCTGCAAAGATCAGGTATGTAAACTCACTTTTCTACGCCAATGATTATGATGAGGTAATCAGGAATGTCGAGGAGATACTTGCTATTGACCAGTCCTATAGCTATATAAATCGTCTGGCAGGATATTCGTGCTATGAGAAGGAAGATGCCGACTATGATAAAGCTCTGGCTTATATGGAAACACTTTTTAAAACGGTGGCAGCAGAGCGTATCCTAAAAAAAGACTACCATTATCTGGCAAGGATCCTGCTAAAAAAGCATCAGGACTATCCCAAAATGGTTGACGAACTTAATAATCTTAAACCTCGGCTGGAAAGAGAAAGATCAAGATATACAGCAGCTAACACATCTTCTGGAAGGGCAAAAATCAAAGTTACAATCGATGAGCTTACAACCAGGATCAATGAACTCGAAAGCAATATCAAAGAAGCCGATCCTGAAATTGAAAGGGCATTCTCCGCATATGATAAATTACTGACCTTCAATCCAGAAGACAGAGCAGTCCTGAGTGAAATAGCGACAAACTACTATAACTACAAGAGATATGAGGGCGCTGCCGAAACCTGGATTAAGATGATAAGTTTAGGTAAGGACAGCGATGAAGATTATATGCAGATTGGCAGAGCATATTACACGGCAGAAAAATACGAAACTGCTGATTCTGTCTTTAATATTATTGTCAAGAGATCACCAGATTACATTCCAGCTTACGTAATGATAGCCAGAACATATTCAAGGATGGATCCCGATTCAAAACAGGGGCTGGCCAGACCAAAATTTGAAATGGTCGTGGAAAAAGCCGAAGCTGATAATGTTAAATACGCAGATCAGATGATGGAAGCCTTTAATTATCTTGGTTATTATCATATGACCAAGAATAATTTCAGTAAATCAAAGGAATATTATAACCGCATGATTAACCTCGATCCAAATAATAATGAGAATAAAGTAAGAGGATATTTTGGAATCGGGTCAGTTGAAACTGAAATCGCAAGGAATGAACAGACCCTTGAGGGAAAACTGGCAATTCTTAACAGAGCAATCGATGCTTACAATAAGATTCTGACTATAGATCCGGCAAATGCTTCGGCAAGAAGCACAATGAGATATCTGCGGGATTACCAGACATCTGTCAGAAAAGGTATTAATCCGAATGAAATCAAAGGTGTTATAAGGGAGGCTGCATCAGGACAACCAATTCCTTATGCGTCAATAAGGGTTAAGGATACAGCTGCCGAGAACCTGGCAAATTCCAAAGGAGAATATAAATTTGAAATTCCCCAGGGTTCCGAAATTCTTATCATCAGTGCAAAGGGATACGTTACTAAAGAAATTCCAATAACAAAGTCAAGAACCTATAATGTGAGTCTTGAGAAATAAAAATTACTTAAATTTTTAAATATTTATCAATAGAAAGCATATAGGGTATATGGTGATTTGACGGTCTTTTTAAAGGATAATGTTATTGTAAAAGCTTAAAAATCCATATAATATTTATTACCTATTGGAAAAAACCAATTCATAATATATATTTGCAAATCGAAAGAAAACTTAAACCTAAACAAATCGATAAAAAATGAGTAAAAAAGGAAGTTCTCTCAAAGAAGCGTTGCAGAATGTTTTTGCAACAAGTGCTATTTTAATAGCTTTTATTGTTTCTTATGTTTTGTTCGTGAAAATCATGGGTAATCCTGTAAACTTCGAAGGCGGTAATCCCCATGGCTCTCCCCTTCCGGGCAACTACCTGGGTATTGTCTACAAAGGAGGATACATTGTACCTATTCTTATGACCTGTGTTTTAACACTTGTCATCTTCGTATTTGAAAGAATTATTACCCTGTCAAGAGCAAAAGGAAAAGGCAGGTTAAATTCATTTGTACGGAATCTTCAGAATCTTCTTACTGAGGATAAAATTGAAGAAGCCATGAATGCCTGTGATAAGCAAAAAGGCTCGCTAGCAAATGTTATGAAAGCCGGTTTACTCCGTTACCGCGAACTGCAGGGTGATAAAGAACTGGAAAAAGACCAGAAGATCCTTTCAATTCAAAAAACCTTCGAGGAAGCTACAGCTCTCGAATTACCGATGTTAGGAAGAAACATGGTTATCTTTTCAACCCTTGCTTCTATTTCAGTGTTGATTGGTCTTATTGGAACGGTGCTTGGTATGATCCGTGCATTTGCTGCTCTTGCACATGCTGGTGCTCCCGATGCTCTGGCTCTGGCAACAGGTATTTCAGAAGCTCTTGTTAACACCGCATTCGGTATCACCGGATCAACATTAGCAATTATAGCCTTCAATTATTTCTCATCAACAGTCGATGGTTATACATTTAAAATTGATGAAGCCGGATTCAGTCTGACTCAGACTTTTGCTGAATCACTGAAAGGCTAAATTATCTGGTTTATAATTATTTAATATAACCTGAAATGCCAAAAATTAAATTACCAACAAAGTCGCCACGAATCGACATGACGCCGATGGTTGACCTGTTTTCGGTTGTTCTGATATTCCTTATGATGACAACAACCTTCAGGGCTCAGGAACCGGCTCCTGTTGATACACCTTATTCAATATCAGAAAAACCTAAACCAAACTTTGATATGATGACAGTTGTACTGTCAAATGACGGCAGAGTATTTTTCAATGTTGATGACGGACCTGATACCTTAATACGGTTCAGACCAAAAATACTAACCGAAATGGGTAACCATTATGGTATTGAGTTCACTGAGGATGAATTGAAAATGTTTCAGAAGTATCCCTCTTCAATAGGTGTGCCTATTGAGAACATGAAAGCTTTTTTTGCAGCAACTGATGCTTCCGAAAAAGCAGCTTTGCAAACAGGAATCCCGGTTGATTCGCTTGATAACCAGCTCGCTAACTGGATACTTTACGCCCGTCAGATAAATCCGAATGTCGAAGCCTACATCAAAGGAGACGCAAACACAGAATTTCCTATAGTGAAAAAGGTTCTTGATGTTCTTCAGGAGAAAAATGTTAACAGGTTTAATCTGATTACTAATCTCGAAGCAACTGAAGTAAAATTAGAAGAAGAAACAATACAGTAATATGGCAGAAATTATTCAAGAGGAAAAAGGAAAAGGTGCGAAAAAGAGGACAAAGAAACATCCTCCGCATATAGACATGACACCGATGGTTGACCTTATGTGTCTGCTTATCGTGTTTTTCATGCTTACATCTGCTTTCAGCAAAGCAAAAATAATGGAGATTATTCTTCCGGAGAAGATTAAAGATCCAAACGCTGAACCTCCAAAGATCCCGGGAAGCCGAACTGTGAATATAATGCTCGGCCCTGATAATAAAATTTTCTGGTACCCGGGATCGGTAAAACCTGAGGATTACAATGCCCTGCCTCCGGTATTTGAGACTAATTTCGGACCTGATGGTATCCGGCAATTACTCCTTGAGAGAAACATAGCCCTGTTCAAAAAGATAGATGATTTTGAACAGGAAGTTATTACCGGAAGGCTTAGAATATCCCAGGATTCTGTTCAAAGCTCAATAAGCCAGTTGAAAAAAGATGATGATACTGGTCCGATTGTCCTTATAAAAGCTTCCAAGGAATCCACATACGGCAATTTCGTGGATATTCTTGATGAGATGAATATCTGTGGAATTGCCCGTTATACAGTTGTTGATATTGCATGGTATGAAGATGATATGATTGAAGCAGCAATTGGATCCTCCTCAGGTACGACAGGTTCAACCCTGAATTAAACCATTAAACATGTACAGTTATGGCAAAACAAAAAATTAGAGCACCTGGATTCGATGAGATAGTCTTTGAAAACAGGAATAAGGAATACGGGGCTTACAAAATGCGGAAGAAATATTCCAGAACGTTGATTATTTCAATGATTATTGGAATTATTATAATTGCTACTGCCGTAATTACTCCTTATCTGAACGCAAAAGCTATGGAGGATCAAAGACAGGCACGTGAAGAAGTACAGGTAGAGATCAAGATGGAAAATCTGGATCAGCCATCTGAAACTGTTGCTCCTCCGCCTCCCCCTCCGCCTCCCCCTTCGGATGTAGTTCAACAGAATAGATACGTTCCTCCGGTGGTCGTCGACACAATTAAACCTGAGGAAATGACACAGCTCATGACTGTTGATGAAGCGCAGATTGAGGTTGTGGACCGCGCAGTTGATGAAATTTTTATTTTTCAGGAAGAAGTCAAAGAGGAAATCCAGGAGGAAGAACCCGAACCGGAACCATTTGTTGTTGTCGAAGAGATGCCTATGTTCCCGGGTGGCGAAGCTGCATTGCTGGAGTATATTTCTCAAAACACCCAATATCCTGAGGTAGCCAAGGAAAATAATATCCAGGGTAGAGTTATAATCAGATTCTGTGTAACTTCAAAAGGTACTGTTAATCAAATATCAGTACTCAAGGGTGTTGATCCTGAACTTGATGAAGAAGCCAAGAGAGTTGTTTCAACCCTTCCTACATTCAGACCAGGCAGACAAGGTGGAAAACCTGTACCGGTATGGTTCATGGTACCAATCACCTTCACGCTCAAATAATCCTTTTTACAATTATAAAAATAAAAGCCGGATCTGACCCATCCGGCTTTTTTTCTGCCGGATCAGATTAATGACGTTTGATCACAAGGTCTCAAGTCACACCCGGTCACAAACTTCCCAGGTGTTTCTTAAGAAGAAATATAAAGTCTTTAATGTCTTCTTCCGTAGTATCCCAGCTTGTCATAAGTCTGTACTCGCAGGTTTTCTCATTCCATGGGTAGAAAAAATATTGTTTTTGAATTTTCTCTGCCACTTCACGGGGTATGATCACAAAAACACCATTTGATTCTACAGGCTGTGTTATTCTTATCCTGGTAATCTTCTGAAGATGTTTTGCCAGAAGTCTGGCCATTTCATTGGAGTGAGCAGCACATTCTTTCCAGAGATCATTCTGGAAATACACAATAAACTGCGCTGAGATGAATCTCATCTTTGAAGCAAGATGCATCCCCTGCTTTCTGATATACTTAAAATCCTTTGAAAGATCAGGTTTTAAGAAACATACAGCTTCTCCGAACATCATTCCATTCTTGGTTCCCCCAAAAGACAGAACATCAACTCCTGCGTCGGTTGTAAATGCTTTAAACGGAACATCAAGAGAAACTGCAGCATTAGCTATACGTGCACCATCCATATGCATTAGCAACCCTTTTTCATGTGAAAAATCCGCCAGCTTTTTTATTTCATCAGGTGTATAAACAGTTCCCATTTCGGTTGCCTGTGTGATTGAAATGACTTTGGGTTGAGAATGGTGTTCAAAATCAAAACCATGAATGTGTTTTTCAAGCAATTCAATACTTATCTTACCATTTGAAGTATCAACTGTAAGTACTTTACATCCTGTAAATTTTTCAGGAGCACCACATTCGTCCTGCTCAATATGAGCAGAAAATGCTGTGATAATACTATTCCATGGACGAGTAATCGTACTTAAACCAAGCACATTTGCAGCTGTACCGGTAAACACAAAAAATGTATCTGTATCGGGTCCGAACTGTTCTCTAAAAATCTGCTCCGCCTTTTCAGTATAAATATCAGAACCATAGCCTATTGTGTGGCCCTTATTTATTGAAGTAAGCTCCTTTAATATTTCAGGGTGAACTCCTGCGTTATTATCACTGGCAAATCCTCTTTTTATTTGTTTTTCTTTCATACACCCGTATACTTTATGCACTACCCTCTTTAAATATAAGAGCAGGTTTTATGCTTATTTAAGTCTGGTTTGAAAAAACAGTTATTTATTAATAATATTGGCCATAAACTCCCTTGCAAAATTTACCTGTTCATGCACATATTCAATACCTGCAGGGGTATGATCCTCATTTAATACAGGATGACACAGTTCAAAAGTAAAATAGCCGTTATACCCTATTTCATTCATCAATCCGATGTAATGTGCATAATCAGGTAATGGTTTACTAAAATGATGTTCAAGCACTTTCTGTCTTACTACCTTGTTTTCATCACGGAAATATTCACCACCGTAATGTGAATGCACCTGAAGATTTCCAACAGTGCGGACAGCATTGGCAACATATTCCTTATCGAGGTTCTCAAAAATGGGCAGATCGAGGCAAATCTTAAGCCAGGGCGAATTTACTTCCTTTACCAGGTCATAAGTATCCTTCCAGTGTCTGATAAGTGGAGTATGGTTTTGTAAAGCCATAACTATGCCATTTTCTTCACCCATTCTTGCTGCTTCTGCAAGACATTCTTTAACAAAGTTCCACCTGTCCAGGCGTGTAACAAAGGGATACTGCTTAGTAAAATTAAAATAACCGCTATTATCTCGTACAAAATCATAAGTGCCTGTACTTTCGTGAATCGGAACTCCAGGCCAGGCCGCAAAGAGGCGGACAATCTTTGCTCCCATATCACTTGCCAGCTTAGTTGTTTCGCGTACCATCAGAAGCTGACAAGCTCTGTGTTCGGGCATTGGGCTGGAAAAATCGTTATTAGCCGCCACACAGGGCATTTCCAGACCATATTTTGCAAGTGAATTACGCATTTCTTCTCTTTTGCGCTGGTCAAGGTCCATTGGATTTCCCATAGGGCGCTTGTTATCCAGCTCAATTCCATCAAATCCGTATTCTCTTGCACGTCTGCACAATTCGTCAAAAGAGAGGGCAGTACCCTTGTACCATATGCCTCCGTACGAAATGGAATACAAGCCCAGTTTGATCTTTCCAGTCGTTCCTGCTCTTTGTTCACCGGCAAGGGGACTGGGATTTACGGCCGGAGCCACACTGCCAAACACTGCAGCACCGGCAGCTGCACCGGATGTCTCGATGAATTTTCTGCGGTTCATTGGTTTTCTGTTTTTACAGGTAAATGATTAACCACAAAGACGAATTTTATGTCGACAACAAAGTATATACAAAGACAGACCTGAATATTATCTGGCATTCCCTGCGTATCCTCTGCGCCTTTATACCCTCCTGATCATTATGTATCAGGATCAGGCAGGCTTTGCGCTCTTTGCGGTTAACTCAAGTTAAAGAAGTAAAGATTTCTTTTTTTGCTTTCTAAATGCCATAAGCAGCATTGTAAGTCCAAAAATCAGCATCACAATTCCCATAATAATGTTAACATTGATGCCAAATGACTTAAGATACATCTCGGAATCTGAGATTGTAATAAAACCGAATAATGTAATCAATACTCCAAGTACTGAAAACATAATACCTATTGGGAATCTAATATCTACCATTTTTTTTCCTCCTACCAGAATATAATACTTAGAATAACACAAATCACTCCTACAACCACTGCAAGTCCGACCGGACGATTATACCAGGCAACATCATCTTCGACAGTACGTGGTGTGAGAGAATAAACCAGACCATACAGATCTTTCTCGGATTTCTTCTGCTTCGTGAGTAAAGTCAATGCTACTGTAATAGAAGTACTGACAGTAAACGCAACAATTGCAGTCCAGAAATTCTGAGCCATTTCAACGGGATATGTATGGATTACTCCAATCCATCCTCCTTTAAACAGTGTGGTTGCACCTACCGGAGCAGTAAGCCCATGATGGAGAAGTGCGAGCAGAAATCCGCCCAGTAATCCTGTGAAAGCAGCATGGCCTGTTGTCCGCTTCCAGAACATACCAAGAAAGATTACGGCAAACAAGGGAGCATTGATCAGTGAAAAGATTGTTTGCAGGAAGTCCATTATGTTACCAAACTTGCTGGCAATATATGCAGCACCAATGCTCACAAGAACGCACGCAATTGTAGCGACCCGTCCAACATTAAGATAATGCCTTCCATCAGCATCCTCATTATCTGTACGCTTACGTATGTAACTCTGATAAATATCATATGTCCATACTGTATTAAAAGCAGAAACGTTACCTGCCATACCTGACATAAATGAAGCCAGCAATGCAGTAATACCCAGGCCAAGCACACCAGTAGGCAAATACTGTTTCAGAAGCATAATTATAGTATAATCATAAATAGGTTTCCCGCCTTCGTCGATCGGCAGGGAGAAACCTTTTGAGGGATCATTAAGAAGAACAAGGGCAATAATACCCGGGACAATAATCAGGAAAGGGATGAACATTTTTGGTATTGCACCGATTAACGGTACTTTTCTTGAAGCGGTGATTGACTCTGCCGCGAAAGCCCTCTGCACAATAAGAAAGTTTGTACACCAGTACCCAAATGACAAAACAAATCCTAAACCAAACAGGATTCCAAACCATTCCACTCCCAGGGGATTAGAGGTTGCTTCAGCTGTATATTTCCATGTAGTTGTCCATGTATCAGCAGCATACCCGTTAGCAGTTGTTATTGGTGCCAAGGTCTCTTTCAAACCTAGCCACCCGCCTACATCTTTAAGACTTAAGAACACAAGTGGCAATAATCCTATTACTATTATGAAAAATTGTAAAACCTCATTGTATATTGCAGAAGAAAGACCACCGAGATATGTATAGACGAGAACTATTCCCGCTGATATCCAAAGACTTAAGTTAAAATCCCATCCTAACACTTTTTCCATTAAGATCGCAAGTGCATACATTGAAATCCCTGAGGCAAGTATTGTCATTACAGCAAACAGAATGGCATTCAACCCTCTTGTCTTTTCATCATACCTTAGTTTCAGGTATTCAGGTACCGATCTGGCTTTTGATCCATAATAGAATGGCATCATAAAAAGGGCAAGGAAGATCATGGCCGGAATAGCACCAATCCAGTAAAAATGGGTGGTTAACATTCCATACTTCAGACCAGAGCCTGTCATACCCATCACCTCAAGTGCACCAAGGTTGGTTGAAATAAAAGCCAGACCGGCAACCCACGCAGGCATCGATCTGCCGGCTTCAAGAAAGGCATTGGCATTTTTCATGTATTTCCTTAGAAACCAACCGACACCAAGTACAAATACAAAGTAGATCATCATAATAAGATAATCTATCCAACTTAGTTCAACTTTTTCTAGCATAGTTAAAGGATTTTAGATTTTCGATCTTGGAGCATTATTAAATAAAGTAGGTTGCAATAGATGATTAGAAAAATATTTTACATAGAAGAAAGTAAAAATACTTATTAAGATCGATTTTCAAAATATTGAATAATAATTTTTTAATGACCGGATGAATTCTTTAATAAATTGATGATTATTTATATTTGTACAAACCGAAGTGTGAAAACCAGATATTTCATATTTATCTCATACAAAGGAACTTGCTATCACGGATGGCAGGTACAGCGAAACTCAGTAACGGTACAGAAAATCCTGGATGATGCATTAAGTCTGATTCTTGGCGAAAAAATAGTGACTACAGGTGCAGGAAGAACCGATACCGGAGTACATGCCAGGATTTTCTGTGCTCATTTTGACACTGTTTCTACTGATCTCGCAGTCAGAAAAAATCTTGAGCACAGGCTTAACCGATTTCTTCCTGAAGATATTTCTGTTACAGCTGTCAGACAGGTAGTAACCGGTGCACATGCCAGGTACAGCGCAATATCCAGAACGTACAAGTATTATATTACCCGAACAAAAGATCCGTTCAGGGATGATTCGAGCTGGCTGATTGGCGGTCACATTGATATTGAATCGATGAAAAATGCGTGCAATTTGCTTTCGGAATATACCGATTTTACAAGTTTCTGTAAAATGCACTCGAATGTAAAAACAAATACCTGCAAAATATATCACGCCAGCTGGGAAGAGGAAGGAACCATGATGGTTTTCACAATAAAAGCCGACAGGTTTCTCAGAAATATGGTAAGAGCAATTGTCGGTACTATGGTTGAGATAGGGCTGGGGAAAAAAGATCTGAATGATTTCGTTTCTATAATCCTGGCAAAAGATCGGTCAAGAGCCGGAAAATCTGCGCCTGCCAAGGGACTTTTTTTAACCGGTTTAGAATACCCGGAAGAGATATTTGTTTAAAGATTATCATCATTCCATATCTCCCACGACTTCTCTGCCTGTATGTGAAGCATTTTCAGCCCGCTGATTATTTTGCAACCTCTCTCCTGCCCCATTTTCAAAAATGAAGTGATCTCCGGATTATACACAAGATCAAACAGAATATGCTTCTCGTTAAGAAGATCATAGTTCAGCTCAGGCTTACTTTCAATATCGGGATACATTCCCAGCGGGGTTGTATTGACAATTAGCTCAACAGCTTTTAGTACTTCTGCAGTAACCTCCTGATATTCAAGTACATCATTTTTCTTTTTCCTGGACACCAGTTTGTAATCAAGTCCCAGTTTTTTAATGACATAGCATACAGCCATCGAGCTTCCTCCTGTACCAAGAATCAAGGTATTCCTTACACCTGTTAAATTCGGAAGCAATGTTTCTCGTATTCCCACAATATCAGTATTATAACCTTTAATTTCAACCATGTCCGGCAGTCTCCTTATTTTAAGTACATTAACTGCTCCTATTTCTGAGGCTTCAGGATCAACCACGTCAATATATTTCATTATTTCCGTTTTATACGGAATTGTCACATTAAGTCCGCTCAGATCAGGATTGGAAGTAATTAGTTCCTGAAACCGGTTAAGATTGATTAAGGGATAATTTTCATATGAGCAATCTTTAATATGCTCATTTTTAAATTTTTCGGTAAAATATTTCTTTGAAAAAGAATGCCCGAGAGGATTGCCAATTAGGCCAAATTTTCTCATTGCACAGATTTATAGATGACTGTAGCTGCCTTGATCCGGTAATGAGGGTTATGGTTGTTTCAGATCATCAGGCAGGAAAGTAAAGAATGTATCGCCACGGAGACCACAACGAAGGGATTCCAGGGGTATGATTTCATTCGGAGCAATATTTCCAAGATTGACATTGGCTCCGAAATTCCTGATAAACCAAACTTGCTGGGATTTTAGCGGTGCTTCCCATATAACATTGTCAAATCCTACATTTTCAGAGATTGTATTAATAAGATGGGTATTGACAGAGCCGTCATCATTATAAATCCCGATGGTGCCCGACTCACGTGCCTCTGCAATAACTTTTACAGAACCGGCTTCCAGTTCAGCTTTCATCATGGCAACCCACTCATCCGGAGTATAGATAACATCCTTTTTCTTGGATCCTACTTCGGATATCACAGTACCTCTTTCAGCAAGACGACTTATGTATTCAAGTTTTTTATTGTGTTCCAGGTCGTAGGAACCATCAGATACTTCAACAAGGTTAATTTCATATTTATCAAGAAATCCGAGAAATTCAGTGAACATATTTCTTATTACAAATGCTTCAAATAATGTGCCTCCAAAATAGGGGACAGTATCATTTACCTTGTATATCTTTACTTTCTTATCAAGATCAGGTGTCAGGAGAGATGTTCCGAATCCCAGTTTTACGTAGTCAGTATATAGGCTCCCAACTGACATAAAGTCTTCAGCCTCTCTGATGCTCAAACCTTTGTCCATAACCATTGTAATACCTGAAACCCGGGGTTTATCAGGTCTGTCGGGAATAAAAGGGAGTATCATTTTCATATTATACTTAAAGAATGAATCAGAACTCAGATCAGGTTATTGCTCTCAAGTAGTTTTCTGATTCTCCGGTTGAACATAGTATACGGGAAAAGATCGTTAAAGTCAGCGAAAAGATCTTTATCCATTTCAATAGCCATTGTCAAATGTTTGTATGCTTTATCTGTGCTTCCTGTATGAATATGAAATGAAGCAAGAAGATAGTTTATGCCGGGTACATCACCAACAATCTTATAAGCCTGTTCAAGATAGGGAAGTGCTTTTCGTGCAAAACCTTCCATGAGTACAATTTTTCCGAGATCTAACCATACTTCATTATAATAAGGATCAAGTTTAAGTGCTTCCCTGTAACACCTCAATGCTGCCTTTTTTTCTCCTTTAATATGGTGTGCTTTACCAAGAATGAACCATATTTCAGGATTTTCATCATCAAGTCTCACGGCTTTTCTTAAAAAAATAAGACTATCATCTGAATCTCCTGTACTCAGAGCTATAATTCCCAGGCCAAACCATGGCTCTGCAAATTCAGGAGCGAGTTCAATTGCATCCTGATAATATTTTTTTGCAAGACTTATTTCGTTCGTCTTTTCATAACATTCTGCAAGATAAGTCATTGCCTCGAAGCTATCAGGCTCATTTTCGAGATATTCATGATAAACCGTAATCGCTTCCGGATACCTTTCAAGGTTACTCAGTATATTACCTTTATTAAAGAGTGCAAAGGCATTATGAGGATTAATTGCCAGCGCATAATCATATGCTTCAAGAGCTTTTTCAGACTTTTCCAGTTTGTTGAAGATAATCCCCATATTATACCATGCACTGTCGGAAAAAGGCTCTTCTTCAAGGTACTTCAGATAATAGTGTATACTGTTTTCAAAATCTTCTGTCTTTTCGTATGCATATGCCAGATCGTAAAGATGCGCGAAAAACTCGGGTTCCAGTTCAATAAGTTTAAGCAGATAAGGTATTAAATGTTCATAGTAATTAAGGTTCTGCAGGACTGATGTAATTGCAAAAAGGATGTTTTCAATGTCGTCAGAATCGAGAGTCAGAGAATAGTCAAACATCTTTTTTGCACCCTGAATGTCTCCAAGCATCCCCAGTGCTGTTCCTTTTGCTATATAAATCTCATGATTGCCTGGCTCTATATTTTCAAGTTTCCTGAGAATCCTCAGAGTTTCCACGGCACGGCCTCTATCAAGCAATACCCTGGCTTTTCTCAGTTGAATTGACACGGAATTTGGATGTTGTTCGGAAGCAAGTGTTGCCGCCTCAAAAGCTTTTGCAGAATTGTTACTTTCTATATAGTAATCAATAATTGATTCAAATTCAATAACATCGAAGAAATAACTTTCATTATTCTTCCTCATCCTTTCAAACTTCCGGACAGCATTCTTTACTTCTTCTTCAAAGGAAAATCCAAACTTTTCGTCTTCCATGTTTGCCAAGTAATGAATACAAAAATAATAACATTTTTAATAAGCTGTTTAATCTCATATTCAATTATTAACATTTTGGTATTTTTTTATACATTTAAATTACAATAGAATACATGTAACAGGTGATGGTTTTATAATTTTTTATAACCAGTACGCAACCAAATGACATGAATTTTCATCTATGAATTATAAATTGGTTTTATTAACCCCTATACCCAATTTACCCTAGAATTAACCTAAATTCTACCTTCGAAGAACCGGGCTTTGACCCGGTTTTTCATTTAATATTAATATATTTGTGACAATATTTTTCCAATAAATCCGGGATATGAAAAGAATACCAGTTAACATCTCGATATTTTCTATTGTCTTGTTTATGCTGGTCTGTTTATCTGACTGTAAAAAGACTGAAAATCCCATCAAATACCCTCTGGGAACCTTTCCTGATACAGTAATCAATCTTTCAGATATTAACTCAGCATATGATGATTACAATGCAGCTCTATTTGAGTTATATGGTGATATCCAGATCGTTTTTTCCAGTAACAGGGGAAGTTCAGGGGGGCAGTTTGATCTTGAACAGGGAATTATTTCAGTTGTATTTGACCAGACAAACGGGAATTTCGGTCTTGGAGCTGAAGTTACAGATGATTCGTTTCTGGCTAACCTCTTCTTACAGGCAATTACAACCGGAAATGACTTTGGACCCTACCGATTTTTCAGTTCCCTCGACGGATTTGAATATTTACTTCTGTCGTCTGTAAGTGGGGAGGGGGATCTTGATTTTTATTACCTCAAACACCTTCCAGCCTTTGGCACATCCATACCTTCAATTGACGGGCCTTTCCCTGCCAGTCTGCTCAATACCTCTTCTGATGATGCATACATCTGTTTTGACACAAATAAGGATACAGTCTATTTTTCATCAAACCGAGATGGTAATTTTGAAGTTTTCCTGCATTCAAGGCCATCAGAAACAAACATTGATACATGGCTGAACCTTGAGTATGCTTCTTCGGTAAAGGTCGACAGCATAAACAGCACAGACAACGATAAATGTCCTTTTATCTGGAGAAATGTAATGGTATTTGCATCTGACCGCCCCGGAGGAATAGGTGGTTATGATTTGTACTATTCACCTTTTCGCAATGGGAAATGGAGTTCTCCGGTTAATTTTGGTCCGGATATTAACACAACTTCAGATGAATACAGGCCGGTAATCGGATCACATCAAGATTTCACCAATAATTTCATGATATACTCGTCCAACCGGCCCGGAGGCAAAGGTGGTTATGATCTCTATTTCACAGGAGTTGAATTTCCTGATTGATAAATAATTATATTAATAGTGTCTCTTCTTAGCGGCCATAAGTGTGTTACGCAACAGCGAGACTCTTGTCATCGGACCTACTCCACCGGGAACTGGTGTAATATAGGAGCACTTTGGAGCAACATTTACAAAATCAACATCACCAACAAGTTTCCATCCTGACTTTGACTCAGGGGAAGATACACGGGTTGTTCCAACATCTATTACCACAGCTCCCGTTTTAATCATTTCGGCTTTTACAAAGGACGGTGATCCCAGTGCAGCAATAATAATATCTGCCCTTAATGTAAAATCCTGAAGGTTTTGTGTTCGGCTGTGAGCCACAAGAACAGTGGCATCCATACCTTTCTGGGAAAGAAGGATACTGACAGGCCTTCCGACAATGTTGCTCCGACCCAGAACAACACACATTTTACCTGATGTTTGAATCTGGTATCTTTTAACCAGCTCAACTATACCATAGGGAGTTGCAGGCAGATACCCTGGAAGACCAACAACCATTCGCCCCATATTTACAGGATGGAATCCGTCAGCATCTTTCGAAGGATCAATGGCCTCAATAACATTGTTCTCAGATATATGATCAGGTAAGGGGAGTTGGACTATAAAGCCGTCAATATCATTATTATTATTCAGTTCAGAAATATTCTTCAACAGATCTGCTTCAGATATATCTTTTGCCAGTCGTATAAGTGTGAAATTGAATCCCACCTCTTCGCAATCCTTTGCTTTATTTGCAACATATGTTTCGCTCGAACCATCATTTCCCACAAGAATTGCAGCCAGATGAGGGGGATTTTTCCCTTCATTCTGAATTTTTAAGACTTCTGCAGCTATTTCATGTTTTATCTGTGCTGCAATTTTTTTCCCGTCTATAATACTGTACATACCAATATTTATTTTCTACCCGCCATTCCGGGAATATTACCACCTTTTGTCGCCATTTTCATCATTTTACGGGTTTCATCGAATTGTTTAAGAAGTTTGTTTACTTCCTGAACTGTGGTACCGCTACCCATGGCAATTCTTTTTCGACGGCTCCCATTAAGGACTACAGGATTGACTCTCTCTTCAGGTGTCATGCTTTTTATGATTGCTTCAATACTTTTAAATGCATCATCGTCAATATCAAGATCTTTTATTGTTTTTCCCACACCCGGGATCATTGACATAAGATCTTTTACATTACCCATTTTCTTGATTTGTTGAATTTGAGTTATGAAATCGTTAAAATCAAACTGGTTTTTTGCAATTTTTTTCTGCAGTTTTCTTGCTTCTTCGGTGTCATACTGTTCCTGTGCTTTTTCGACCAGGGAAACGATATCTCCCATCCCGAGGATTCTATCCGCCATACGCCCGGGATAAAAGATATCTATTGCATCCATTTTCTCGCCTGAGCTTACAAACTTTATAGGTTTGTTCACAACTGATTTAATTGAGAGGGCAGCACCACCGCGTGTGTCCCCGTCAAGTTTTGTCAGAACAACTCCGTCAAAATTCAGGCGTTCATTAAATTCCTTTGCAGTGTTCACAGCATCCTGCCCGGTCATTGAATCGACAATGAAGAGTACTTCATGGGGATTTACCGCTTCCTTCACAGAAGATATCTCTTTCATCATCTCTTCATCAATGGCTAGACGTCCTGCAGTATCTATAATTACAACATCATATCCTTTGGCTTTTGCCTCTTTCACTGAATTCCTGGAAATCTGAACCGGATTCATGTTTTCATCTTCCGAATAAACAGGTACTTCAATCTGTGTTCCGATAATCTTAAGCTGCTCAATAGCAGCTGGACGGTAAACATCGCCAGCTACAAGAATAGGATTTCTACCTCTTTTACTCTTTACCCATTTTGCCAGTTTTCCGCTGAAAGTTGTTTTACCTGAACCCTGGAGACCTGCGATTAATATTATGGCAGGATTGATCTTAATGTTAATATCAGTTTTTTCACCACCCATCAGTTCGACCAGCTCATCGTGGACTATCTTGATCATCATCTGCGACGGATTGATCGACTTAAGCACATCCTGACCTAATGCTTTTGCCTTAATAGAATCGGTAAACTGCTTGGCAATTTTAAAGTTAACGTCCGCATCCAGTAATGCTCTCCGAAC
>Ga0315547_1000151_pt1 | contig 78629 bp, 70 predicted proteins | sample SalMarSW160240MG_2_FD_202542 | JGI IMG/M metagenome (GOLD analysis project Ga0315547, IMG submission 202542) | Salt marsh sediment microbial communities from the Plum Island Ecosystem LTER, Massachusetts, United States - Salt Marsh Sediment SW1601-240 ...
AGTCTTTTGAGCATCCTGAAGTAGCCAGGCTTATGAACGAGGCTTTCGTTTCCATAAAGGTAGATCGTGAGGAACGTCCTGATATAGACAATGTTTACATGAGCGCCTGTCAGGTGATGACAGGCAGTGGGGGTTGGCCTCTTAGTATCATCATAACGCCAGATAAGAAACCTTTCTTCGCCGCCACTTATATCCCTAGGGAGGGTCGATTTGGGCTGATTGGAATGATGGAGCTAATCCCACACATTAGAGAGCTTTGGGCAACGCGGCGAGGCGAAGCGTTAAGTCTGTCCAATGAAATCGCTACCGTACTTCAACAGACCCCGCAGGACACAACTGGTGAAAAACTAGATGAAGCGACACTTGAGTTTACATATGAGCAGCTTGCAAAACGCTTTGATGGACAGTACGCTGGTTTCAGCGGGGCCCCGAAGTTTCCCACCCCGCACAATCTCCTTTTCTTGCTCCGTTACTGGAAACGTGGCGGCAACAAGGCAGCGTTGGATATGGTGGAGAAAACCCTTCAGGCAATGCGGCGTGGCGGCATCTATGACCATGTTGGATTTGGCTTCCACCGCTATTCCACAGATTCGCAGTGGCTTGTTCCCCACTTTGAGAAGATGCTTTACGATCAAGCTATGTTAGCTATGGCCTACACCGAGGCTTATCAGGCAACGGGGAAAGAAGATTATGGAAAGACAGCACGGGAGATTTTCACCTATGTTTTGCGGGATATGACAGCGCTAGAAGGCGGGTTTTGCTCGGCTGAAGATGCTGATAGCGAGGGAGAGGAAGGGAAGTTTTACCTTTGGACGCAGGAAGAAGTTCGACAGGCACTTGGCAATGAGGAAGCAAATTTCGTCGCCAAAGTATTCAACATTGAAAAAGATGGCAATTTCGCGGAGCAAGCCACTGGAAGGAGGAGTGGCGTTAACATTTTGCATTTAAGAAAGGCGCTTGGAGAGCTCGCCTCCGACTTGAATCTGTCTCAACAAGACCTTCAGGCGCATCTGGAATTGATACGGCAGAAATTATTTGCTTACCGCGAAAAACGTGTCCATCCTATGAAGGACGACAAGATTTTAACTGATTGGAACGGTCTCATGATCGCTGCATTGGCGAAAGGGGCTCAAGCCTTTGATGAGCCTGAGTATGCTGAAGCGGCCTGCCGTGCTGCAGATTTCATCCTTGGGAATATGCGCAAACCGGACGGCCGGCTCTTGCACCGCTATCGAGATGGCCAGGCTGGCGTAGAAGCCAATCTGGATGACTATGCTTTTCTGGTTTGGGGTCTAATAGAACTGTATGAAGCCATTTTCGACACAAGGCATCTTGAAGTTGCTCTCGAACTGACTAGTGATATGGTAAGGCATTTTTGGGACGAAGATGGCGGTGGGCTTTATCTCACGCCTGACGATGGCGAAAGCCTGTTTGTTAGAAAGAAGGAGATTTATGATGGCGCTATTCCATCGGGAAATTCTGTGGCAATGCTTAATTTGCTTCGTCTAGGGCGTATGACTGCGACTTCTGGTTTGGAAGAGAAAGCAGCAAGAATCGGTAGTGCTTTTTCTGGAAGCGTCAAACAATCACCATCGGCGCATACTCAACTCATGGTTGCCCTGGATTTCGGAATTGGGCCTTGTTATGAAGTGGTTATCGCCGGCAAGGCACAGGCAGAAGATACCAAAGCTATGGTAAAAGCGTTAAGAACACGTTTCTTGCCGAATAAGGTGGTGCTTCTCAATCCCGATGAACGAGAATCGCCTGAAATAGCTAAGCTTGCCGAATTTACCAAAAATCAATCGAGCATTGAGGGCAAGGCCACGGCTTACGTCTGCCTGAATTATAACTGCAAGTTGCCAACGACGGATATAGGCAAAATGCTGGAGCTACTAAATGTGACATAGCTATTCCATAAATGGAGTAACCTGAATGGGTAGGGTCGAGAACAAAAAGTAAAACGCAGTTAACAATGTTTTAGGGGGTGATTTATATATGAAGATTTGACTGTGATGCGAGTGCCGAAATATTAAGAAGGAAGAAAAGGAGGGGAAAATTGGAAACATTTCGTGGTAGTGGTCATCTGCCTGGAGCTCCGAAGGTGTGGGATGTGGAATTGGATGCTGATTGGGAGAAGAAAGAATTTATAGTACGCATACCGGCAGCTAGGGCAAAATTGACCGAATGGCCAGGGTTAATGGTACAAACTATCGGCGACGAAGAGGCAGTATTCAGAACACGCGGTATACCACCACTGCAAATTCACTGGTGGCATGTGGTGAAGAATCCCACCGGCGGTCTTTGGGCGATTGTCCTTGTACCTCCTAATGAAGAAGGAATATGGCTCAACTGTGGCCTTCGCCTAGAAAAGATAAGTGGATGATGCTCGGTGCGAGTATCCGGTTACTTCTTTCGCCTAGCCTTGCCAAGGGGGTGATGTCTATGCGAGACAGATAGCAATGGAAGCTGTGTTATTCAAAGAATAAATAAAGTCCAAGAAAAGGAGGAAAAGATGGCTAAAGTAGCACAAGAAATGGTAAAGAAGGCGGGCGTCAATCTCAAGCAACTGATAGAACTTCTGGTCAACAATGCGGCTGCCGAACTCACCACCTATTACTACTACACGATTTTACGGGCGAACCTGATTGGACTGGAAGGTGAGACGATCAAAGAGATTGCCGAGACCGCCCGAATTGAAGACCGCAATCATTTTGAGGCACTGATTCCTCGCATCTACGAACTCGGTGGCAAACTGCCCGAGAGCATGGTGGAGTTTCATAACCGCTCCGCTTGTCCTCCCGCCAGCCTGCCGAAAAAACCGACAGATGTCAAGGCAATATTGACCGTGCTGGTGGAAGCAGAGCGATGCGCAGTGCGGGGCTATACCAACATCTGTAACCTGACCGCTGGTAAGGACCACCGAACCTACGATTTGGCTCTGTCCATCCTTAACGAAGAAATTGAGCATGAGTCCTGGTTCTCGGAATTCCTGGGAGAGGGTCCTTCAGGCCATTTCCTACGTCGCGGCGAGACTTCTCCGTTTGTATCCAAGTTTCTGAAGTAGGTCCGGCAAGTACGAAAACGAAAGCGTTCGGCCACTTCTATTTGCCCTTGAGCCAAAGGAGTGGCCTAGGAGCTGCCGCATTGTTCACCTTCGGCTTGGGATGACAACATGGTGAACCATTACCAGAAGCAATTGCTTGGAGGTCTACCAGCATGAAAAGATTCAGCAAGGAAGAACTTGCCCGATACAATGGAAAGAATGGTGCGCCAGCTTACATAGCCTACAAAGGAAAGGTGTACGATGTATCGGCTAGTTTTATATGGAGAAATGGTAGACATCAAGTTCTCCACAATGCTGGCGAAGATTTGACTGGTGGCCTTGAGCACGCTCCACACGGCGTGGAGATGCTGGAAAGGTTTCCTGTGATTGGAACACTACGCGAGGATTGACCGAAGGGCTTGCATTTGACACATATCATATGCCTCAAAGCACGGTTTGCGGTTTGTTTATGCTACACTTAACCCCTATGTAGGGAGTGATTCAACCTGCTTTTTGCGTAAAGACCGAAGGTATTTGAGGATATGATAGCCTTCCTGCAAAACCTCCACCCTGTAATCCAGGCTCTTTTGGCGACATGCTTTACCTGGGCAATGACCGCTCTCGGAGCAGCCACAGTATTTGCGGCTAGAGATGTAAGCAAGAGGGTACTTGACACAATGCTTGGCTTTGCCGGGGGCGTGATGATTGCTGCCAGCTACTGGTCCTTGCTTGCTCCGGCCATTGAAATGTCTGAAGGTGGGAATCTTCCCGTCTGGGTTCCACCCGCAGTGGGCTTTCTCATCGGAGCTATTTTCTTACTAGGTATTGATAAGATACTTCCTCATCTCCACCTTGGCTTTCCCATTGAGGAGGCCGAAGGCGTCAAGACATCCTGGCAGCGCAGCACCTTACTTGTCCTCGCCATAACTCTGCATAATATCCCAGAAGGCCTTGCCGTTGGAGTTGCATTTGGAGCTGTTGCCGCTGGTCTTCCCGCAGCTACGTTGCCGGCTGCTGTTGCCTTAGCTATCGGTATCGGGATTCAGAACTTTCCCGAAGGGCTAGCAGTCTCCATGCCTCTTCGTCGGGAAGGTCTATCTCGCCGGAGGAGTTTCTGGTACGGCCAGCTATCGGGGCTGGTTGAGCCCATCGCCGGAGTCATCGGGGCTGCCGCTGTTATCCTGGCGAGGCCCATCTTGCCGTATGCTCTGGCTTTTGCCGCCGGCGCCATGATCTTTGTTGTGGTTGAAGAGCTAGTTCCGGAGTCTCAACGTGGCGGCAATACAGATTTAGCCACCATGGGCGCAATAATAGGTTTTGTGGTAATGATGACGCTCGATGTCGCCTTTAGTTAGTCTATATGAAGGAATACCTGAAGGACATTGATTAACAACCTGTTCACGTGCCGAAAACTTCCGTAGGGGAGCCCCTTGTAGGCTCCCGCAAATTGGGAGGGGACAAGTCCCTCCCCTACGAGAGCACTTTTTAAACAGCCTCGGGGCCCAGATCTATCCAATGCCAATGAAGCGCGACAAATGCCCTCCTTGTTATTCTGAGCCCTTCGCTTCTCATCATTCTGAGCCCCCCTTTTTGTCATTGCGAGCACCTTACCCTTTTTGTCATTGCGAGCGCAGCGTGGCAATCTCATTACCCCTCCACGGGATTGCTTCGGCTGACTTCGTCAGCCTCGCAACGACACAAGGGGAGATTGCGGAGCTTGTTCCGAAGCGCAAGCGAGGAATCTCGCTCCTTGCAATAACACGCGGTAATAGTAATCAGCCTCCACTATGTGGGTTTTGACAGGTTTGCTAGCTAATGCTATCATAACTTATATAAAGTGTGGATTATAGCCAAAGTTAATGATAGCAAGATGGTCAATTCGGTTGGGAAGGGGACTTAGGGGGTGGTAATAGGTGGATGCCACCGATAGTTGGCTTTTATTAGCCTTCCTAGTTTGCGTAGCCCTTTCAGCCTTCTTTTCCAGTGCTGAGTCAGCTTTCATCGCTCTGCCCAAGCTTCGCATAAGATATCTGGTGGAAAGCGGCGTTAAGGGAGCGGAAAAGCTAGCCAAATTTGCTGAAAAGCCCGCGAGGTTCCTGGCTACCGTCCTTCTAGGTAATAATCTGGTAAATATCGCTGCCGCTACATTGGGCACTATCATAGCCGTGGCGGCTTTTGGTGCAGTGAAGGGACCAATTATAGCCATCTTTGGAGTGACAGCGATAATTTTGGTCTTCGGAGAAGTCATCCCCAAAACTTTTGCTGTGCATCACGCCCAGCGGCTATCCCTAATCTACGCTAATCCCTTAAAAATAATAGAGTTGTGTTTTTACCCCCTTATCCTGGCCCTGGAGCGAATCGGGCTAAGTCTTACCAGGATAGTAACTGTATCCGAGGAGGATAAAAAATTGATCAGCGAGGGCGAGATACTTTCGGCAATAAGTGCCGGGGAAAGCGAAGGCGTGGTGGAGCAATATGAGGCAAGGATATTGCACCAGGTGTTTGAATTTACCGACCGCCCCGTGAGCAAGATAATGATCCCGAGAACGGAAATCACCTGGGTGTCTCAAGGGACAAAGCTAAGCGATTTCTTGAATCTCTATACCCAGGGACGATATAGCCGTTTCCCCGTATATAAGGATAATACCGATAATGTGGTAGGGATATTACATGCCAAGGATGTGCTGCTGAAACTAACCGATGAATCTGACAACAGCGCCAGCGTCATCGACGATCTAGTGCGTCCTGCCTATTTTGTGCCTGAAGGCAAACGCCTGGGAGATCTCCTGGCTGAGATGCGAGATGGTGGGCACCATGCGGCAATCGTTGTCGACGAGTTTGGGGGAATCTCGGGAATGGTTACTCTCGGGCAGCTAACTGAGGAGATTGTCGGCGATATTCACGATGAGCTAACGGATCAAGAAAAGGATTTCATTGTAACTGGCGACAGCACCTTTCAACTGGATGGAGGATTCAGGGTTGAGGAAGCTAACGAGGAATTGAAGCTGAATTTACCCAGCGGTGATTATGAGACTGTGGCCGGCTTTATTCTCAGCCACCTTGGTCGGATACCAAAGCAGGGGGAGCATTTTAAGTACCAGAACCTGAAGTTTGTTATCACTGAAATGCGTGGAATGAAGATAGAGAAGGTCATAGTAACCAGGGAAAAGGGCATTGCTGCATTATAGGTCAAAGGGGAGCTCAAGTTTATCCTATCTCAACATGGTGCGATTTTGGGGGAAGACCTTGAGAAGTTAAGGGAAATCGTCCCTGACCCGGCGCGCCAGCAGAAAGCACAAGAATACCATAGATTACTGCGGCGCGGCTCATTGCTCGATCTCGGAATAGGGGGCATCTTATTACTAGTCCTTCTTTTCACCCCTGCCTCAACTACACTGGCGAGCCTTTTGGCTTTTCCTTCCCCATGGTCAGCAGCCCTGTATCTGTTGACACTGGCAGCAGGCTATGGAGTGATAGTGGCACCATTAGGCTATTACTACGGTTTTATCCTGCCCCATCGTTATGGCTTATCAAAGCAAGACCTAGCAAGCTGGCTAAGGGACAAGGTTAAAGCTTCGGGGCTGGAATTATTGCTAGGCTTATGTCTGGTTATAATCGTTTACTGGCTTATAGGGAATCTACCGGCACTGTGGTGGCTGGCAGCTGCCTTGATTATGTTTTTAGCCAGCTTAATTCTCACCTGGCTAACGCCCATCTTTCTTATACCCTTATTCTTTAAATTAAAGCCCTTAGAAAAAGGAGGGCTCAAAGATAAATTGGTAGATTTAGCCAGGAGGGCTGGAGTTGATATTGCAGAGTGTCTTACCATGGATTTAAGCAGCAAAGCCACCACAGCTAACGCCATGCTAAGCGGCTGGGGCAAATCTAGACGTATTATCTTCAGCGATACTTTGCTCCAGGGATATTCATGGGATGAAATAGAGGTAACTTTGGCTCATGAGCTAGGACATCGTCTCCACCACGATATTCCCAAGCTCATAGGAATCCAGGCAGCCACTTTTTTACTGGCATTTTATCTGGCCAATCTAGCCCTGAGAGCTGGAGTGGTATTATTCTCCCTCCAGGGAATAAGTGATATCGCTGGCCTTCCCTGGCTAATTCTCGTTCTAGCCATGCTTATCTTGGTATTACAACCAGCACTTAATTGGTATAATCGTCACATAGAAATAGCGGCCGACGAGACTGCATTGGCGCTGAGCAATAACCCCCAAGCCTTTATTGGTTTGATGACTAAGCTGACTGACCAGAATCTAACCGAGGCCGAACCTGGCCAGTGGGCAAAACTTCTATTTTATGACCATCCCACCTATAATGAGAGGGTAAAACTAGCTCATAATTATATTTCTCGCAGCGAAGCGAGGCAATCTAAGGAGGCCTTTTGAAGCTTATTTTAATTAGACATGGCGAAACTCATTGGAATGAGGCAGGGCTTGTCCAGGGAGGCGATAGCGATATCGAACTGAATGATACCGGATTGGAGCAAGCCAGGAAACTAGCAGCTTTCCTCAAGAATGAACCTATTACTGCTATACTCTCCAGTCCTTTGCAGCGCGCTATAGCTACAGCCGAAGTCATAGCCAGCCATCACCAGTTGCCCGTAGAGATTGATCAAGGGCTTAGAGAGCTCAAAGTTGGTGACCTGGAAGGCATATCTGTTTCAAATTTACGTACCACGTTCAGTCGGTTTTTACTACAATGGTGGCAAGACGGAGAAGCAATGAAATTGCCCAATGGAGAAAGTCTTGTTGAATTGCAACAGAGAGCCTGGAAGGTTATTGAAGGTTTGCTAGAAAGGCATAAAACCAGTCCTGAGCACAGCGAAGGAACTACGGTGGTAGTAGTCAGCCATTACTTCGTTACCTTAGCCATCATTCTCAAAGCCTTAAATTTGCCTCTGGACTTCTTTACCAAATTCAAATTAGACCTTGCTGGAGTAAGCATTCTTGAGTTCCGGGATTATGGAGCCCGCTTGGTGACATTTAACGATACCTCCTATTAGAGTTAGCTGCGAGGGGCAAGGCAAATAGCAATAACAAATGACAAAGAGGAATAGTGTTGGCATTTGAGCATTTGGATTTGAATTGTTATTTGGATTTTGACATTTGGGTTTATTTAGAGTTGCGAGGGGGAAAGCAAAGAAGTAATACCTATGAACAAAGTTAACCTAGAGTCAAAAGTCATAGATTTTATCCATCAGTATAGCTTGATTTCACCTGGGGAGACGGTGGTTGTCGGGGTCTCAGGTGGTGCTGACTCAGTATGTTTACTCCATGTCCTGGCAAAATGGCGGAAAGAGCGAGGGATAAAACTTCACATAGCTCATCTAAATCACCAACTTCGGGGAGTTGAATCCGAAGCTGATGCTGAATACGTGTCTAATCTGGCTGGCTCGCTGGGCATTCCCAGCACTATTGATAGGCAGGATGTAGCTGCCTACAGGGCTGAAAGAAATTGCTCTATCGAGGAAGCTGCCCGGGAACTACGCTATGCTTTTCTTGCCAGGGTAGCTAGAGAGGTCGGAGCCCATCGAATAGCCATAGGTCATACCAGGGATGACCAGGTAGAGACTATTTTGATGCACATATTACGGGGAACGGGAATTACCGGATTGTGCGGTTTAGCCCCTTGCTCGCCTATGGCGTATGATAGCCAGGGAATGTCATTGCCCACTCACCCCCTGTCATTGCGAGCTTCTCCCCCGTCATTGCGAGCGAAGCGAAGCAATTTCTTAGTAATAAGACCGCTTCTGGATATTACCAGGGAGGAAACAATGAGTTATTGCCAGGAACATCAGCTTGCCCCGCGTATTGATTCCTCCAACCTGTCGCCTTCCTTCTTCCGAAATCGCCTTCGCCTCCACTTGTTGCCTCTGCTCAGACAATATAATCCGAGCGTTGACCAGGCCTTGCTCCGTTTGGCTGATATCGCCAAGGAAGATAATGCCTTCATTGAACAGCAAGCTTCTGGATTGTGGGATGAAGTGGCCAGACAGGAAAATAACACCATCTACCTGGATAAAAAGCAGATTGCTGGCTTGCCGATAGCCTTGCAGAGGCACTTATTGAGAGCAGCTGTGACCAAGTTGGCCGGGGACGTTCGAGACATCGAAGCCAGCCATATTGAAGCGGCACGGAGCCTGCTAAACAAACCGGCTAGCAAAAGAATCTCTCTCCCCCATGGCTTTATCTGCCACGGAGGATATAATGAGCTCGTCATTGCGAGCGAAGCGCGGCAATCTCAGCTTCCGCCATGTCCTTTCCCTCCACTGCCAGGCGAATTTCCTCTTAAAGTGCCTGGTAAGACAGTTTTCCCAGGATGGAAGGTGATAGCCAGCATAGTTCGAGAGAGAGGGGCTTCTCCGTCATCACTAGGTGCCCTGGGCACAAGCGAGGGAACTTGTCAAAGCAATCTCGTTGCCGATTTCGATTTACACAAAACAGGAACCGCGCTCTTTGTCCGTCAGCGTCGGCCCGGAGACAGATTTCAGCCTCTGGGCATGAACATGCCCAAGAAGCTCCAGGAGTTCATGGTTGACTCCAAGATACCTCGTTCCTGGCGAAGCCACATCCCAATCGTCTGTTCCCCTCAGCAAATCATCTGGGTAGTAGGCTGGCGTATCGATGATAGAGTCAAGACCACTGAAGCTAGTAAAGAAATCCTTCGTCTGGAGTTTATCAAGTCAGAGTGAAAGCAGTAGACAGGGAACTACGTTTACGCCGTCTTACCGTCGACGAAGCACTATGGCGGCTTGACCAATATCTCTACGATGCCTTTATGGCTGGCTTGCCCTCTGTGCGCATTGTTCATGGCAAGGGGACAGGAAAACTACGCCATGCCGTACACGAGTCACTAGCCAAGCATCCTCTGGTTAAATCCTATCGCCTTGGTGATTATGGCGAAGGAGACTATGGCGTCACCATAGTGGAGCTGACAAATCGTTAGAGCTTGTCTCTAAAATTAGAGACATTATATGGCTTAGCCATTGCTTATCCGTGGCCGGAAACTTTATAATGCTTCTTAATTTCTGAGAACTAGGGCATGGAAACGATTAGAGAGACACTAAGGCAAGAGCGAGTCCTTGCTGAACAGGAGGAATTATCAACCGGGATTAAGGAAGCACGTAGTAATATAGCATTCTTACGCAGGCGGCTTGATCGGCTGGCGAAGTTACAATCACTTCTCAAAGAAAAGTACCACAGTAGATTAGATAGCCTCTCTACCCAGCTTAGTGACATAGATTTACAACAGTGGGAGCTCAGAAGTCTGGCAAGGCAACTGAAAGGGAATAAAGAGAAGCAATCAATTATTAAAGAACAGATAGCTAGCCTGGAGAGGCGGAAGAAAACCCTTCTCGGAGTAATAAAACAAATTGCAGGATATAAAAAATCAAGTAATGCCCAGGTTGCAGCAATAGAAGAGGAACAAGAAATCCTTTCTCAGCGGATTCATGACCTGGAGCAGACGCTAGAGCTTGTAGAACAAGCTGAACTAAATAAAAAAGAGCTGGAGATTGTCGTCCAGCGAATTTATGCCAAAAAAGGATTGCTGGAAGAGCATGCCCTGGACCTCAGCAAAAGGACTATAGATCTGCTCTTCGACTTTTACATACCTCCCAGGCGTAATAAACGATTTAAGCTATAAACTACCTGATTTATCAGGCGAGGATAAACCCGACCACTACCCTTCAGGCAGAGATGAACTCCGCCACGATATTTTGTGCCGTTTAAAAAATTTAATGTCGTAGGGGCGGGGCTTGTCCCCGCCCATTAGTGTTGCTAACATTATCAAGGCATCTAAGTGAACCTAAAACATCGTCAAAAAATTCGCCTGGACTCCGAAATATACCGAACTCCTGACCTACCTTGTTTTGTCACCATAGCTACCAAGGGGAAACAGGCAATCTTTTCTCACCAAAATCTAGCTGAGAATTTTGTGGCCTTATTGAGGACGGTATGTAAAGAGAATAATATTCCGCTGTATGCATATTGCATCATGCCAGACCATGCTCATTTTTTGCTAAGCGCTTCGGAAATGAAAGGAATCATCGAGTTTGTTAGGGAAATAAAGAGCCGCTCTACCAAGCTGGCTTGGCAACATGGCTACAGAGGAACTATTTGGCAAAGGAGTTTTTACGACCATTTTTTGCGACGAGACGAAGATTGCATGCTAGTTGCCAATTACATCGTTCACAACCCTGTGAGAAGTGGCATTGTTGAACATTGGGAGGATTATCCGTTTTCTGGGTCGTTAGTCTATGAGTTGTAGGGACTGCGCTTGTACCCGCCCACATCATCCACACTGGGCAGGCGGAGATAAACTCCGCCACTACATTAATACCACTAACAACTTTATCGTCGGTCTGCCACAGAGGCTCGGTTAGATTCCAAGCATAGTTTCTTGAGGCGCAGCGGCTCGAAGCTTATCAGTTCAGCTTGCCCGCAGGGCGGGCTGGATAACCCCCGGCAAGAGACATGACAGTTAGCAGTGCAACCCGTAACAGGCTTGAATCTACCATCGGCTTGCTTTCGGGCAAAGGGCAGTGGTAATCCCTCGCAGTGCGGGATGCCCCGGGAATCACTTTCCCCGGCGGAAAGTTCCTGGCAGGAGGCATAGGTCATTCCCCTGGCTTCAACCAATTCCTTTACTTTCCGGTGGAAGCCGAGCCTCAAGTCCTTGCGCAGGCGATAGCCTCCGCCTGACCAGTGTGCCTCGTAGATATATTCCTGCTCGAATTTCTTAGCTGCGAGTGGCGACTGGCTGTAGATAACTTTGTATATTCGCTGCCATATGCTTGTACCTTCTTGCCCAGCTGATGGAGAGCGCCTCCTGGATAGCCTGCCGGTGCTGGCGATGACATGTTTGGCTCCCACCGCAGCGAAGATATCAAGCAACCCCTCTATTTTTTCAAACCAGGAATCGCCGTGAAGGGCCTGGAATAAATGGACCAGAATGGGATCGAGGCGAATGACAATGTCTATACCCATGCTAGATAGCTTAGCGGCAGCAGCTACCCTGGCATCGAATGAAGGAGCCCGTGGTGACAAAAGTCCGAGCACTTCGGGAGTCCCTTCGATGGTTATAGCTATAAATTTAGGCTTGTACTCGATGAAGCCAGGCAATTCCAGAAGAAAGGATGGGTCGCCTTTGGTGGTGATGAAAAAAGAGACGCCGTAGTCCATAAGAAGCCGTATCAGTCTCTTGACCTCTCTTTTCAATTCAGGTATGTCCTGGCAGGGGTCGGAGATATTGGACAGGGAAATCGGCGGGCATAAAGTCAGCTTTTTAAGGTCCTTCTCCACTAGCTCAGGCAAGTTGTTATAAATCAGGGTATCCTCAGAGTAGTTGGAGTAAATAGCTTCCCTGGCATAGCAGTAGATACAATTATGGACACATTGGTTTGGCCCCGCTGGCGTGACATTGATAATCCAGCAATGGAAGCACTTCCGTTCCGGATTAGAGTAGGGGAAATCGTGGAAGGTCGAGCCTTTCTTGGCTATTAACTTTACTGCCACAATCCTATTTTAGCAGTTTAGCCAATTTGTTAACCCACTAATGGATTCCAAGGACACAGCACCAATTAGGCCTACTACAAATCAGGTATCATGTCCCTAGAACACTGGCGCAAATCTTTGGTGCTGCACACAAGTGGTATAATGGAAAGAGGAGATTTATTCATATGAATAGAGGATCAATATGGAATAAATGGGATTTGCATGTTCATACCCCCGCATCCTTTCAACACGAATTTAGGTTCACGGATGAGCCAGAAAAGGTAAAGTACCACAATAATATCTGGGAAAAGTATTTTGACGAACTTGAGAAAATCCCAGATATTTCTGTAATAGGCATAACCGATTACTTCAGTATTGATGGCTACACGAAAGCTTTAGAGTATAGGAAGAATACGCGCCTTCAGAATTTCGACCTGATCCTACCAAACATTGAGTTTAGGCTTAACCCTCTTACGAAAAAAGGCAAAAGACTGAACATGCATTTAATATTTTCGGATTCCATAAAGGTTCCAGACATCAATGATTTCTTGGGGAGAGTTAAGCTGACTTTGAGCGATCCATGCGTACAGATACTACAGGGGGTGAGTTGTACGCGCAATGGTTTGATGCAAGTAGGGAAGGCGTACAAGAACGATGGAGGACTGAGCGATGCTGAAGCATACAAAATCGGTTGTATGCAAGCAGTTATTGAACTAAGCGACCTACTTAAGGTTCTTGCAGAGACACCTAATTTTAGAGAGAACTATCTAGTAGTCGGCGTAGAAGATAGCCCCGGTGGATTGAGTGAGCTACCTTATGCACAATTAGGACATCTGCGGACAGAAATATATAGAAAATGCCACATTATCGAGTCTTCAAATGAGCAAACAAGGGACTTTTGGTTGGGAAAGTCGGATAAAATAAGCGAAGCGGAACTGGTTCAGCGTTTCGGCTACTTGAAGCCTTGTCTACATGGTTCAGATGCTCATTGCTTCGAGAGATTGTGTAAACCAGTTGAAGATAAATTTTGCTGGATAAAAGCTGCTCCTTCTTTCGAAGGACTCAAACAAATCGTCTATGAACCAGAGGAAAGAGTTAGAATTCAGAGCGAGAGTCCTGAAGGCTGGAAGAGTATCCATTCACTTGATTTCGTCAAAATCGAGAATTCTAGGATAAATGAAGAGCTAGCGATTGCTGAGCTGAACATACCGTTAAATAGAAATCTAGTCGCAGTTACCGGCGGCAAGGGTAGTGGAAAGACGGCGTTGTTGGACTTGATAGCAAATTGCTTTGAGGACAGATGCAAGAGAGCTAATGTAAGTGGAAACTCCTTCATCGGAAGAATTGAAGATCAGAAGAGCGATTTGAAGGTGCAGATAGGATTTATTGGAAAAGACGTTGACTCATTTTCTAAGGAGATTACAAACCCAGACTTTTTCACAGATTCGAGAATCACATATCTTCCTCAAGGGGCGATAGAAGTCCTAAGCACAGATAGAGATAAACTCAACAACAGGATAGAAGAGATAATCTTCAGCAGCAGAGACGTAGTAGACAAAGGCTATAAACAGAACTTTAAGAAGTTAAAGGATGCTGTAGATCAGCTCGCTAAACAGGTTTATGAAAAGAATATGCAGATACACGAACTCGAAAAGGAAACACGACCGACGATTATAAACAAAATTGTGGGGGCAAAGGCAATTAAGGAGGGGGAGCTAAAGAGCAAAGAAAATGAACTTAGCAAACTTACAGAGAATATGGAAGACAACATTAGGCAAAAGATTGACCGGCTCAAAAAATCTGAGATCGAACTACAGCAGCAAAATTCTAGACTCGAAGGCTTACAAACACAGCTTAAACAGTTTGAGGATACGTTACGACAATTCTGGGTTGGTACCAATAAGACGTTGAGTGAATTGAACGATGAATTATCGGCGATATCCCGTGTTGACCTAATCCCCCAATTGGATTTTAAGCCGCAACTCGATGCCCTCAGCAAGGCGCAAAGCCTTATTGCTTCGAAGATCAAGAAGGTCGCCAATCAAATCAGAAGGGTAGAAAAACCTCTAGATCAACTCTCGGGCGTTCAAAAAGGGCATGCTGCTATCCTAAAAGCCATTGGACTAAAGAAGGCTGAAATTGAATCCCTCAGAAAACAATTGAGTGACTTGTCCGAAAAGAAATCAAAGAAGGAATGTCTCGAAGTTGAGAGAGGAAAACAATACCTGGCTCTATTAAACAAGTATTTGGAATTGAGCAGGTACTATGAAGAGGTCATAAATGCCTTTTCTAGGGATAAGGCCGAGATATTGGGTAGCATTGATTTCGGATCAAGTATCCATTTCTACAAAGACGAATTCGTAGCGGAGGCCCTGAATATTTTGGATCTAAGAAGTGTCAACAAGACCGAAATACAACGATTTGCAGGGGATTTGGACACCCTTGTCAGTAACGGTGCTGCTAGAATATCTAAACACAAGCTTGATGATTTTCTGTCCAAAATACTCAAGAAGCAATTGCAGTTGAAGGAGAGTAGAACTAATTACGACTTTTACAGATGGGTTTTTGGCAACCACTTTTCTTTAAATACAAAGATCTTTTTTAAGAACACACCAATGGATAAGTTGTCAATGGGACAGAAAGGAATGGTATTACTGAAGTTGGAGCTTGCGGAAGGAGACCATCCGTTGATTGTAGATCAGCCGGAAGAGAATCTAGACAACAAATATATCTACGAGGAACTCGTAGGAGCTCTGAGGCAAGCTAAAAAGAAGAGACAGGTGATAATTGCTACGAATAATGCAAATCTAGTCGTCAACACCGATGCTGAACAAGTTATAGCCGCCGAGTTTGAAAACAACGTAATCAGCTATAAGTCGGGATCGTTGGAAAGTCGACAAATGCGTGATTTCATTATTCCAGTCCTAGAGGGCGGAGAAGACGCATTCAAGAAGCGGGAGAGGAAATATGGAATTTCGATGACACATCCTGCAATTCAGAGGCAATCCCGGGTACACAACACCAACCAGACATACCGTAAATAGGTATTCTGCTCCCAAAGCTGCTCATCGGTTCTTCCCAGGCTCCAGGAGCTCGAAGCCGCTCTGCTTGTCCTGGATACGCACCACCTTTGCGCCGAGGATTTCATAGAGGATGACCTCACCGACAAGCCATGTGGTGACGCCCTGCCGCAGGCATCCAGCCATGGTCTGCCCTGCCCGCCCCAGCGCAGCATGGATATGCAAAGTCGGCTTGCCATCTTCACCGGGGGCGAGTACACCCACTCCCACCACCTCATGGGCATCATCAATAGGCAGGAGCATGGGCTCTGGCGGTCTTTCTTCCGAACGTCTCGGGCCGACAACGACGTCGCCACCCCCAATTCCGCCCACCAAGATAGCCTGTCCCACAGATACTCGCTTCTCCTCGGCAAAACGCTCGATACATTCGGGCACCACATCCCCATCCTCCAGCCGTATCACAAAAACCCGGCCAATTCGTCCTTCACATGCTTTCATGCTAAACCTCCTTTGCGATTCCAGGGCACAATACTATAGGCAGGCAAGCTCGGTTACCAGAAGCTCTAGAGCTAATTTGTCGCTATATTTGCCAGTTTTGATGGCTAAGTCAGTTTCCAAAAGCTTATCGTAAGCCCGTTTTACGCCCTCAAAATCATACAATTTGGCCTGGCTAAGCGTTTTATCCAAGGGATAGCTTGATTTCAGTCCCAACCTATCCTGAATCTGCAGGCGGGACAGTCCTGGTTCCAAATCTCTGGCTTGAGCTATTAAGCGGAATTGCCTGGTAATCATAACCAGGATATAGGTTGGTGCCACACCATCATCATACAGCCGATGAAGTATCCGTTGGGCTAACTCGGTCCGACTTTCGGCAACGGCATCCACCAGAGCAAAGATGTTAGCCTCCTGAACATGACTTACCAGTTGTCTGACATCATCCTCGCTGATAGGGCGCTCCTGGCTATAAAGAAGCAGTTTCTGGATTTCACCATCCATCGCCCATAAGTCTCCACCTATCAGTTCAGCGAGCAAATTCACAGCCTGGGGGGTGATATTGCCGCCCTCTCCTTTTACCCGTTGTCGTATCCAGGTCTTCAAATCCCTGCCTCGCAACAAGGGGAAGGTCCTTAATTCGGCTAATGGTGAAAGCTTCTTTAATAGAGGATTATGGCCCTTCACCTCCTCGTCAATCAGCATCAGCACAGTCGTTTCGGGCATTTGCCCGATGTAAGAAGCCAGGCCGTCCCATTCCCCCAGCCCATTTCCAGATTTGCCTTTGCCAGACCGCGGTCTGCTTTGTTTTACCTCAAAGCGCCCTAACAAGCCTTCAACTATAACCAGGCGATGTGAGCATAAAAAGGGAGAGGCACCACATTTATTTCTAAGTTCACTTAAAGTTAGATGCTGACCCTCTAAGTTGGTGGTGCTAGTCGCTAGCATCTCCCAATCGCCCAGGCCAGCTTTAATTTTCTCCACAGCTTGATTAAGGGAGAAATCGTCCTGACCATAAAGAATGTAGAGCATTTACCTAAATCCACCCACGAAAATCTTGCGATTTTCGTGGGAACCCTGTGAATCTAAAATTAAATCGGGACCCCAGAAGTCGCAAGACCCTTTGTGGTTTGTTTAGTAATTCTATCACAGCACCAGCTTTTCCCGGCAGGGCTTGTGCCCCTCAGAGCGAGGCGGAGATGAACTCCGCCACTACATTTATTCGTAGAGGCGGGGCTTGTCCCCGCCCGATTGTCTTCAATCGTGCGAAGGATTCGGATATGCCAAACGACTTTTCCTGGCAGAAGCTCAAAAGCAAAATATGATAGGATATCATCATGAAGGTTGCCATTATCGGGGTACCTGAAAGCGGCAAAACGACTATCTTTAATGCCCTAACCAGAGGCAAGGCTGAAGTTGCCGCTTATTCCCCTACCCTGGCTCCCAATACCGGCGTGGCTAAAGTATCCGATTCCCGACTATCAGTGCTGGAAGGCATATTCCAGCCCAAAAAGACTGTTCCCGCAGAGGTGAGTTACATAGATATTGCCGGTTCCCTCAAGGGCTTCGGCAAGGAAGGAGCAGGGGGAGAATTCCTGAACTACCTGACTACTGCTGATGCCTTGCTCCAGGTAGTCCGAGCTTTTGAAGATGACAAGGTTCCCCATCCTGAAGGAAGCATAGAGCCGAAACGAGACATAGCTTCCTTAGATTTAGAACTCGCTATTTCCGATTTAGCGATTATGGAGAGAAGGCTTGACAAACTGGAGACAAGCCTAAAAGGAGCTAAAGCAGCAGAGCGGGAGTCCTATTTAAAGGAGCAACTGTTGCTTCAAAAGGTTAAGGCGGAGCTAGAGAAGGATATACCAATAAGAATACAAGGCCTGGCTAAAGAAGAACTCAAAATGTTAGCCAACTATCAATTTCTTACCGCCAAACCCATGCTGGTAGTCCTTAATATCGGAGAGGAGCAAATATCACAGGCTTCACAATTGGAAGGTGAGATAAGTTCCCTTTACCCCCAGTTTGCCGTGGTCGCTCTTTGCGGCAAGCTGGAGATGGAGTTAGCCCAGCTCAGCGACGCTGAAGCCAGGGAATTTCGTGAAGCCATGGGACTGAGCAAACCGGCGCTCGACCGGGTTATCGACCTTTCCTACAGCCTTCTGGGGCTGGTTTCTTTCTTTACCACGGTTTCCTCTGAGCTAAAGGCCTGGACTATACCCGGCGGAACTCCAGCACCAAAAGCGGCAGGAAAGATTCATTCCGACATGGAAAGGGGATTCATCCGAGCTGAGGTTATCAGCTATAGCGATTTGGAAAGCTGCGGCAATCTAGCTGAGGCGCGAAAAAGAGGACTACTAAGGACAGAAGGCAAAAATTACATCATCCAGGATGGAGATGTAGTTACCTTCTTATTTAATGTCTAGGCAATCCAGATTCTTGCAGAGCAAGGAGGGAAGATGGAGATGACGATCAATAAAACAAAAGTTTCTATTGTCCAGGGAGATATCACCAGGCAAGCTACCGATGCCGTCGTTAACGCTGCCAACTCCAGCTTAATGGGCGGCGGAGGGGTGGATGGGGCAATACACCGAGCCGGGGGACCAGCAATATTAGAGGAATGCAGGAAAATCGTTGCCCAGCAAGGAAGATTGCCCACTGGCAAAGCTGTAATCACCACGGGGGGAAATCTCCAAGCACAGTATGTGATACATACTGTTGGTCCCATCTGGCATGGTGGCAGCAGAAACGAAGCTGAGCTTTTGGAGAGCGCCTACTACGAGTGCCTGAAATTAGCTACCGAGAACAAACTGGACAGCATCGCCTTCCCTTCCATAAGCACCGGAGCCTATGGCTATCCCGTGGATGAAGCGGCAAAAATAGCAGTAAGCACCGTCGTTTCTTTTCTTAAGGAGCAAGCGACATCCCTTAAAGATGTCGTGTTTGTTCTCTTCGATTCCCGGACTTACCAAAGCTATTGCTCCGCTCTGCAAGTTCACCTCAACCGCTTAGAAGCGTAAGAAAACAAAACCTAAAGCGACAGCCACCTGAGAAGGCGGGGATTTATTCCCCTTCGATAAAGAGGCTTTTGTTATTGCGAGCGAAGCGCGGCAATCCTATGTCCCCACAGAGATTGCTTCGGCTGCCTTCATCAGCTTCGCAATTACAGAAGAGCGGGGTTTTGAGAAAAATAGAGTTGACCCTTTTATGATGTGAAGAACCCTTTAGGGTCGAATAGCCTTAATAAAGTCACTTCCTCTTTAGCTACTGGCTGAGCCTCTTTTAAATTGGGGCTGACCTTAAGTTCCCAGCCAACTTTTTCTTCTATCCCGGCTACGGCTTCTTTTACTGCCTGTTTTGGTCTGGATGGAATATAGGTTGTCAGCGTAAAGGTTTCTTCGCCGCCAATTTTTTCGAAAACGCCGACGTCTGTTACCAGTGTCGTCACATTCTTCCCACTGAAGGTAATATAGGGCACTTTTTCCACTAATCTTTGCCTCCCCGAGTTAATTACCACCACAGTCTCTCTGTTACCGTTAGCTATATCGTTGGATCCTCCCGAGCCGACCAGATATGTTATGCCGGGAAGTTTTGTAGAGTTCACATTGCCGTATTTATCTATCTGCCCTCCTCCCAGAATACCCAGGCATTGATTTGACGAGCCACCGACGAAGACTCCCAGCATGGTTTCATTATTGTTCAGTATTTTGCACGTGTGCATGTTGTGATAGCTGAATATAAATGGGTCTGAGGCTCTGGGAAGGTGGCCAAACATGCCTATCTCAGCCATTAAATCCACATCATAGCCCTTTTCTTTGAGTCTGTAGGCTGCCAGCCACCCTGCCAGATGTGGCAGCCCGACACCGGCGAGTATTGTCTTGTATCCTCCGGCAACGACTTTGTCATTTATAACCTGCGCAGCGGTGACCACCATCCTCTCCAGAGAGTTCGGTTCTTTGTTGAAATCCAGATTTGGTATCTCAGCCACTGCTTCGTCCTTCCACGAATCCGAATGAGCCTTCCCTTTAAGGTAAATAAGCCTGTCACTACCGAGTTTCGCAAGATACTCGTTGTAGTCCTTGCAATCCAAAATCCAGTACTTTATCCACTCCGAGAATTTTCGCTCGTCTCTTGATGCTTCCCTGCTTTCAGTGAGGAAGTCGTAGTCTTCGAAGTAGTGCTCGAATTCAGGCAGGCCGCAGTTTGGCATTCCCGCGGGATGTGCCCCATAAGGTACTTCGCAGACCGCCTTGACCATATAAGACGGAATTCGGACAAGATGTGAGTGACTACGTATATATTCCGTGGGAACGATTTTTTCTGCGCTGACGATGACTCCCTGTTTTGCCCCCCAGGCCCCAAAGACATCAGCCCCCAAGGGATAGGTAATAATTGTGTTTCCGCAGCGGTCTGCAGCAGCGCCGTGGACCAGCACAATATCCGGTCTCAATGCTCTCATGAGCCCTATTTTCTCGCCGGGGACAAACGGGTCATCGATGACCGTAAATGATTCCTTGTTTTCCTCCTCCATGGAGCTTCCCACAATTGACCTGGTGGGAATTACGCTCCATCCCATTGCTCCAGCCAGAAGTCTCTGGGGGATGGTAAGCATCGTCCAGTTCTCGAACTCCACTTCACCGGAGAGGTAGGCTTTCTGAGCCACGGGATTCGGTCCTGGCGATGGGTATACGTCACCGATGAAACTGGCTATGATTTTCTTGGCCAGTCTTCCGTGAATTAGAGACAGCACGGTTGCTGTGATGCCATTATTTATAATGGTGAACTCGGGGTTTTTGTCCCAGAACTCCCTTACAAGCTGGTTGAATAGAGCTCCGCCTCTTCCGGCAAAACCGATGGACATTCCTTTTTTAACGTGCTCTCTTATCGCTTCATCAAGGGGGCAGATCTTGTCTTCACCTTCAACTATGGGAAGTCGGAATTTCGAGTCCAGGAAAGCTTTTAGTTCTTCTGTCTCCATCATTGTGCCCGAATGTTTCCAGTGAGTGGGCCTTTAGTTCATCCAGGGTAATAAGTTCAGTTTCCGCAAAATCTCAGCCTATGCTATATCACTCCCCTCGCACTGTCAAGCGCTTTTTGAAACGCGGATGCCTGATAGCGCTCGGGGCCAGTGTGTCTTCTTTAGCTTGTCTGATTATACAGGGTATTGTATGATAGGGTAAAACTTGATTGGTCGGCATAGTTTAGTGCAGACATTCAACTTAGCGGCAAAGAAAAAACAGTCGAGCCGGAGATAGCGCAGAGGTCGGAGATGGAGATAATCCCAGCCGTTGACATCAGGGGCGGCAGGTGCGTCAGGTTATACCAGGGTGATTATAAACAGGAAACTGTTTTTGATGAGGACCCGGTGACAGCAGCCTTGACCTGGTATTCCCAGGGGGCACGATGGCTCCATATTGTCGATCTGGATGGGGCGGTTGCCGGTGAACCCCAAAATATGGAGGTGGTTGAGGAGATAATAAAAGAAAGTGGCCTGTTAGTAGAACTAGGCGGCGGTATCAGGCAAGAAGAGGTGGCAGAAAAACTGTTGCGCCAGGGGGTAAGCCGGATAATTTTGGGAACTGCGGCGATAGAGAACAGGGAACTGGTAAAAAAGCTATGCCAGCAATTTGGCGAGGCTATCGCAGTTAGCCTTGATGCCCGGGATGGCAAGATAGCCATTCACGGCTGGCAGAAAGATACGGTTTTTGAGGTTCTCCAGTTAAGCCGAGAGATAGTTGATGCCGGAGTAAGGCGCTTCATTTATACTGATATAAAAAGGGATGGCACCCTTACCGAGCCTAACTTTGACATGATAAATAGATTGCTTACTGAAGCAAATGTCCCTGTCATTGTGGCCGGGGGGATTTCCAGGCTGGCGCATTTACAGAGGCTTAAGGAACTCGGTGCGGAGGGAGCCATTATAGGCAAAGCTCTCTATACCGGGGATATCAATTTAGGGGAAGCTATAATCAATTTCGGAACTTAAATCAAACCGAGAAAATCTTGCGATTTTCTTGGGTGCTCAGTTAATATTTAAAACAAATTTAGCGGGGTCCCCAAAAAGTCATAAGACTTTTTGGGGGTTAACTTAGGAGGCACATGTTAAACTTTGATGATAAAGGCTTGATTCCAGCTATTGTCCAGGATGCCAGGAATGGTGAAGTCCTGATGCTGGGCTATATGAACAAAGAGTCGCTAAAGCGCACATTAGGCACCGGAGATGTCTGGTTCTACAGCCGCAGCCGGCAGGAATTGTGGCACAAGGGGGAAACCTCGGGCAATTTCCTCAGGCTGAAGTCCATCATCAAGGACTGCGACAGCGATACTCTACTTATAAAGGCTGAGCCTACAGGGCCGGTATGTCACACCGGCAACCGGACTTGCTTCTTCCAGCAATTGGAGAGCGAAGACACAGCGTAATAGCCTGATCCATCTTTTGAACAAGCACTGACTTTATCTTCGCCTCACTCAGGGCGGGGACAAGTCCCGCCCCTACGAATAAATGTAGTGGCGGAGTTCATCTCCGCCTTCGAGAAATTCTAAATTCCAAGCACCAAGTCCCAAAAAATATCAAAACACAAAATACCAATGATTAAAACGGTTTGGAGATTTAAATTTTGGTATTTGAATTTGTTTAGAGCTTAGAAATTAGGATTTGGAATTTAGCCGCAGGGATTGCCACGCTTCGCTCGCAATGACAGAAGGGGTGTTAAGAAAAATAGAGTTGACCACTTTGCCTAAAAAAGGAGGGGGACAGCTTCACACTGCCCCCTCCTTTTGAACCTCTATCTGTTCCCGTCGTTACCAAACTAAGTATCTCTTCACTGCCAGTCCCGGGAAATCAACCTGGCAACCACTTTGAGAATTCTCTCTTACCATCGGCAAACGGACGAAAACACTATGCTACCGCTCTGGTTATGGACTCATAACTGGGAGACTGAGGCCTGGCCCTGGGAGATCAGCGGTGCCAGTTGTGCTTAAAGCACCCCAGGCGTCGAATACTCTAGCGCCCAGTACATAGAAGACGTCGGCTACCGGATCTATGTAGGTATCGAACCCCATGGTAGCTGCCAGCGGTTTGATAACACTGACTACGTCGCCCACTGCGACCATGCTCCACCCCGTCATGTCGGTCATCCAGGCAAGCTCAATCCCGGTCCAGCTGCCTACGTCGTCAATAATTGTGGCTAGAGCCACTGATGTCAACCCCGCCGGAAGAAAACCATCAAGCACAACGGCTAGAGAATTCACAATGTCACCTACTAGCTGAATGCCACTCCCCAGAACTCCGAACGCGGTTTTGGAGTACGTCCCCGGGTCGGTGATGTCAGCCGCTGCTACGGCAGCAGGCACCACCGCCATGGTCAGCAGGGCAAGAGCAACACCTATACTGATTAACTTTTTCACCTAAACCTCCTTTACTTTGATATTTCGACACTGTTTTACCATCCCGAGTTCCCGGGCTCGGGATGACACATGCTTCCTCTTTAATATAACCTCTTTAATATAACCTCCCCCCTGAACACCTCCTTTCCGGGCTCTTAACCCACTTTGTTCACTGGCTTAATTGTATGCAACAAGACAAATCGCAAATGTTAAAATCTTGTTAATTTAAGTATATTCCACAAAGAATGGGTTGTCAAGTCCCACCAGGAGATTTTACAAAAAATTCCATAAAAAGGTAATAAGCTCCTGGGCACACCCCACACGTCTTGACAAACTTATCAAGGTAAGGATATTATGTTTTAAATGAGGCTGGTTAAAAATTCCGTAGTTGCCCAATTTATTTTACCCCTTGGTTGGGGAGTGTTTATTGGGCAACCGAGCCCGATAAATCAGGCAACTTATAGAAATGCCTAAATTGAACGGAAAATCAAAATTAAACAGACTCTTTTAATATAGAAGAAAGGTGGTAACAGCTTAGTTTTCCTAAAACGAACGTGCGTCTAGTTTGCCATATTCTATAGGTTCGTCCAAACAAACTTTTTGGGGAAGACTTACCTGCTACGAGAGTTGAGAGTGCGCATAAGGCGAATACAGGCTGCCCTTATAGCTGGGCTTCTATTATTGGTGCTGATATTGCCCCAATTGGCTCTGGCCGCCGGGCCAGGGATATCAAATGTTTCTGTGACGGATATAACCGACACCAGCGCAGAAATAGCTTGGACCACCAATACCACTAGCGACAGTCTGGTAAACTACGGCACCACCACAGCAGTGGATCAGACTAAGTCCGACCCCACTGAGGTCACCAACCATAACATAGTCCTTACGGGCTTAACGCAGGACACAAAATACTATTTTGAGGTTATATCCGACGGTGAACGGAGTCCCGTCAATCCGACTGAATACTACTCTTTCAAAACACTCACGCCAACAACGTATTCCATCACCCTTGAGCCTGCTTGCGGGGTCTGCGGTGAGCTGCTCGCCGCAGAGACCTGCGGCGAGATCATCGGCGTAACGGCGGCTGTGGCAATGGTCGGCACCTATCATATCTGCTGGGATTCTCTCACGAATGCTAAAGCGACATTTACAGCAAGTGGAGCTGGAATCTACACTCTCACGTTCTTTATGCCCGAAGCTACAAAAGGCGATCATAAGGTTTATTTGACTGACAATAGTTATACCCAAAAAGGAGCCTTCGCTATTTTTACAGTCAACCCTTCGGTCAAGATAGTCCCCGCGGAGGGACCGGTGGGCACAAAGGTGACTCTCAACGGCTATGGTTTTAATAACGGCCAAGACATCCGGGTTACCCTCTGTCAGGGCGAGGTAAAAAAGGGCGAGGAAAAGACGGCTGATGCTAATACTGTGGGTAGCTGGGAGGTATCTTATACCATCCCGCACACCCCTGCCGGTGGCTATATCTTCAAGGTCGAGGGTAAAGAAGGTACGGTATGGGTTAATTGGGTGAACAAGTATTTTGAGGTGACCCCCAAAATCACTGTCGATAAAAGTTCGGGGACGGTGGGGCAGACGATTAAGGTAGAAGGCACAGGCTTCGCCAGTGAAGAAGAGGACATCGAGATTACCTTCGATGGAGAGGTGAGGCAGGAAAACATTAGTGCAGATAAGGATGGCTCCTGGACTACCAGCATCACTGTTCCCGTTCGCACATGCGGCCGCTACGACATTGGCGCCTCAGGAGAAGCCACCAGGGCTCGTAATGTAGATCCTTTTAAGTTCACTGTGGTTGCAGGAATATCGGTTGCGCCGCCTTCGGCTTATGTAGGTGATACTATTACCGTTAAAGGAGGTGGTTTCTTCCCCGAGGAAACGGGCATTAAGGTTAGCTTTGAGGGAATGGTTGTTCCCACTACTACCATCATCGCTGATATCTATGGTTGTTGGGAATCCACCTTTAATGTGCCGGCCAGCACCTATGGCCCCCATACTGTCTCGGCTTCTGGCGAAACAACTGCGGCTGTGACGACTACCCTTAACACTCTAGCCAAAATAGAAGACCTCAGCCCGGTTGAGGGAGCTCGCGGCGACTCCGTTAGCCTCACCGCCAGCGGTTTTCGTGGTAGTCAGACATTAACGGTGACTGTTGGTGGGGTTGCCGCGACAGAGAATTTGCAAACCAGGTCCAATGGCGATGTGGTCATCAGTTTCCGAGTGCCAAAATGCACTCTGGGCAAACAGACGGTGAAGGTGACTGATGGCGGGGCTACTGCCGAAGTGGACTTCACGGTAAAGGAGAAAGTCCTACCCACTCCACTGCGCATCTCGCCCGAGGACAGCAAACTAAGGTCAGGGGAGGTGACTTTTAACTGGCATGGGATAACGAGTGGCAGCGGCATCACTTACATTGTGGAGATAAGCAAAGATTCTGGTTTTAAGAGCGGTCTCATGTCCGAGCCAGATACAGGTACCACGGAATTGAGCTATACACTGCCTAAGGAAAAAACTTTAGACAATGGTACCTACTACTGGCGGGTTAAGGCAGTAGATAATTATGGCAACGAAAGCGAGTTTTCGGCTTCGGATTATAGCACGTTCACGGTATCCCTGATCCCAACCTGGGTATGGGTAGTAGTGGGACTGGTAGTGCTGGTCGTGCTCATGGTCGTGGCCTATCGAGAAACAAAATTCAAGGTAACAGAATAAGCCAAACCCGTTAAAATTTTCTCCCGGTTCTGCAGTAAGGCTTACAAAGGGGAAGGTTCTTAAGTTTGGGAGAAATTAATTGCAGGTAACCGCAAAATCTCAAATGAAATCCTCTGAAAGGAGCGAGGCGGGTTTTCTTCGGTGGACTAAGGAGAGTGGGGCGATATGATAGGATGTTTCATGCTCTTACCACTTGCAGGGCTTTTAACGGTCATTGGTATATACATGAGTAGTATGATGGCTTATTTGGTAGCTTTTGCCACAGTCATGGGTGTATATATGAGTTGTATGGCAGCCTTTTTTACGGCTTTCTTTATTATAATGTTCGGATGAGTCTATGTTAAAGTGTATGCGGGGCGTCATGAAAAAGGGCAAGACGAATTTTTCCCGGTGCATTAATGAGGGTAAGACGATATGACTTGTTTAGCGGTCCTCTTGTTAGCATGGATTATTCTCTTCGTAGGTGTTGGGCTAGCTATCGGGCTGCTAACGATAGCTGCGGCACTAATTATCATAGCTGTGGCGGTGATTCTGGCATTCCTTCTTTACTTTTGGCGCATCATTTATCCCTGGCTGGTGCGGATGGGGAGGTGGTCAGCTCAATTCAGAAACACCCTCTTTCTTCTCGCTCTACTCGTCGGTGTTTTCGGCTTGTGGTACCTTCTCAACCAGGCGGGTATCGAGATTCCACGAGCAGTGCTATACGCCGTATTGATACCCCTTGGGGTGCTCTTCGTCTTCCTGCTCTTACTGGCCATAGTGGTATGGCTGGTGAGGCTATGGCGTCGTGGCTGGCCCCTGGTGAGAAATTTCTTCTGGGACATTTCTTTTCGTATTGTTGCCTTGTTCTGGAAAATACTGGTGGGAATTCCTCTAGGTATAACCTGGTTTCTCTACCACCCTCCTCTACGCTGGCTAATAGCAGCCGTTGTCTTTTACCTGAGGGGAATTTCAGCCGCAGTAGCCTGGCTTTTGTACAACCCACCATTGAGGAGCATAACAATGGCCGTCCTTTTCGTTACACGGTTAATCGGTCGAGTTATATCCGCGATTATCTATAACCCACCGATAAGCTGGGTTATACAGTTTGGGATTTTCATCCTCAGGCTGATGGCCCGCCCCATCAGCACAGTAATTTATGGCTTTTTGTCGTGGTGGCCTGTCACGGGCGTCAAAGGGACACTAAGGAAAGGGCTAACCGCTGAGAGTAAGTCCTATCAAGACTATAATTATGCCTAGGATGACGGTAGCGGCGCCGCCTAGCAAGCCAGCAACATCCATATGACTAAAGACTCGTCCAAATATCTCCTTGCCAAAGGACGCCATTCGGGGCGTTAAGCTACTTGGTTCCTTGGGGGATTCCGATGCCATCTCAGCGGAGTCCCTATCAAACATGGACATTACCAATTTTTTCCACTCACGCGACTCCCGATAGACTACACCGGCTATTATTATGCCAACGATGACAACAAAAATCCCTAAGATTAGCACCCATGTACCTAGACTAACGTCAGCTATCGGAACTGGTAAGGGGTTAGCTGGATCCGCCATTTTCACCTCCTTTTCCCATCAAGTTCATTTAATAATCCTCTCTGTCATTTTGAGGTCGCCTTGGGCGCCACAAGAACCCTTCTCACATCTCAGGACAGCATCTAAAGACCCTTCCCCTTCACTCAAGGTCGGGGTGACAATTAAACGGTCCCCATCAAGCGAGTCTCAATTTATTTTAGCGTAGCATAGCTACTGCATGGTGTCAATAGCTCTCTTTTGTGGGGAGAGTTATGCTAAAATCCAGCAAGGGTCCATATGGTAAGTGCTGACGAACTGAAATATTGGGTGGCTTTTTCCGGGATACCCGGGATTGGCCGGGTACGAATTTCCCAGCTAAAAGAGTACTTTGGCAGTTTACAGGATGCCTGGAAAGCCCCCGAAGGCAAGCTAAAGCAAGCCGGGCTAGATTCACGCAGCATAGATGCCCTGGTAACCCTACGCCCGAGAATCTCCCTGGACGCCGAAATGGAAAAACTGGAACGCTACGAGGTAAAGGTGTTTGTCTATGAGGACCCTCTGTATCCTTCGAGATTAAAAGAAATTTATGATTATCCCCCGGTGCTTTATGTGAGGGGTAGTCTCCCAGCCGAGGATGAGCCTTGCCTGGCCATAGTCGGTACCCGTCGTCCCACCATCTACGGGAGGCAGGTGACTGAGGAGATTGTGGCCGACTTAGCCCGCAGTAAAATCACTATTGTCAGCGGATTAGCCCGAGGAATTGACTCTGTGGCTCATCGGACTGTTCTGGATGCCGGGGGCAAAACCGTAGCTGTGTTTGGCTCCGGTCTGGATATCGTCTATCCCGGGGAAAATACCAAACTGGCTCAAGCTATTATGGAACATGGCGCTCTGGTCAGTGAATATCCCTTAGGCGTCAAGCCTAGGCCTGAGAACTTCCCGCTCCGCAATAGAATTATGAGTGGCTTGAGTCTGGGGGTGCTGGTGGTGGAAGCTGGAGAAAGGAGTGGGGCTTTGATCACGGCCCATCAGGCAGTGGAACAGAATCGAGAGGTATTTGCTATCCCGGGCAGCATCCTCTCACCGGCCAGCCAGGGAACTAACCGTCTCATTCAAGAGGGAGCTAAGTTGGTTCGCAATTACACTGATATTCTCCAGGAACTAAACCTGACCATTGTAGTCCAGCAAGCAGAAATTAAGGAATTCCCCCCGGCTGACGAAGTTGAATCCGCTATACTAAAGCAATTGAGCTCCGAGCCCAGTCATATAGATGAAATTTGCCGCCGCAGCGGTTTGACTATGCCGGAGGTAAGCAGCACTCTATCGATGCTGGAGTTAAAGGGGATAGCCAGGCAAGTGGGAAACATGAACTATGTGCTGGCTCGAAGGAGTTAAAGCATCCCAAGAAAATTTAGAGCAAATTCATCGGGGTCCCCAAAAAGTCCTCGTGACTTTTGGGGGTTAAGTTAAGGCAGGGTAAATCATGGCAAGTAAATTAGTTATCGTCGAATCTCCAGCCAAAGCAAGGACGCTAAATAAAATTCTCGGACGCAGCTATAGTGTAAAAGCATCTGTGGGGCATGTGCGTGATTTGCCCAGGGCAAGCCTCGGGGTAGATATAGACAAGGGTTTCATCCCCAAGTATGTCATTCCAGCGGATAAGAAAAAGATAGTTGGCGAAATCAAAAAGGCAGCTAGTAAGGCTAGTTCTATCTACTTGGCTACTGACCCTGACCGCGAGGGAGAGGCAATTTCCTGGCACCTAGTACAAGCAGCTAGGCTGGACAAGGATGACATACCCATTCAGCGCGTAGTTTTTCAGGAAATAACCAAGGACGCAGTGCAAGAGGCCTTCCAAAGTCCTCGCTCTATTGATATGAACCTGGTGAATGCCCAGCAAGCCCGGCGTATCCTCGATAGACTTGTGGGCTACAAGCTGAGTCCGCTCTTGTGGAGAAAGGTGCAGAGGGGACTTTCCGCAGGCAGGGTTCAATCGGTGGCCGTGAGGATAGTTGTTGACCGCGAACTGGAGATTCAAAACTTTATTCCCCAGGAGTACTGGATTATAGAAGTTAAGCTGGCCCCGCCTGAAGAAAAAGAGGCGAGTTTTAAAGCCAGGCTGTTCGCCCTGGCCGATGGCACCAAGCTGGATATTGACAATAAAGATGACGCAGAAAGAGTTACCGCTGATTTAGAAAAGGCTGAATATGCAGTTAAGGTGGTAGTAACTAAACAGGTAGCTCGTCAGCCAGCCCCACCTTTTATCACGAGCACCTTGCAACAAGAGGCCTGGCAGAGGCTACGCTTCCCCGCCAGGCAAACTATGGCTATTGCCCAGCAACTTTACGAAGGCCTGCCCTTGGGCAAGGAAGGCTCGGTGGGGCTTATTACCTATATGCGTACCGATTCTACCCATGTGGCTGCCTCTGCCATAAGCGAGGCGAGGGAGTTTATCGGCGAGAACTACGGAGCCGAATTTCTCCCACCAAAGCCACGTAGTTTTGCCAGGAAGGCGAAGTGGGCCCAGGAAGCTCACGAGGCAATTCGGCCCACCAAAATTTACCGCCAACCAGAGCAACTCAAGCCATTTCTCAATCCATCTCAGCTAAAGCTTTACAAGCTTATCTGGAAGCGCATGATCGCCAGTCAAATGTCAGCAGCTTTATACGACACAACCAACGTGGAGATAGAGGCAAACAATGTTGCTGCGAGCGAAGCAATTGGGTCCCAAAAAAATTCGCCAATTTTTTTGGGTGAAAAACAACCTCAAGGATATCTACTCAAAGCAAGTAGCTCTGTGGTTAAATTTCCTGGTTTTATGGGTGTTTACAGCGAAGACAGGGATGAAGATGAACGAGGGGAAAACTTTGTTTCCTTGCCCAAGCTGAGAATTGGAGATAAATTGATTTACCTGGGAACCTCTCCCGAACAATGTTTTACCCAGCCGCCACCCCGCTACACTGAGGCCACATTGATAAAAGCACTGGAGCAGAAAGGAATCGGACGCCCCAGTACCTATGCTCCTATCCTGTCCACCATTCAAGACAGAGATTACGTCAACAAAGCCAATGGCAAATTCCACCCTACGGAACTAGGGATAACTGTCAACAAAATCTTGACTGAGCATTTCTTCAAAATCGTTGACCCTGGTTTCACAGCTAAGATGGAAGAACAACTAGACGAAATAGCTAAGGGTAAATATGAATGGATAGCTGCTTTGCAGGAATTTTATCCCCCCTTCCAAGATATGTTGAATAAAGCTTGGATCAATTTAGAAAAGGTCAGCATTACCCAGATGAGCGATGAGACATGTCCCAATTGCGGTCGCCCTATGGTCATAAAGGTCGGGCGTTTCGGTAAATTTCTCGCCTGTAGCGGCTATCCTGATTGTAAAACAACCATGCCCTACATAGTTAAAACCGGGGTTTCTTGCCCCCAGTGTGGTGGCGAGCTCGTGAAAAGAGTCAGTAAGAAGAAGAAGGTATTTTATGGGTGTAGCAAGTTTCCCAAATGCCAATTCACCGTAAATCGCAGGCCAATAGCTCAGCCTTGCCCTGGCTGTGGCAATCTTTTAGTGGAATACAGAGGGGATTGGGCTAAATGCGTGGCTTGCCAGCGTAAAGTAAAACTATCCGGGCCGGAGAAACAAAAAGAGGGGGTAGCCTTATGAAAATTCTAGTTATCCATGGACCAAATTTGAATATGCTGGGCAAAAGAGAAAAGTCAATTTACGGAGAAAAGACCTTGGGCGAAATCAATGCCCTGCTGAAGAAAGAGGCCCAGGCCTTAAATGTCGAAGTGGTGACATTTCAGTCTAATCATGAAGGGGCGCTCATAGATTTTATTCAAGAGCAAACGGATTCCGCCCAGGGCATAATAATTAACCCTGGTGCTCTCACCCACTACGGATTTTCTCTGTTCGATGCCCTGGTTGACAGCAAATTACCGGTAATTGAAGTCCACTTATCAGATATTTACCACCGTGAGGAGTGGCGCGCCAGGTCTGTAATTGCCCCCATAGCTGAAGAGCAGATAATCGGCTTAGGTTGGAGGGGATATATTACTGCCTTGCAGGTCTTGGCCAGCAAGCTGAAGGCAGAGGCTTAGCGGTTAGGATTTTAAGCAGGAGACTTTATCTGGCAGTGACAGGAGGGCCGCTCCTATTGACATTCTCAGGATTGGCGTTTCTTAAAGTCTTCTAGGTCAAGTGTATTTATGAAATCCTTATATGCTGATAGCCCTTTCAGCTCTTGTTCATCAACTTTACCTTCAGGAACAGATTTACCTGTTTCCTCTTCAAGTATAATGCCCGCTTTTTCAAGCACCGATTCTTCAGCATATATTGGGGCCCCAACTCTTACAGCCAAGGCCAAAGCATCGCTAGGTCGAGAATCAATATCTAATTCACCACCATCAATGCTGAGAGCAAGTCTGGCATAGAAAGTATCTTCCTTAAGTCCACTTACCACGATATACTCAACTGAAGCCCCCAAGGTAGAAATTACAGATTGCAACAAATCATGCGTCAAAGGGCGAGATAGCTCGACATTTTGCAGCTTTACGGCAATAGCATCTGCTTCAGCAGGACCAATCCAAATGGGTAGATAACGATTAGTTCCCTTCTCCTTTAAAATCACCACCCGTTGATAATTCATCAAGCTAACCCGGATGCTGTCAATCGTCATCTCTACCATGCTATGCCTCCTTTGTAGTGTTTATTTTACCCCCATAATCCTAATTAATCAATGAGCACAAGTCAACTATCCAGGCTCAAAAATTAAGTTTCTTGCCAGATTGCCATAAATTCTCAGACATTAGATAATTATTGCGGGGGGCCATGACAAAACTTATCCTGGCAAGACACGGTGAAACCGTGTGGAATGTAGACAAGATATATCGGGGTAGAGCGGATGTAAATCTGGACGAAGTGGGCATTAAACAGGCAGAGCTATTGGGCAAGTATTTAAGCAATTGGGAATTAGAGGCTATTTATTCCAGCCCTTTAAGGAGGGCGCTAGACACAGCAAATATTATTGCCCGTTATCAGAAAATTGGCGTACATATTGTCGAGGGCCTTATAGATTTCAATTATGGGGAATGGCAAGCTCTGCCAGAGCAAGAAGCGAAGAGGCTATATCCGACCCTCCACAATGAGTGGCACAATAATCCTCACAAGGTAATAATGCCCGGCGGAGAGAGCCTGGAAGATGTAAGAAGGAGAGCTATCGAGGTGGTTAACGATGTCCTTTCCAAATATCAGGGGGGCGTAGTATTGGTATCTCATCGGGTTGTGAACAAAGTCCTGATATGCTCCTTACTGGGACTGGACAACTCATACTTCTGGAATATCAAGCAGGATGTCGGCGGAATCACGATTTTCAATTATGTAGATGGGCGTTTCGTCTTGACCAGACACAACGATACTTCATATCTGAGAGAGTTGCAAAAATCAATGCTTGATGATTTTTAAGCGCGCCTAGAGGGATTTGAACCCACGACCCCCGGTTCCGAAGACCGGTGCTCTTGTCCGCTGAGCTATAGGCGCAAAAATAAATTGGGGTGAACGGTGGGATTTGAACCCACGATCTCCAGGGCCACAACCTGGCGCCTTAACCACTGGGCTACGCTCACCACAACCACAATTATTATACTTTACAATGGCTGTCACTTTCAATCTTGAAAGCGAGCCTTTTTGGCACTTTGTTGTAGGGGCGAAGTCAAGCTATGTAAACCCAGCAAACATGCTATAATTATCCGGCCCTAAAGTGCTATCCGAGTAGCAGATATGAGAATTTGCCTGCTGACTTATAGAGGAAATCCTTACAGCGGTGGGCAAGGTATTTATATTTATTACCTAGCGCGCGAGTTCCAGCGGATGGGGCATGAAGTGGAGGTAATAGCCAGTCCACCTCTCCCCGAAGTAAGCACAGGCATAATCCTGCACTGCCTCAAGAGCTTAAGCATATATCATCCAGAAAGCTCCTTCAGGAGGAACCTCCCCAAAGTAAGGAACCCTGTTGACTTATATGAACTGTGTGCCACCCGCCGGGGAATGTTTGTGGAGCCTTTGACATTTAGCCTCAGAGCTTATGCCAAGCTAAGAGAGCTTTGTAAACAGCGCCGTTTCGACATTATTCATGACAATCAAAGCCTTGGCTATGGACTTCTTTTAATGAAAAGGTTAAACATACCAGTAATAGCTACCATACACCACCCACTCCCCATAGATAGGCAAGCTGACCTGGAACAGGCGAATGGGCTTAGGGAGAAATGGAGGACCAGAAAATTCTATTCTTTCATCCGAATGCAAGCTTTTGTCTCGCGGCGGTTAGAGCGAATAATCACAGTGTCTCAAAGTGCCGCCAAAAAAACAGAACTTTTTTTTAAGGTGCCCGCTGACAAATTAAGAGTAGTCTACAATGGCATAGATACCCAAATTTACAGTAGGAATAAAGAGGTAAGCCAGAACCGCGATGGCTTAATCATGGTCGCCAATACCGACGATAGGAAAAAGGGAGTACTTTATCTACTGCAAGCATTGCAAATGCTAGGAAAAGACAAGATAAAGCTGACCATTGTAGACGATGCCGAGCGGCATTCTTCCTACATAGAAGATGTGGGGCCACTACCTTCGTATGGTTTCAAGTTGGTAAGAAAGCTCAATTTAGACGGGATGGTGCACTTTACGGGGCGGCTAACGCGCGAGGAACTGGCACAACATTACTCCGCCGCCGAAATCGCAATAGTGCCCTCCCTTTATGAAGGTTTCGGGCTCCCTGCCGCCGAGGCCATGGCCTGCGGCACCCCCGTTATAGCCACCACTGGCGGGGCACTGCCTGAGGTAGTAGGCGATGCAGGTATTCTAGTGCCTCCAGGAAGAGCTGATGCCCTGGCTGCCACAATTAAACAGTTGCTCAATGATAAACAGGCACAACAGCGGATGAGCGAGGCAGGGAGAAAAAGAGTGGAAGAGAAATTCAGTTGGGAGCAAGCAGCCAGAAAAACGCTTGAAGTCTACCAAGAGGTATTGACAACAAGATGATTACTATAGAACCTGACCTTCTTGGTATCAAGGATGGGGATATTACTTTAGACGCCGGCTGCGGCAATGGCAGACACTCCTGGGAAGTCTATAATAAAAATCATTCCTCCATCATCGCCTTTGATATCGATACACTGTGTATCAAAAAGAACAAGTACGTCTTAGATTCATTAAAGGAGCAAAGGAAAATTAAGGGCGGCTATCATCTTCTCATTGCCAATGTGACAAAATTACCGTTCAAAGCTGGCACCTTTGATAAGATTATTTGTTCTGAAGTTCTGGAGCATATTCCCGAAGACAAGAGCGCAGTGGAGGAATTGATTAGGGTACTGAGCAAAAATGGTGCCATTGGGATTAGCGTGCCTCATTACTTGGCTGAATCTATTTGTTGGAAGTTATCTGGAGATTACTATGGTTTCCCTGGTGGGCATATCAGAAAATACAAAACTCGGGAACTTCTCGACCTTGTGAATAGTGCTGGCTTATCCGTTTATACTATTCGCCACAAGCATGCTCTTCACTCTTTTTACTGGGTACTTCGCTGTGTTTTCGGGGTCAAAAAAGAAAAAGCCCCAATCCCTTTCCTCTATAACAAGTTCCTGAACTGGGACTTACGCACTAACCATAGGTTCTTCCGTTGGTTGGAAGACCTATTAAATCACCTGTGCCCCAAGAGTGTCGCCATTTATGCCAGGAAAAAAGAATATGTCCCAGCAGAATAACATCGCTTTACCCAATTGCCTCAGTTTTCAAGACGCGAATTAGCTGCCTGGAGTCGTAGTGCTCTCCAGCCATCCACAGCCTCTCTTTCCTCAAGTTCGTGAAGGTAAGAAGCAATGAATTTTGCTGCGTTCCTTTAGACCAATTGTCTTTGACGTGTATGTGCTTATATCTTTAGCCAGTTCTTTATCAAGAAATGAGTCGAGCAGGAGCCAAAAATAGACACGAAATAGCCTCACAAGGCTCCCAGAGGTCGAAGCGTCCGTCTCACGCAGGAATATCAGAGGCTCAAGCCCTCTACCACCCACCATAAAAGTAATGATATTACGTAAGCTACTTATCTGCTCGCGCGTCTCCCGTAAAGTTTCCTTCTACCCACGCGCTTAGTCTCAAAATATTGCTCAAGAAGGTTTTGTATTATTTTGATTTGTCTTGGCGATAGATTTCCGTTCCTCCCCTTACCTTCAAAGCCTTTCAGCACAACCACTCGTGCAATTATCGTGAGCGTAAAAAATCCAGGGATGGGAGAATAGAGAATCAGCTGCTATTGCGTTAGTTAGTTCTTCCAGCAAATCTAAAAGTTCCATGCCAATATCTATACTCCCTTATGGCTTATTGTCTCACGAAACGTCAAACCTTCAACATTCCTTTTAAATACAAATAATATCCATTGCCTGTCGTGCTATACGCAAGATGTATGAGCCGTTGGAGCACTGGATAAGTTTCCTTTTTCTGTTCAATCAGGCTCGCCATTCTATCCAACTCATTCTCAACGTTAGTAAACAGGTTTTCTGGAATCATAATACCCGCTTCTTGTCCACTTGACACTGCAGCTAGTCTCCCGTTTACCATGTTGTAAACGAGTTGAAACACTTGAAAAACAAAAACCAACTCCGGTTCGTACTCTAGATTCAAGATTCTTTGAGCCATGCCATGTATAGCACTAAAGAAGTACCATTTCTGTGCCGCTACATTAGTATTCCTCATATTCTTGAATACAAATCGTATCTCGTCAGTAAATCTTTTTTCCATTTCCGGTGACAAATTCATACTTTCTGACCTCCTAATACCTCTTCAGTTGAGTAACCCTTAGCTGAGCCTGCCCACACTTCGTTACCCTCTGGCCAAGGCTTGAATGGGTTATAGTCCTCAGTTTGAAATAGTATCGACTGTTGCCGTCTTGTTTCCCTAGGGAAAGCAGCCGTTGGTGTAGCCATTATCACAACTTCGCAGGTATCGCCCGCTGGCTCGTATCCAGAAATCGCTCCAAGAAAGAAAGTTGCCGCGCTACCCACGCTAACAGGCTTTGCCAATAGCGGTACAGTCTCCATATGGAGACGTAGGTTCAGAACCCCCAGCATACTGCCAAGAGCACCAATGGTTGGATTTGCGTCTCCGCTTTCCAGCTTAGCAACATACGGCTGACTCACTCTCACGGTCTTCGACATTTCTTCCTGGGTAAACCCCAGAGCATGGCGAGCATCGGCAAGAGCTATAGCTAACTCCGACTTAGCTTCAGCAGCACCATACATTCGCCGAAATTCAGGGTCACGAAGCTCATGTTCCAAATCTTGCCTTGCCCTTGTAGACATTACTGCTACCTCCTTTCAATGTGATAAATAATCTATCAGCCTATTGTAGGCAATCCCTATGTCCCTTGGCTGCCGCCGCCTTTTCTTTCTCCAACCATGTAGAAGTATGAACATATTTTTAGGCCTGTCCAGATAAACCCCAATTCTAAGCTGCCCACCTATTAGCTCGTAGAAATCGGCACAGTAGCCTTCTATGGTTGTCAGCATGTTAGTTTTGAGAAGCTCCATGCCTTTCTCACAAAGTTTTTGTATTTTCTGGCGCATGACTGCTCTTTCCCTTAATGGGATTGCTCCAATCCAATCTCGCACAGGCTGCTCACCACGCTTTGTTGTGTAATATTCATATTGATACACTTTCTAGTATAACCCCACAGGTTATATTTGTCAAGGGCTTTGGTATCCCTATCAAATAGACTTTGATCCCAATGACTGGCTAGTGAGCGACCGCCGCACTGCTGGCATTAGCTGCCTTTTCTCAAAGAAAAATTGAGAAACTGTCCCCCAGCTCTACCGCTAAAAATAAATCTTTCCGGCTTCTGATTAAGTAAAATAGGCAATAAGCGCTACCACTCCTATTATGATGAGCCAGATGCCCACCAGATAGTTGAGGATTTTAGGAAAAATCATTACTATGATACCGAAGATAAGGGTGATGATTCCTCCAATGAGACTTATTCTAGGTATTGACTCAAGCACACCAAACATAGATTATCACCTCCTGTAATTGAATTAGCACTAGTATGATATAAAAACAAGTATTTCGTCAATAGGTACGTTTGCCACTGATATCAAACTAGCTTTGTCAAACAATAAACTTGAACTTGGCTATGCCTCCGAGTAAAATAACAAATACCATGATTGGCTTTGAGCACATGAAGAAAATATCCCGGCCATCCCCGTCTAAAATAGTGCTTTTGGTGATAGACGGCGTAGGCGGTTTACCTCATGCCAAAACCGGTAAAACAGAACTGGAGTCAGCCAGGAAGCCCAACCTGAATCGCATAGCCAGGGACTCTCTTTGCGGGCTCATTGACCCTGTTGGCCCAGGAATTACGCCAGGGAGTGCACCGGGCCACCTGGCAATCTTTGGCTATGACCCTGTCAAATATAATATCGGACGGGGAGTCGTGGAAGCTCTGGGAATAGATTTAGAACTAAAGCCAGAGGATATCACGGCCAGAGGTAATTTCTGCACCGTGGATAACAAGGGAATCATTATCGACAGGAGGGCAGGACGGGTTCCCACAGATAAAAGTACCGAGTTATGCCGCTCATTGAATAATATCGCCATAAATGGCGCTGAGATTTCCGTGCTGCCAGTGAAAGAACATAGATTTGTGCTCATCCTCCGCGGCGAAGCTTTATCTCCTGAGTTAGCAGATTCTGACCCCCAGCAAGCAGGGCTAGCCCCCAAAAAGATAGAGGCGTTATCGCCGCAGGCACAGAGAACCGCGGAAATTGCCAACGAATTCGTGTCTCAAGCAAGAAGCCTCTTACAAGGTGAAGCCTCCGCCAACATGGTGCTTCTGCGCGGCTTCTCCCGCCGCCCCGACATCCCCTCCATACCTGAAATCTACAAATTAAAGCCAGCAGTCATCGCCATTTATCCTATGTATCGAGGACTGGCCAAGTTGGTGGGGATGCAAGTATTGCCGGGAGGTGAAAGCATAACAGAGCAACTGAACAGCCTGCGCCGCTACTATGCCGATTATGATTTTTTCTTCGTCCATTTTAAGAGCACCGATGCCAGAGGGGAGGATGGCAATTTCCAGGCTAAAGTTCAGGCCATTGAGGAACTGGATAATGCCCTCCCCAGCTTGCTCAGCTTAGACCCGGAGGTCCTGGTTATTACCGGAGACCACTCTACCCCCGCAACCTTAGCTATGCATAGCTGGCATCCAGTCCCTTTCATGCTAAAGTCCAAATGGTGTCGCCCCGATAATGTCGCTGAGTTCTCGGAACGAACCTGCCTTGCTGGTGCTATGGGTCGTTTCCCGGCTACGGAAATCATGCCCTTAGCTATGGCTAATGCTTTAAAACTGGATAAGTTTGGCGCCTAGCAAGAAAAACACTAAGCACGAACTTCAAAGTCCTAAACAAAATGAGCTTTGGTATTTAAATTTGGAATTTCGGATTTGTTAAGAATTTACTAGCCCGGTTTAGCTTTCTCGCTCGGGTTGAGCCGCCTCCACCAAACCTGCTTGTTGCAGTGCTTCCATAAGGCGGGCAGCTCTAGGATAGCCAATACGAAGACGGCGCTGTAAGAAAGAAGTGGAGATATGTTTATGCTCTTGTGCCAGGCGCTTTGCCTCCTCCAAAAGAGGGTCGGGGGGAGCAGCTATCTGTGCACTTAATGAGCGCTCAGCCACCTCATCAAAGTCGACAGGGCTCACTTCAATCTGCCGCTGGTTTCCCCAGAAATACACCAATCTTTCGATCTCAGCATCAGAAACAAAGCTTCCTTGAAGACGTTTAGGCTTGCTAGCTTCAGTAGGCATGTAGAGCATATCCCCTCTGCCCAGCAATTTCTCAGCACCTACCATGTCAAGTATGGTCCTGGAATCTACGTGAGAAGTGACTGCGAAACTAATGCGGGTAGGAAAGTTAGCTTTAATAAGCCCAGTAATTACATCTACTGAAGGGCGTTGTGTAGCTACGACGAGATGAATGCCTGTAGCCCGAGCCAATTGAGCTAACCGACAAAGCGCATGCTCCACCTCATCGAAAGCTGTCATCATTAAATCAGCCAGCTCATCAATGATGAGCACTAAATATGGCAACTCTTCTCCAGGTGAGCGGTCTTTGTTATAACCCTCAATATTGCGTGCTCCCGCCTGAGCAAACTGACGATATCGACCATCCATCTCCTGACTAAGCCATCTTAAAGCCTTTATCGCCTTATCAGTATCCACAACCACAGGGGCAAGTAGATGGGGCACTGCATTAAAAGTCACCAACTCCACCCTCTTGGGGTCAACCATGATGAACCGAACGTCGTCGGGGCTGTTGTGTAAAAGCAAACAACAAATAACAGAATTAAGACAAACAGTTTTACCACTGCCAGTAGCTCCAGCGATAAGCAAATGTGGCATCTTGGTCAGGTCTGCTGCCATCGCCTCACCACCAGCACCTTTACCCAAAGCGATAGCTAGCTTGGAGCGGGCTTTAATCTTCTGAAAAGCGGCGCTCTCTATCGCACCGCGAAGGGCAACTGAGCCAAACACAGTGTTAGGAACCTCAATGCCCACCACCGATGCCCCGGGCACGGGAGCTTCAATCCTGATGCTGGGAGCAGCCAGGGCTAAAGCTAAATCATTGCCCAAAGAGGTAATACGGTCTACCCTTACCCTGGTTCTGGATACTTCTTCCGATTTCGTTTCATAGCTACCATCCCTCCCCTTTTCTCTTACTTCTCTATATTTTCTGTCCCAACCAGGCTCAACACCAAACTGTGTCACGGTAGGACCTATATTTATCTGCACAACCTTGGTTTCTACACCATAGCTCGCTAGAGCTTCCTCAATCAATCGGGCTCGTTGGTCAATGTCTGCCCTGTCCAATTTCACCTCAGCTGGCTTATCCAAGACATCAATCGGTGGAAGATGCCACCCTCCGGGGGTGAGAATTGGTTCGTGTTCTGATTGCCACACAGGAGGAGAAGGAAGTATAGCAGGCCTTGCCTCCACTTCATTCACTGCCCCTACTTCGGGGGAGGTAGCTTCTAGAGGGATAGCTTTAGCAGGAGCTCGCCGGGGAAAGATGACGCGGGGACGGAGTCGGAAAACTCTGGCCAAGAAACGCCAGCTATTCTTAGCAGCGCTCCAAACCTGCCGAGGAATAATAAAAATAATACCCAGAAGGACAAGTCCGGCTACCCGAAGCCCTCCCACGCTATTAGAGGCACCTATTATGCTTTGCCCGAATGTGCCTCCCAGTGTGGCTTGCCTCAAAATACCTTCCCCAGGGAAGAAAGAAAGGATTCCCCATACAGCAAAAGCCAGGCTAATGCCCCCGAGAACCCAATTCCACCTATTTTTCACGACAGAGAACTGCCGCCGCCATGCCACCCAGACCAGCGAACCCAAAGCGATGGCTATTATTATTAATCCATAACCAAACAATGCGAGCATGCCTTCCCATAACACATACAGCAAGACTACTATTACGACAATTAAGATAAGCCTTCGTACCACCGGTGAAACGATGAAGCCGAAGAATCGCTTCCAGGCTGGCCGGCTTTCTTTCGCCTTCCGCCCCGGATTAGACCTACTTCTTGCTTTAGACACGGAGTTATGCCCCTAGCTCGTCGGCTTCCTCTGGGTTTTTCCTACCTCCACAACCACAGGAATGATGACAGGACGACGATGAATCCGTTTATAAAAGAAGCTGCTCAGGGAATCCTTTACTTTGGCATCAACGAAGCTTGGTTCACCCAAGCGTCTTCTAGAAATGAATCCTTCTTTTCTGTTCTCTAAAGCAGCTAGCACCACATCCCGGCCTTTCTCAATCAATGTCTGTTCCTCTCCAGCATCAACAAAGCCTCGCGTTATAATGCGTGGCCTTTCAGCTAGTTTACCACTTTCCGCATCAATAGCAATGGTCACCACAACGACGCCGTCCCGCGAAAGTAATTTGCGGTCCCGAAGCACAACGCCATCCAGCTCGCCTGTTATCAGGCCGCTTACATAGATAACTCCGACATGGGTTCTATCAACCACCTTTCCTGAATCTTGCCCGAGCTCAAGTACATCCCCGTTCTCAAGGACAAAAATGTTATCCTTGGGTATACCCATACTTTGAGCTAAACTGGCATGCAAGCTTAAATGGCGATACTCACCATGAACAGGAACAAAGAATTTAGGCTTAACCAAACTAAGCAAAAGCTTCAACTCCTCTTGACTACCATGCCCGTGGACATGAACTTGAGCCAGCTTGTTATAAATTACATTGGCACCTTGACGGAAAAGGCTGTCTGTAGTCTTGCTAACCAATGTCTCATTGCCGGGAATAGGAGTTGCTGAAATCACTACGGTGTCGCCAGGGACTATCTGAACTTGACTACTGGGGTCGCGATTAGCCATGCGCACCAAGGCAGAGGTGGGCTCACCTTGACTTCCCGTGCTCAACACAATAATTCGATTGTGAGGCAAGGTCTTAAGTTCGTCCAAGCGACAAATAATGCCGGTGGGAGCAGTAAGATAACCCGTTTTCAATGCCATGCTCACTATCTCCTTCATGCTCCGTCCGATGATAAATACACGGCGACCATGTTTAACGGCGACATCAAACACTTGCTGCGCGCGAGATACGAGAGAGGCGAATGTAGTTACGATTACCCTCCCCTTTGCCTCGCTTACAATCCGATCTAAAGTATCGCTAACCACCCTTTCGGAAGGAGTATATCCAGGAAGCTCGGCATAGGTGGAGTCAGAAAGAAGAAGCAAAACACCCTTTGCCCCTAGCGAAGCTAATTGGCTAAAGTTAGTAGCCTCGCAAATGACCGGGGTATAATCGATCTTAAAATCACCACTGTGAACTACAATTCCCAGGGGAGTGTGAATTATCAGCCCCACACAATCAGGAATACTATGGCAAACAGCGAAAAATTCTATGGTGAAACTACCTAGTGTAATCCTGCTCCCCGGGCTAACTAAATTCAATTTTGCGTCAGTTTTCACCCCTCGCTGCTTGAGTTCCATGAGAATCAGCTCTCGAGCGAACTTGGTAGCATAAATGGGAGGGGAGATGCGAGGTAAAATGTAAGGCAGCGCCCCAATGTGGTCTTCGTGCCCGTGAGTAATCACTATCCCCCTTAAATTTTTCTGTCTCGCCAAAAGATAACTAATATCTGGGATAAGCAAGTCAACTCCCAGCATCTCTTCGCTGGGGAACATAAGCCCGGCATCAATGACGACGATGTCATTACCATATTCCAATGCCATCATGTTCTTACCAATTTCACCTAATCCGCCTAGAGGGATGACTCTTAATTTATGTGTTGGCATGGTTTTCCCTTTCCTTTCATTCAGGACATGGTTCTAAAACAAGCTTAATTGTTGAGATTCAACTGTGTCTTGAGGCAGGTCTTTACCTTGAGCTAATATCTGTGGAATTCTGAGCATGTCCGTTTCGATGGTCCGGCGCAGAGAGCCTTGATGGAGGGCTGCTGCAGGATGATACATGGGGTAATAAATGACACCTCCTGACTTTCGCGGCTTTCCATGAATCTTGCTTATGCTCTCATTGGAGAAATACCGCGCTAGAGAGTAACGTCCCAAAGTAATAATCATTTGGGGATGAATGATCTCTATTTGACGGTCTAGCCATTTACGGCAACTTTGTATCTCCGCTGGCAGCGGGTCACGGTTTTGGGGCGGACGACACTTAATTACATTAGCAATATAAACTTCCTCCCTGCGTAAACCAATTGAGGCTAACAGTTGGTCCAGAAATTGCCCTGCTGGCCCGACGAAAGGACGCCCTTGCTGGTCTTCGTGCCACCCTGGAGCCTCACCGATAAAAAGTAAATCCGCGTCCTCGGCCCCCTCACCAGGCACCACCTTAGTGCGATATTTAGCTAGCTCACAATCCTGGCAAGCTACAATTTCCTCACAAAGTTGAGCTAAAGCTGACATCTAATTCGATGGTAGCATATCTACCCTTGTCGGTCAATTTGAACCCTTGCTAGACCAGGACTGCTCAACTTATTCACTCTTCCTCCTCATCCTCATCCTGCTCCCAAATAGGTTCGGTGAATTGGTCAATAAACTCAGCCGTAACTCTCTTCGCTATTCTATCCATCTCCTCATCTACTTGCTTAGCCAGATTGTCAAGCTCGGTCAAGTCAAGTGTAATTCCTAACATTTTAGTTAGGATACCAAGCACAGCCAGGGATGCTCTGGGGTTTGCTATTTGCGTGGCATACGCTGGCACTTCGCCCAGCAAGCAAATGCCTTCCATCCCCCTTTCCTTAGCCATGCCCAATATCAATCCATTCAATCCAGCGATGCGAAGGTTACCTCTAAGAACCACATCGTGTTTGCTTAACTCGTCAACTAAGTTAGAAGTTGTCGCTGCTCCCCAAACCTTCATTTCTTCACTATGGTGGATGCGTGTCACCGCAGCAGCACAACTATATACCCTTGCCACCTTAAACCTTTGCGCTACGTCCAAAACACAGTTAACCAGCTCATATCCTTTGAAACCAGGTTGTTCCTCACCAATAAAAATCACCAATCCTTTACCTGCCTTGGCAGACTGCCAATAATAAAACTTGCTCTCAGGAAAACGAGGGCTTTCAACCACGTTGTCTCTGACTGTGACACCCACTGGTTCAAAGAAGTTAATAGGTTCAATCTCCCCTATTTCTACAGCATTTAGCTTCTCCACAAGATACTTCGCTGCGGTTAGGGAAACGTCGCCAATGCCAGGCCAGGAGGCAAGCATGACACAACTCTTAGGGCGTGGCTGTTTATAAAGCTTTATTACGTCTTTCATATATATCTTAGCTTCCCTTGGTCGCCGCTGATACACGAGAGCAATATAAAGGAGGAGTTTGCAAAATCCCGCCAACCCATCTTGCTTCCTGCCCTATGCCAAGAAGCTCTTTTAGCACTTGATACACGTTACCGGCAATCATAGTATCCTTCACTCTCCCCACTATCTCACCATTCTCGACCTTATATCCCAGCAAAACGTTGCCGCCGAAGTCACCACCCAGAAGATTACCCTGGTCAGCACCCATAAGTTGCTCCACAATTAACCCTTCTTTCATATCTTCCACCATCGCCTGGAAAGAAACATCTCCTCCGCTTAAAATAAGAGAGCTTATAGCTGGGCTGGGAAAACCACCACCTACTCGCTGGCCGTTAGCGGTGCTCTGAGTGCCAGCTAAAGCTGCCGTTTGTAAATCATAAAGGAAATTCGTCACTACTCCATTTGCAACAAGTGGTAGACGCTGGCTGGACACCCCCTCGTCATCAAAAGGATAACTCCCTACGCCGTAAGCTATGGTAGCATCATCCCATAAGCTCAGCTTTTTGTCAAAAACTTGCTCATCCAGTTTATCTTTTAGAGGAGAAGCCCCCTCGAAGACCGCTTTGCCGTTAAACGCCAGCACTAGAGGACTCAGTAAAGCACTGGCTACTCCATTAGGTGTAAAAATTATTGGCAGCAGCTTGGTGGACACGGTAGCTTTTTTCTTAGCCATCTCCAGTTGCCATATCACTCTATCAGCCAGGTCATCAATATTGTCAGAATTGTCAGAAAAACGACATGAGCTTTCGCTATCACCCACAAAAAGCATATCTGTATCACGAACAAGAATACCTTCCAAGCTAAGGCCAAAAAAGCTTCTGCCATACCTTCCCTCACCGCCTTGAGAATTAATTAAGGAGATGGAGCTTGTCCCCTTGGTTACTTGAACATCGCAAAGGATATCAGGAGTATGCCCCCTGACCCTGGCTATAAGCTCCTTCCCGATCTCAACCATCCTCTCCATAGCTATTTCTTCTACTTCAGGGTCGAAGATGCACACTTCCGAATAGTCCTGGGAGGGAGGAAATTGAAAATTGGCCGGATCGCCAAATTGAGAAGTTTCCACGGCCATGTCAACCAAAGCTTCCAAACCGCCCCCTCCACTAGCGGTAGCAAAGCCAATTCTACCTTCCCTGAAAATTCGCAAGGCAGTACTGCTACTCTCCTTGGTCTGAACTTGTTTTAGTTCATTAGCTTCAAACTGTATCGGCATTGCCCGAGAAGAAACCAAGAAAACTTCAGCTTGCTCAGCCACCTTTTTAGCAGAGCGGAGAACCTCCTCAAGATGTTCCATCTTAAATTCTAATTCCTAATATCTAAATAACATTAAAACTCAAAGATAGAAAATCAAAATTACAGTTCAAAATGCAAAAATACTTCACCTTTTTCCTTTCAGGGTCAATATACTGCTGGCAAGGACATTCGCGATCTCTGTAGCTTCTCTCAGAAGTTTATTAACGCTCTCTTTATCACCTCTACCGGAATCTCTGAGCAGTCCCAACCAAAACTTGCATTCATTTGCTGACTTCAATGCATAAGCAAAGAAATTGGTATAGTCCTTTCTTGAAGAAGCCGCTTGAGCCTCAATGACATTAGCCCCGATACTGGTAGTGCTTCTTAAGAGCTGGTCAGTGATAATCCGCGAAGTCTGTTCTACTGGCAATCGGTCTACGAATGCTATTACATCCAACGCGAATCTGTAAACACGAGCCTGAAATTCATCTTTAAATTTTAATTTGTCATTTTGCATTTTTATTTTTACTCTTTTATTTTCTCAAGCGATGGCATTTGTTTCGAATTTCGTATTTCGTGCTTAGGATTTATTTCTATCTTCCTCCTATCACACAATGACGAATTCTGATATGTGGACTACCGTTAGAAACGGGTAGCGGAGATTGCCCCCCTTTGCCACAGCCACCACCCTGATTCATCTCCAGGTCATTGCCTATGGCATCTATATTTTGCAGGGTGGTAAAAACATTACCGGTTAGCACCACGGGGCGCAATAACTCTGCTAATTCCCCATGGCGAATCATGTAAGCTTCCCCAGCGGAGAAGGTAAACATCTCCAGGCTGGTCGTTCCGCCGTACCAATCCTTAACATAGACGCCTTCCTCAATGTCACCAAGCATCTCCTCGAAGGAAGCACTATCTGGCTCAATAAAGGTATTGCTCATTCGCACTATGGGGGAGAAGAGGTAATTAATGGCTCGAGCATTCCCCGTAGCCCTTTCTCCCATCTTAGCCGCTGTTTCTCGTGAATGAAGCCTTCCCTCCAGAATGCCCTCCCGGATAAGATAGGTTTTCCTTGCTGGCGTCCCTTCATCATCGTATTTATAACTTCCCCGCAAATTAGGAATCGTAGGGTCATCAATGATATTGAGATGCTTGCCGCCAAATCTTTTCCCCAGGACCATTATTTGCTGCAGGTTTTCATTTTGATATACAAAATCCGACTCGGATAAATGCCCGAAGGCTTCATGAGCAAAGACTCCAGCCAGAATAGGGTCCAAAATTACGGTATACTCTCCACCTTTTACCTGGGGGGCGGAAAGAAGGGCTGCGGCACGCCTCGCTATCTCCCTGGCTTGCTCGTGTAGCCCCTCCACGGCAGAAAACTCACCATTGCTTCCCAGGCTTAGTCCCGCTTGTTGAACCTCGCTATCCTCACGAGCTATGGCTGTCAATCGTAAATTAAGGTCAGTTTTAGCCTGCTCTATATAACTACCTTCAGAATTGGCAAAAGTGCGTTGCCTCCTGGCATCACGGTAATTGATTCTTGTGCTTTGAATTTTTGGGCTGCTTAACATAATATTATTATAGCTATCTAAAAGCTCTTTCTTGGTTGCCAAGGGTATGGCTGTAGCATCTTGCTCCAATTGCGGCACCACCGTATCAACCACAGGCTCCGTAGGGAAAAGCTTAAATGATTCCCTGCTGGCTAACCTTGCCTCCTCCAGCGCCAGAGCCACTTTCTCCCTCAACCCATCCAAGCGATTAAAGCTGACGAATCCCCAACTACCTTGGACTAAAGCACGAATATTTCCGCCAGAATTACGAGCCCTGCTTATCTCCTCCAGTCTCTCCCCTCTGTAGACAATATTGGTAGCCTGGCTCTCCTCAAAATGGATTTCAACATAGTCGGCATTATGGCCCTTCAAGGCCTCAGCAATCATGTTCCGCACGCCTCTATTTTAGCCTTTGACACGAATAAAGGCAAAGAGCGCTGTCCTTCCAAGCCACCTCTTTTTTGTCATTGCGAGCCCTTTTCCTCTTGTCATTGCGAGCACCTGAAAGGTGCGTGGCAATCCCCTATCCCACCGAGATTGCTTCGGCACTGTTGTGCCTCGCAACGACAAGGGGGAGTGTCATAGCTTTTTGAGGCGTGAAGGAATCCCTTTCTTCACGATTTAAATGGTGAACACTACGGTTGCTCCTTCTTGAAATTTTTGCATTTTGAGTTGTCATTTTGATTTTTACCCTTTGATTTTTGAATTTCAATGACCTCCCAATATAGTAGAATGTTGACCGAGCTTTAATTTATACCCATCTCCTGATATTATCTAGGTTACGGTAATGAAATTCATCGATAAACTGCTTAATACCAGCCGAAAAAACAAAAGCTGGCTTTGCATCGGACTTGACCCCGACCCGGAGCTTATGCCCGGGGTAGACGTTCTACAATTCAACAAAGCCATTATCAAGGCCACCTCCGACCTGGTCTGCGCCTATAAGCCCAATCTAGCTTTCTATGAAGCCTTAGGGACCGAAGGGCTGGCTATCCTGGAGAAGACCGTTAAATATATACCCGGTAATATTCCCGTAATTGGTGATGCCAAGCGCGGCGACATCGGTAACACTGCCAAGGCTTATGCTAAGGCTCTCTTCTCGGTTCTGGGCTTCGATGCCGCTACCGTCAATCCCTACCTTGGCTACGATTCCATAGAGCCCTTCATTAACCACCAAGACAAAGGGGTATTTATCCTGTGCCGAACATCAAACCGAGGAGCCACAGATTTTCAGAACCTTCGCACCAACGGCCTGCCGCTATACGAAGCAGTGGCTCAAAAAGCCAAAGAATGGGATATTCATGGCAACATCGGCCTGGTCGTCGGGGCTACCTATCCTGAGGAATTAAAGAAAGTCCGCTCAATTTGCCCCGAAATGCCTTTGCTTATTCCCGGCATCGGCGCTCAGGGAGGAGACCTGGCTTCGGCAGTCGGCTATGGGGTGGATGCCCGGGGCGAGAAGGCGATTATCAATGTGTCGAGGCAAATTCTCTACGCCTCCAAGGAAAAGGATTTTGCCCGGGCGGCTAGAAACATGGCTGAAAAAATCCGCAACCAGATCAATGACTACAGAAGTAAAACCCGGTGACATAGTCCGTCTGCGCAAAGCGCACCCCTGCGGCAGCTATGAGTGGGAGGTGGTGAGCGTGGGCGCCGACATCGGCCTTAAATGCCTCAAATGCCAGAGAAAGGTGCTTTTGGAAAGAGATGTGTTTGGGAGAAGGGTGAAGGAACTTGTCTCCAAAAGTAACTAACTAACCAGCTTCGCAACAATAAAAAGCACCCTGCAATAGTTTTTTGTGCAGTGTCCAAGACATAATATAGAGTTAAGGAGGGTGTTTCGTGCCGTGTAAATGTGGAGTATTGTCACCATGGAATCGGCTCCCCAGAAACGGCATCTAGGAAAGTGCCGGATTGCTCAAACCCCAAGCTTAGAATCCGGTTGGCTACACGGTGCGCTGCTATCGATGCCGGACTCCCTACTTTGCCAATGCGGCTGGGAAAGACGCCCGGGTGCACGCTGCAAATCGTGATGCCGCGGTCTCTCAAAGAGGGAGCTAACTGCCGAACTATCGCGTTTGATAATGTCTTTGCTGGGGCATATCCTGGGGCGTCTGCCCCCATGTTAGCCAACGAAGCCGCTGTACTACTTATGTTAACGATGACGCCCCCCTTATTCATTAGGGGAAGCATGGCTTGTACTACACGTAGAAAGCCCACAGCATGGACCTCCAATTGCTCTACCACTGCATCAATGGGAGCAGAACAGATGGGCTCTCTGAGAGCAGGGACACCGCAACAGTAAACCAAAAGGTCACATCTATATAGAAGGTCCCTGACTTGCTTGAGCAAATCCTCAACGCTATTTTGCTGACGCACATCTAGAGTGATAAACATGACTCCAAGGTCGGTCTCGGTCAAGGACGGGAGATACCGGTCGGTTCGATATGTAGCCACTACAAAGTACCCGAGCTGGCATAACACTCTGGCTAGATTCAGGCCGAGGGAATTCTCCCGGCTGGCACCGGTAACTACTGCTACCTTCTGGTTGTACATGGCGAACCTCCTTTTTGTTAATTCCACTGATCTAAATGGTATTTACAGTTTCCCAATTGCTCATTAAGCAGCCATTTCCTCGACCTCAAGGTAGTTGGGCAGTGCTTGTATGGGCACGGTTTAACCTCACTCTAATTACTCCACCTGCATACTGCCGCTCTAAATGCTTGAAAGCTCTCGTACAGCCAGATATAGCATCACTATATAGCATGTGTTTCTTTATCTGGGTGCCAACTTGTGTCATATCCTCCACCTTTTTTTGATGCAGCCTTGACAGGGTATATGCCATTAGGGTATATTATACCAAAAGAGGTTCTATATGTCAATAGGGGATAAGTGGAACAAAAGAAATAATTTTTACGGCATGGTAAAATATTTAGTCTTGACCTACTGAAACTTTGGATGTAGAATATGGAAAAGGTGTAGAATAAAGGAGGATTTGACCTCAATTCGGAGCTTTCCAAAATTCTTAGAGGTCGCATCGTGTGTATACTGTAATTAATTGGAAAAGGAGGAAGAGTTGCCATTAAACGTAACAAAAAAAGGAGATAAAGAATATCTGTATTTCAAAGCCAACGGGCCTAACAAGCTGTATCTCGGAACAACTGAGAAGCCCAACGTAGCAAAGATTGAAGAAGCTATTGGTCATTTGAATGCTAGGATTGGCAAGTATGAAAATGAAAAGCAGAGACTTGAGAGTCTCTTGTTAGGGAAACGGAAATTCAATATCATCTACCAACTCGTTGCGTTCGATCTGGATGGGGTAATATTTGATAAACCATGGCGTGGTATCACTACCAGCAAAGTAGCTGTGAGTACATGGGACACATTATTCCAAGAGTTAGGGATGTATGATACCCATGAAAAATATAAACAGAAATTCGAGAACGATGGTTGGTCAATCATGGAATGGACTGACGCTGCATGCAAGGCCATTCAACCTGTTCTGGAGAGGGAAACCTTTGAAAAGGTAATCAATCAACGCCCTTTCATGCCGGGGGCTAGGGAGCTATTCAAAATACTGCACAAAGAAAAGGTTATAACCGCTGTCATAACAGGTAGTTTTGACGCTCTTGCCCAACGAGCAAGCAGAGAATTAGGTGGCATCGACCATACCTATGCTCATGCTGAGCTTCATTTCAATAGCAATGGTTCGCTTGAAGATTGGCGTCTCAATCCAACTGATTATGAGGATAAAGTGATAGCTATTGAGCAGATTGCTCTCGAGCACAGAATTCCTTTGGACAGATGCGCTTACGTAGGCGATGATGTGAACGATATATCGATCTTCAAGAAAGTTGGATTATCCATAGCATTCAATTCTGACAAGTCTGAAGTCAACCAAGCTGCCAAAGTTATAATTGAAAGCCGAAATCTACAATCGATTCTAGCTCATTTAGAGGTAAAGAAATAAAGGATGATGCTCTCCTATGGATGTTGGCTATGATAAAATGGCTAAATACTCACAGCGACTCGAGTAATTCTCAATAACTCTAGATATTTACGAGGAATTTTGTAATACTTGAGTCTCGAAACCAAAGTATTGTAATCCCACAGCTTAAGGTTATCAGGGACTTTCATATAGTTAACGTACTCCAAAGTATCCATTGATACAAAGGTTGCCTCTATTTGAAGACTATCGTTATATGGTAGGCCTAGTTCATCACAGAAAGATTCCAGATTTTGTTGTATAGTTTTAACGTTGTCAGAGAAATGGTTTATTTCTTCTTGCAACTCATCGTCAACAGTCGCTTGGCCTTTTGACTCAAATACTATGATTTGCTTAGGTAAATCCCCCTCATATTTAACTCCTAATGCATCCAGCTCGCCCTTAACCGGCTTTAGAACTTTCGGCTTAAACCCAATACGCACTTTTTTGCATCCCATATTTGTCAGCATGTTAGCCAGCAAAATCTCAGGAAAAACCCCCCGGACGTCGCTAGTAATCCTGTTGGTCAGAACTATCACATCATTCAATCTTGAATACCCAGGATCTTCACAATATCTGTAGAACTCCTCTTTGTCGGCTTCAATAACAATGAGGTCAAGGCTTTTCCTATTGCGCTTGAGCTTATTAAGGACTTGCCTCATGGTAGCCGAGGCTGTACCCGAATGGTTGTTCCCTATTGAGTAAAACACCCACCACATGGAGGCATTGATACTAATCAGCCCGCCACCGTAAGCCGGCATGAAAATAGCTATACTATAATCCTCTTCATCCCAACGATGACGATCTTTGTGTACAATAATTGCTACCTTTGCTGGCTCCTTGGTTCGCTTGCTTCTCTTAATTGCTCCGTCGAGCAGACATTCAAAGCTGCCATAGGCACTTGAGACGCCCCGCTCAACGATTCTTGCCCTGTTTCCAAAGATTGCTAGGAGCCTTTCTGGAGATGGCAATTCTTCTATCTCCGCCATCAGAGGTTGCCTATCATTATCTGTTATCTCTAGATGGGCACTGTAACTATATCCTCTGAATATTTTGGGCAGACCATAAACGGTGGTCATTCTCCTACCATACTTATCAACGTCGCTCCAGTTCTTTGTGTTAAGTACTCGTTCATCTAGCGATATCAAATGCTTCTTCTGGTCTTCATTGAGGGCCAGTAGCTTAAGGCTTTCATGCAAAGAGAAGGCATACCCCAGAGCCCAATGTGCAGGGAGCGGTCTTGGGAAGAATTTAGGGTCAATGCTGGAGAAATCCAATCTTGTCATGCCTGATGAAGGGTGGCCCTCTTCTAACATTTCGTCTAACACCATTTCGTCCAAAGAATGAAGGGTGGCTTTTCTGTCCTTACTGCTTACGAAATAATCTGTATACATATGGGCGATTGGCAGCGGGTTGTCGTAGGAAGACCATAAAATCATGTTAGAAGATTCCAAGAGAGCGTCTCTTATAGCGACTTTTGTACCGCCTTTCGATGCCACATAGGCTTTTTCAGAGACTTGGCGAAGACACCTTCTAAAACTCTTTGTCTTCTCACCAAAGGTCCGGACACTCTCCCATGTTTCCAAGGTTAGAATCTCATTAATGAATGAGATTGCTTTTGCGACGAATCTCGATATAGGACGACCGGCTCTAGGGATTGCCTTTGTGATTTCTCTGCCTCGTCCTTTCGTGAAGGCCCAGTAGTCTCGATAATCCAGGTCTGGTTCAATACCTATGAGCTCGGGAGACCTGATGATTTCATCAATATAATTGTCTAAAGCTGCAATTAGTAGAAGTTTATAGCCTTGCCTGAGCCCTTCTTGAGCGTGACGATTGGCCATTCGGGCGTGAAGGGACTTTGCCTTATTGATGAATTCGTCAGAGAAAAGAATATCAAGCAAAACGTAAGTTGAGAAGAACGATTCTACTGTCACCGAATTTGCCCAGTCATCCAATAGATTTTTGCTCCTGTTTGGATTGCCCGCTTCTTTGTCCATTTGCTGAACTCCTGCCCCTTTTCATTCAATGTGAAAGTATACACCCTAATCCTAATTATACAACTCGCAATACAGTGAGATTTGAGGGTAGCTTGAGTCTTTATCGGAATTGCGCTAATCCTGAGAAGGGAATTGGCTGACAGTTATCCTGCCTGCTTAGTTTCTTGGTAGAGCAAGTTGGACAATAGACATAACTTTTTGCCTTTTCTTTAGTATATAATAGCAACAGATGTGATTATGACAACCAATAATGCTCCCCATGGAATCAAGGTCCCTTGGGATTCCGCATACCTCTGTAAAAGATGTGGTGGCCTGATTTATTACGACATTGCCACGAAGAGACAGGTTTGTCTTAATCCGTCATGTCAAGACTACCCCAAAGAAATAGAGGTATATGGAACTGAAGAAGCAGACTTGACATTCCTCTATAGTCAGTTCGCGCAAATTGAGAAGAAACTGGGACAAATGGTAAGAACCTGCGATTACAGATTCCTAGCACTCTCACTCTTACAGATGCGAAGAAATATTGTGAGTGAGTTTTTCACATCTGGAAGGATGCACATTGACAGCTTCTTGGTATCAAACGACATCTTATCCTTCATCCCGAAATACAAATCCCTTGGAATCAGAAAAGACGCCAGGACTATAGAAACAATTGTTCAATTATACAAAGAATACTCAGACCACTTTCATATGACCGAGGATTTCAAGGAAGGTCGATATGTATTAACCAGAAAGCCACCAAATAATTTGTTCAGGCTCAAGTACTACGATGTGGTCCTCGAAGAAATCTGGCCAAGTTACGGCCTAGTTGATATCAAGTCCATGCCAAACATAAACAACTTTCGCTATCACGAGGTTATTCAGAAATTCATTAGTAGACAGGTAACAATACCTACTACTGACTATGGACCATTTTTTGATAACCTCTGGCCGTTGGCTATAGGCTTTCAATATTTGGTGAAAAGAGACTATTCAACGTCAATAAAATATCAGTACGCAGTAACCCCCGCTGACTTGGCTAACATTCTGAGTATAATCGCTAGCCTTAGAGACAATGAAGTTAAAACCTTACCAATTGTGAACTTGTTAGCGCATTTTATTAAACAACCCAAAAGGGACAAGGATTTTGCTGATTTTATAGGTATGCTGTCAGGAGATAGTGGGAAAGCCCCCATTCTCTTTAAGACCAATGGTGATGTTATGCTCGATAGACGAACCATGCTTCTTTTCTTCATCCTATTACATACTCAACATATCGCATCATCTGCCACTCTAAGCGGACGGCAGGTAATTGATTTACACAAACAACAGGCTGGAACAGAATACGAAACTTACGTGAAAACTAAGCTTGAAGAGAAAGGCTATCGTTGTATGCCACGCTCAACCCGGGTCGCGAGACGTGACTATGACCAGATAGGTATCTCAGAATCAGAACGCGAGATTCTTCTTGTCGAAACTAAATTCAGGGACCCTTCACCGTCTTCGTTTTCAAGGCATACTCTTATTGACCACGAATTCACAGCTGCTAAGGACGGTCTTTTGCCCCAAGCCATAGAACATCAGGAACGATACGATTTAATATTTGAGAAACCTCAATTGTTCCAGGGGAAATTGGGTTTGAAGAGTAACATCGCAGATTACGCAATCAAGGCATACCTTGTCACCAAATTTACTCCTCTAATGCACAGCTATGGCAATGTAAGCATTATGTCTGAGCGGCAGTTTCGAACCGCAATACTTGGCGAGGTGGCAAAAAAAGCCTTCTGAATTAGAAGCTAAGATTTTCGTTGAGGGGATTCGAACCCCTACGAGTTTCCTCAACAGTTTGATAAACTGCCGCGTCTACCAATTCCGCCACAACGGTATGTGATACCAAGAGTTGATGGCGGGGGTTGGATTTGAACCAACGACCTCCGGGTTATGAGCCCGATTAGCTTCAACCGCTGATGCCCTCATTAAACAAATTGACGAAAAGTTGGCTTTGTCAGCTCTGTGTGCTAGTTTATATACTGTTTCATGGCTCGCTGTATCTTCCATATTGATTTGGATGCCTTCTTCGTTTCTGTGGAGCAGGTGCTTAACCCAGAGCTGAAGGGGAAGCCGGTAATCGTGGGCGGAGACCCTGAGAGCCGCGGCGTAGTTGCCTCTGCTTCCTATGAAGCGCGACCTTTCGGCATCCACGCCAGTATGCCGTCATCCAAGAAAAAGGTCAATAGTTTCTTTGGCGGTATCCAAGACATAATATAGAGTTAAGGAGTCACAAAACGCTATTTTGTTACCTTTAGCAACTCACCGGATTGTCCGCTCCTTGTTCTAGATGGTGTCACCCTACATTCCATCTTCCCATCAGAATGAGTATCAAGCGGTGCTATAATTACATTAAACTTTACTGGAGATAAAATAGATCTAGACTCACAAATGAGGAAGAAACATGACAATTCTTTGCGATTACCAAGACAAAGACTTCGGTCTGATGATGAAATTCTTGAAACTTTAAATTGTTGAGGTGTAATTAAAAGGAGATAAAAATGTCTAAAAAAGTTCTTATTGTGTATGGAACTCGTTATGGGGCTACTGAAGGCACCTCAGAAGAAATTGCGAAAGTCCTTCGAAGCGAAGGATTAGATGTTAGAGTAGTAAACGCCAGAAAAGAAAAGGCCAAAGATATTTCAGGATATGACCTAGTCATCGTGGGCAGTGGAATGCAAATGGCAAAGTGGACTGGCGCCGCTGAGAATTTTTTGAGAAAGTTCCAGAAAGAGCTGTCGAGTAAGAAAGTGGCTATTTTCGTGTCCTCCGGTGCTCAGGCGTTAATTGAGTACGAAAAGAAGACAGAGGAAATTGAAAAGGCGAGGAAACAATATCTCGAAGATAAAGCTGTAAAGTATAATCTCCATCCCATCTCCATGGTCATATTTGGAGGAGTTTGGGACTTTAATCAAATGTTCTTTTTGTTCAGGAAAACCTTAGCGAGTTTCAAGCCAAAAATAGAAGAAGCCGGATTTAAAGAAATAAAGCCAGGACTTTATGATACCCGCGATTGGGACAGTATCAAGACTTGGGCTAAAGAAATCGCCACAAAGGTTTAAAATACGCACCCAGTTAACTGATGTCACAATTTGAGTAATTGTTCAGTCCAGTGCATCTGGCAGGCTGATTTTGATTTTCAGTGCATGGTCACCCTAAGCCTACCCGGCTGTAGACAAAACGATAACCAGCAGGATAGCCGAAGAAATGCCTATTCTTTTCATAAACAGCCCCCCGCTTAATCAGGATTGTAACGGACTAGACCGAAACTTGTAGCGAACCAGAGATTGCCTTCATTATCCTCAAAAATCGATATCACATTATAATGATACTTATTGTCCTTGCCCTGCCAGGGGTCAAAGTTCTGCCACTGGGTGCCGTTGAAACAACTGATGCCATAATACCCATGAATGCTATAAGACCCGAACCATAGATTTCCCTGATTGTCTTTTAACATGCAATGAATAGCATCACTTACTAGGCCGTCTTCAGGAGTAAAGGTGCGCCAGTTCTTTCCGTCGTAACAGCTAACACCGTTGGCCCAGGTACCAAACCACATGTTGCCTTGATTATCCTGAGAGATAGCAACAACGTAATTATCTGCTAACCCGTCTTCTGTGGTGAATGTCTGCCAGTGAGACCCGTCATAGTGGGTAACTCCAACATTGGTTCCGAACCACATGTTTCCATCGCTGTCCTGAAAGACCGTTTCAACATCAGTACGGTCGAGAAAACTCGTCCAATCAGTCCCATCGTAGCGGGTAACGCCATAATCAATGGGGGCTGTCCTTTGGCCTACGTTTCCGACGGTGGCGAACCAGAGATTATCCTGGTTATCTACAAAAATGTCTTTTATCGCTGTGCCGGGGAGACTGTTACCGGTATTGCCGGGAGTAAAATTCTGCAATTCTTTTCCCGTATATTTAAAAGCACCTTTCCCATACGTACCGAACCAGAGGTTGCCCTGTTTATCTCGCGCTGCGCAAAGAATGTGAATGTTACGCGTGGAGCCAGCATAAATCTCCCAGCTATTACCGTCAAACCGTGTTAGACCCTGGTCACTACCAACCCAGATTATGCCTTGATTATCCTGGGTTACGCTCGTAACTATGTTGCTGGCGAGCCCGTCGTTAATGGTAAAAGTAGTCCAGTTAGCAGATGTAAATGTTACCCCCGGTGAACCGGCGCGACCAGCAACTATTACTAGGATGACTACAAGACTAAGCAATAGAACTATCATTGTGGAATGTCTAACCACGGCATGTCTCCCAGCTAGGGAAAAGGACTCTCTTCTTCAAATTATAGTCGCCCATTTTCTGTTCTGTCAAACGATACTTCAATAGGATAGGAGGTCAGCAACTGTTCTACAGCTGGAGTCAACCCTTTCTTCTCAAACAGAAGTTCGGGAACTGTCGCCCCAAGGTCCAGTATTACAATGGTGATAAAGTAACAATTGTCAGAATTGTTGGGTCACTTTTCGACGAAAAGTTGGCTTTATCAGCTCTGTGTGCTAGTTTATATGCTGTTTCATGGCTCGCTGTATTTTCCATATTGATTTGGATGCCTTCTTCGTTTCTGTGGAGCAGGTGCTTAACCCGGAACTGAAGGGAAAGCCGGTAATCGTCGGCGGAGACCCTGAGCGCCGCGGCGTAGTTGCCTCTGCTTCCTATGAAGCACGACCTTTCGGTATCCACGCCGGCATGCCGCTATCCAAGAAAAAGGTCAATAGTTTCTTTGGCGGTATCCAAGGCATACTATAGAGTTAAGGACTCACAAAACGCTATTTCGTGCAGCCCGATTCCACAAGTCAAAATTTGCTTTCATTAGTCAACATAAGTTATATTATATATTTTATATTGACATTTTATTTTAGATGACTCAGAGATGGACAAGAAGGAGAATATTGAAAGCATAATCGGGTTGATTAATAACCTGATGCTTTCGACTAAAGCACATGAGCCTCATCCCTGGTTGCACCTTGAGCTGACCAGGGAGCAGTTGCGCGTCATGTTTCTGCTCTCTTTCAAAGGCCGGAGCTCGCCTGGTGAGGTGGCCGCATCTTTCGGCGTACCCAAGGCCAATGTTACCAGCATCATTGATCGGCTGGTAGAAAAAGGGCTAATCAGCCGCCTAGAGAACCCAGATGACCGCCGTAGCTACATCCTTTCTCTTACTGTAGAAGGCAAAAGCCAGGTGGAGCGACTACGGGAGATAGGCGTCGCCAAGATCAAAGGAGTGCTGGAAAGAATGCCGGACAGTGCCCTGATTTCTCTCCAGATGGGCCTAGAGGCACTTATAAAGGCTCTCGAAGAAGCAGGAGAAGTTAATGGATGTAATTGAAGCAAGTAATCTAGTCAAGAGGTTCGGTGAGCTGGAAGCGGTCAAGGGAGTATCCTTCAGTGTCAAGGAAGGAGAGATATTCGGTTTTCTGGGCCCTAACGGCGCCGGCAAGACGACCACCATAAATATACTCTGCACCCTTTTAAAGCCTACAGACGGGCAGGCGAAGGTTAACGGTTATGATGTCATTAAAGAGCGCAGCCAGGTGCGTCAGTCAATCGGGTTGGTCTTCCAGGAACCGGCTTTGGATGATTACCTAACGGCAGAACAGAACCTCCGTTTCCACGGCTATGCTTATGGCATCCCCAAAAATGTTCTAGAGCCGCGCTTGAAAGAGCTTTTAGAGATGATGGAGTTGTGGGATAGGCGCAAAGGCAAGATTAACACCTACTCCGGTGGTATGAAGCGCCGTCTGGAAATTGCCCGGGGCCTTTTGCATCACCCAAGAGTGCTTTTTTTGGACGAGCCCACTCTAGGCCTGGACCCGCAGACGCGCCGCCACATCTGGGACTATATACATGACTTACGGAAAAGAGAGAATCTGGCCATATTTATGACCACCCACTATATGGACGAGGCGGAGAACTGTGACCGCATCGCCATTATAGACTATGGCCGGACTGTGGCTCTGGACACGCTGGAAAAACTGAAAGATGGTGTCGGTGGCGATGTCATCTCTGTTAAGACGGAGGACAACGAGGAGGCGATGCGACTGCTGGAGGGGCAGTATAAGCTCAAGCCCGACATCGAAAACGGCATCATCAGTTTCACCGTGCCCCACGGCGAGGAATTCTTGCCCAAGTTTGTCTCCGGCTTCCCGCTGCGACTACTCTCCATCGGCTTGAGGCGTCCTACTCTGGAAGACGTATTCTTAAAGCTCACCGGACGCAATATCAGGGAACAGGAGGTTGACTCAATGCAGAAGATGAAAAACATGGCTAGAATGAGGAGACACTAAAGACAATGTCTATCGTTTTTCGTACTATCTGGGTGATAGCCTACCGCGAGCTCCTGCGTTTTGTCCAGGACAGGCCACGGATGTTCTCCTCCTTTTCTATGCCGATTATATTCCTGATAATTTTTGGTGCCGGCTTCGGTAGGCTTATCGGCCAAATGATGCCCGGCGTAAACTATATACAGTTTATGTATCCCGGTATTCTAGCCATGACAGTATTGATGACCTCTGTCATGTCCGGCGTCTCCATCGTCTGGGATAGAGAATTCGGTTTCCTAAAAGAGGTGCTGGTTTCTCCATTGAGCCGTAGCGGAGTGCTAGCCGGCAAGGCTGTCGGCGCTGCCACCATCGCCATCATCCAGGGGGCCATAATGCTGGTGCTGGCACCCATTGTTAATGTTCCCATCAACTTGGGCACGGTGCTGGCTCTTTTACCGCTCCTCTTAATACTCTCCCTCGCTCTTTCCGGGTTGGGGCTGCTAATCGGTTCCCGCATGCGCTCGCAGCAGGGATTTCAGATAGTGATGCAGTTGGTGATTTTCCCCATGATGTTTCTCTCTGGCATCTTCTTTCCCATCTCCGGCGTAGCCACCTGGCTGGAGGTACTCTCCAAATTGAACCCGGTGACCTATGGAATAGATGCTATACGCCAAGTCTTCTTGGGCCCCCAGGTGGCCGGCGTTACCGTCTTTGGCCACACCATGGGCATCGTGGATTCGGCTATTGTGGTGGCGATGGCAGGGGTAGTGTTACTGACTGCCGCTATCTGGTCCTTCAACAAGCAGGAGTGAGTCGGAGCACCTGGAGCAATTCAGACTACCAAAACTTGGTTCTGAAGGCCGTCATTCTATTTGCTGAGCTATAGGCCACCACAAATTTTCACTAACAGGCGAATTAAGTGAGTTACACAAAATGAGTTTTCGTTACCTGGAGCTTCATTCGATAAATCAATTGTTATATACTTGCAGTAAGATAAAACAGGAGGGGGGTTGCATCATGCCGCTAGCCAACCTTAATGGTATTAACATTAACTATCAGGTGGAAGGACAGGGTGAACCTCTGGTGATGATAATGGGATTTACTGCCAACCGGAGTGGCTGGATGCCCCAGATACCTTTCTTCAAGAAGTATTACCGGCTAATTACCTTTGATAATCGGGGAGTTGGCAAGTCGGACAAGCCGCCGGGCCCTTATTCCACCAAAATGATGGCCGACGATACAGTAAGACTTATGGACCTTTTGGGGATTGAGAAAGCTCATACTATGGGCGTTTCCATGGGTGGCATGATTGCCCAGGAGTTGGCTATAAACTATCCCCAGAGAGTCATGAAGCTGGTACTGGCCTGTACCTATGCCAGCCAGGATGAAACGAGCGGAGATACCCTGGAACAGGCCAAATTCTTGCAACTAACCCCCGAGAAGAAAGTCAGTGCTATGGTCGGTTTGGCTTTTAATAAGCCGCTTTACAGATTCACCTTTGCCCTCCTCGCTAGGGTTCAGACCAAGTTCATGGGAGCTTCAGGTACGGTAGGGATTGCGGCACAAAGTGAAGCCTGCCGGAAACACAATACACTAGAGAGACTACCACTAATCACAGCTCCCACCCTCGTTATCGTGGGAACTGGAGATAGAATCATCAAGCCCGTTTCCTCCGAGGTGATAGCCGGGAAAATACCCAACGCTAAGCTGGTCAGAGTTGAGGGTGGCTCTCATTATTTTTCCTTCGAGATGAAAAACGTGTTCAACCGGGAAGTGCTGAATTTTCTGAAGAGCGATGCTCCGTGCATTAATTGACTTGACACCTAGAGCACTACAGCCCTACCTGGCTTCTTAACGGACATGAAATTTTGCCTCATGATTTTTCTAAACGGAGCGGAATTGCACAATAGTCAGTTTTGTTGGGTAACAATTCGATGAAAAGTTGGCTTTATCAGCTCTGTGTGCTAGTTTATATACTGTTTCATGGCTCGCTGTATCTTCCATATTGATTTGGATGCCTTCTTCGTTTCTGTGGAGCAGGTGCTTAACCCGAAGCTAAAGGGAAAGCCGGTAATCGTCGGCGGAGACCCCGAGCGTCGCGGCGTAGTGGCCTCAGCTTCCTATGAAGCACGGCCTTTCGGCATCCATGCCGGTATGCCGTCATCCAAGGCACGCCGACTTTGTCCCCAGGCAATTTTCATACGGTCTCACTTCTCACTCTATAAAGATGCTTCAGCTAAGTTTATGAAAATTCTAGGCGATTTTTCTCCCTATATTGAACCCTTAGGGCTTGACGAAGCCTACCTCGATGTTACTGGATGCGAAGAACCTTATGGTTCTCTTCGCCAACTGGCACTGGCTATAAAGGAAAGAATATATAAGGAGCTCAAAATCACAGCTTCAGTGGGTATCGCTACCTGCAAGGTGGTGGCTAAGATTGCCTCCGACCTGTGTAAGCCCGATGGGCTGCTAGAGATATCCCCCGGGGAGGAACAGGCTTTCCTCAATCCACTCCCTGTAGCTAAATTACCCGGGGTGGGCAAGAAAACGGAGCAGGCATTAAAAGAGATGGGTATAACCACAATAGGAGAATTAGCCAGCCTTCCTTTAGACACGATAAAAAGACAATTCGGAGCAACCGGAGCAGCGCTTCATAGCTATGCCAGGGGAATAGATGACCGGGAGGTAGAAGCGCCAGGTGAAGCTAAATCTATTAGCCAGCAGCTCACTTTTGCCCGCGATACCCTGGACCGCAATTTCCTTGAGGCCAATCTTCACAATTTATGCCAGGAGGTTTGCCAGGAGCTGCGGAGCCAAAACAAAAGAGCAAGATGTGTAGCTATAAGGCTGAGGTATGCTGACTTTAAGACAATCACCCGCCAGGTCATCTTAAGAGAAGCTAGCAATGTTACCCAGGTTATTTTTGCCACAGCTCAGCAGTTGCTGACTAAAGCTCTGGCACAACAAGAAAAACCAATACGCCTCATAGGTATTCGAATATCAAGCCTGGTTGGCGAGGGGAAACAACTCCCTATGTTTGATTCCGGGACGGAAAAGCCGGAGCACCTGGATAAAGCTATAGACAAAATTCGCAGTAAATACGGCTCAACGGCGATAAAAACAGGCAATGGCATCTAAACTAGTAGTCAGTAGTCAGTAGTCAGTAGCCAGAATTCAGCGTTCAGAAGATTTCCCTACTGGCTACTGGATTCTGTATTCTTGTTACTACCACTATCTTTGCTTTTTGCATTTTAACTTTTTATTTACCGTTGCTCTGTCATTTTGCATTTTCATTTTTACTGTTTGCATTTTGCAGGGATTTGTTTAGAGGTTGGGTTTTGGGATTTGGAATTTAGCCAATGAGATTGCCACGCCCCGACAAGTCGGGGCTCGCAATGACAAAAAGTGGGCGGGGACGAGCCCCGCCCCTACAAATGAATGTAGTGGCGAGGTTTATCCTCGCCTGATAAATCAAAGGCTTAGAATGGAAGTGAAGGCTTGTCTTGACTTATGATACGAAGTATAATTGACTACCATTACCTATAACAGAAAGGAGAAAGATGCCGGACTATGCCTTTTTCCATAAACAATTTATGCCACTATCTGAAGCCAAAATCGGCATCCTGACCCATGCCCTCCACTACGGCACCGCTTGTTTCGAGGGCATCCGTGGTAACTGGGATAGCGAGCAAGAAAGATTTTGTATTTTTAGAATCCAAGACCACTATAAACGCATGTTTGACGGCTGTCGCATCCTGAAAATCAATCTACCCTACTCCGTTGACGAGCTTTGCCAATTGACCAAGGAGCTTTTGGAAAGAAGTGGCTACCAGGAAGACGTATACATCCGTCCTTTAGCCTATAAAAGCTCCGAAGCTGTAGGAGTCCGTCTCCACAACCTGGAGGATGATTTCTTAATTGTCGTGACCACACTGCCTACTTACCTTGATATAGATAATGGTGTTCGCTGCTGCACCTCATCGTGGCGTCGCGTGGATGATACCATGATTCCACCTCGAGGCAAGATTTGTGGCATTTATGTAAACAGCGCTCTGGCTAAAACCGAGGCCCAGGAAAGTGGCTTTGATGAAGCAATATTGCTAACTCAAGCTGGACATGTCTGCGAGGGCAGTGGTGAGAATATCTTTCTTGTTTTAGGCGGGAAACTGCTAACTCCTCCGTCATCCGATAACATCCTCATGGGCATCACCAGGGACACGGTCATGAAATTAGCTAAAAATGAGTTAGGCATAGATACAATTGAAAGGCAAGTTGACAGAAGCGAACTTTATGTGGCTGAAGAATGTTTCTTTACCGGGACGGCAGCCAACATAGCGCCAATATTGGAAATCGACCATCGCCCTATAGGCACGGGAGAGATTGGCAAAATGACCGCCAAATTACAAAAGCTCTTCGCCGAAGTGATACTGGGAAGAAATCCTAAATATCCTGACTGGTATTACCTGGTTTCCCCTAAAGCCGCAATGGCATAACCGAATTTCTTAAATTGGAGTTACCCAGGGATCTACCCTTAAAGCCTTGAGCAGGTAGAGGAGGCGGCAACTCTGCTCCAAGACAACAGTATAGTAATAGGCTTCTTCTAACAACTGGCTGGCAGCAAAAGTTCCATGCCCTCGCACTAAAACCACTCTGTGCTCTCCCATCAACCTGGCTATCTCATCGGCAAGTCCTCCCGGTTTCCCCACCATTTCTGCACTTAAGATAGGCACCTTAGACAACAACGCCTGCCCTTCTACATCGCGGGGCACAATCTCTTTTTCCACGAAGGACAAAGCAATAGCGTAAGGCGGATGAGCGTGAACCACCGCCAATGCCGAGGTATTTTTATAGATACAGCGATGAACTTCCAGCTCCGTTGAAGCCAGGGGTGTAGCCCGATTGTTCTTACTTATCCCAGTCTCCACCAAATCCCCTTCTTGAATGAAGCCCAACAGGCTGCCCCGATGGGTAATAACTAGATGCTCGCCAAGTTTGACGCTGAGATTACCTCCCTGGGGAGAAACCAATCCTTGAGTAAAAAGAGCTTGCCCCACCGCTTGGAATTGGAACAACATTTTAACACCTATGATATACGCCGTATCACAGCCACCACCCTCCCCTGAATCTCAACATTATCTGGAGTAGTATAAATGGGTTTCATCTGACTATTCGCTGGCTCCAGGCGGATACGATTTGGCTCAGCGAAAAACCTCTTAAGTGTGACCTCTTGTTCTTCCTTAAGCCAGACCGCCACCATATCGCCATTCTCAGCACTGCCCACATAGTCCATTAAAACTATGTCCCCGTCTCCTATCAAAGCATCCATCATGGAATCTCCTCTTACTCGAAGGGCATAAATATCTTGCTTGCCGCGAACTAACTCTTCACTGACTTCCAATCCTTCATTAGGAATAATATTGCCTGTGTCAGGCACAGGAATAGGCTCACCCGCAGCTATTACCCCCACTACGGGAATATAAACAAGTTTCCCTCCTTTTTCCTGTGGGGTCAAGAACTTAATTCCCCGAGATATGTCACTGTGGCGGCGAATATATCCTGCTTGTTCTAATTTGTTCAGGTTATAAGCTACCACCGAGGTGGAGCTTATCCCACATCCAGCAGCAATATCTCTAATAGTAGGAGGATACCCTTTATCATGCAAAAATTCGGTGACAAAGTTGATAATTCGTTCCTGCTTTGGCGAAAGCGACTTAATAGCCATCGGTTACCAGTTGACTACTTCTTATTTAGCTTCTTCATTAAGCGAGACTTAATTCTGGCGCCTTTATTTCTATGAATAATCCCTTTGCTCACTGCTTTATCTACACTACTCATAGCCAGCATTGTTTTTTGATATGCCGATTCTTCCCCGGCATCAGCTGAACTTTTCGCTTTAACTATATATGTCTTAACACTACGGCGCACTAAGCGATTCCGTAACCGTTTTCTCTCTGCTGACCTGGCTACCTTGTTACTCGACTTACTGGTTGACACTTATTTCCCCCTTTCTCGTTACACTTACTACGTTCCAAATCGAATAAATTCTAGACATTATTTTGCTTAGTTGTGCAGCACCTTTCACCTCTAAGGTAAAATACAATGTGACACTACCATCCTGGTGGTTGCCCATGCTTACCTCGCCAAGGTTTACCCCTTCCTCTGCTATAATAGCACTAATATCCCGAACAAGGCCAACTCTATCCCAAGCATCAACCTGAATCATCACGGGGTAAACCTGCGCCACATCACCCCACTCTACCTTGACCAACCTTTCTTTCTCCTCTTCATGGATAATATTAGGGCAATCCCTTCGATGCACAGTGATACCCCGGCCTTGAGTAATATACCCGATAATCTTATCCCCAGGCAAAGGATGACAGCAACTAGCCAAACGAGTAAGTAAGTCCCCCACACCCAATACGTTAATACTCACAGGGCTGACCTTCCGCGGAGGCAGAACTTCAACCCCCTCTCCAGTTGGCTCCAAATCCCCGCTTAATTTAAGCATTATCTGAGAAGAATTGATGCTGCCACTGCCCAAGGCGGCAAAAAGGTCGTCTGCGCCGTCATAGTCAAGTAGACGCGCTACTTTGTCAACACTGGGCAAACCGATGCCTAACCTCTTAAGCTCCCTATCCCAAATTTGCTTGCCATCTTCAATACATTGACTTCGTTCCTGCTTTTTAAACCATTGCCGAACCTTGCTTCGCGCGTGAGACGTCTTAATATAGCCAAGCTCGGGATTAAGCCAGTCCAGACTCGGGCCTTTATCTCCCTTGCTGGCCATAATCTCCACCACATCGCCATTCTTAAGAGTATAATTAAAGGGTCCAAGCCTTCCATTCACTTTAGCTCCGATACATCTATAGCCCAAGTCCGTATGAACTCGAAAGGCGAAATCTAGAGGAGTAGCGCCCCTGGGCAACTCTTTTATCTCGCCTTTGGGGGTATAGACAAACACTCGATCCACGAGAACATCGGTTTTAATAGATTCCAGAAATTCTTCACTATCAAGCTCCTCCCTCCGATCACCAAGCTGCCGCAGCCAAGCTATTTCATCATTAAATTGCTCACCCACTTTCCCTTCTTTATAGAGCCAGTGAGCAGCCACTCCATATTCGTTGACACGATGCATATCATAAGTCCGAATTTGTATTTCTAGCGGTTTTGTATCTTGACACATTACCGTAGTATGCAAAGCTTGATAGCCATTATCCTTGGGATTAGCAATAAAGTCGTCGAACTCTTCAGGCATAGGACGCCAAAAATTATGAATTACACCTAATGCCTTATAACAATCTGAAACCGAGTCCACCAACACACGTAAGGCGAAAAGGTCATGGATATCTCCAAAATTCTTACCCTGCGCATCATACTTGCCCATCTTTTGATATATGCTGTAAATATGTTTTGGCCGGCCATAAACCTTGGCTTTTATATCGACCTTATCTAATTCCTGGCATAGTATCTGACTAACCTCAGTTACGAAGCCTTCCCTCTCGGCTCGCTTCCCAGCTACCAAACGAGCAATCCGATGGTACACCCGTGGCTTCAGATAGCGAAAAGCTAAATCCTCTAATTGCCATTTCATCTCCCTCACACCTAAACGGTGAGCCAAGGGAGCATATATCTCCAGGGTCTCTTGAGCGATAGCACGCCGTTTTTCTGCGGGTAAAGCACCCAGTGTACGCATGTTATGTAACCTGTCTGCCAATTTGATAAGAACCACCCGTAGGTCTTCAGCCGTAGCCAGGAGCATTTTGCGTAAGTTTTCCGCCTGAACTTTCGACTTTGTTTCCCTCGTTCGAGCTCGACTTGTAAGCCTGTTCAGCTTGGTAACTCCATCAACAAGTTTAACTACCTGTAAACCAAAGTTGGCCTCGATCTCGTCTAATGACACACCACAATCCTCGGGGACATCGTGCAACAAGGCAGCAGCTAAGGTTTCAGCATCAAGGTGAAACTCAGCCAAAATCATAGCTGTAGTTAAAGGATGTTCTAAATAAGGCTCTCCTGTTTTACGCAATTGCCCTTGGTGAGCTCTCGCAGCGAATTCGTAAGCTTCTTTAACCAGAGCTACCTTATCATCAGGCAGGTAAGCGCTAGCCTGTTCTATAAGCGCATTAACTTCCATCTAATTCATAATACTGGAATAGCAAAGGTAACGCAAATTAAGTAATATGGTAAACTACAAGATAGACAAGGAGGATTTCTTTGCTTAAAGCACCTCGGGGGACATTCGACATCCTGCCACAAGAGTATGCCTACTGGAAATACGTAGAGGAAAAGGCTACTTCCTTGTGCCAGCTCTATGGTTACCAACCATTGAGCACGCCGATATTCGAAGATGCCCAGCTTTTCACTAAAACTGTGGCCGGGGGGACAGATATCGTCGACAAGGAAATGTATATCTTCGAAGATAAAAGTGGACAAGAATTGGCTTTAAGGGCAGAGGTAACAGCGCCAGTTTGCCGGGCTTATCTAGAGCATGGATTATTTAACTTAGCTCAACCCGTGAAGCTTTATTACATTGGACCAGCCTTCAGGTATGAACGTCCCCAATTTGGGAGATACCGCCAGCACCACCAATTTGGCTTTGAGGCTTTAGGGGAGGCAGACCCCGCCCTTGATGCTGAAGTAATTGAAATGGCACAACAATTCTTTTATTCGCTAGGGCTCTCTCAATTTTCTATTCAACTCAATAGCATTGGCTGTAAGGTTTGCCGCCCCGGGTATTTAGAAGTACTGAGGCAGCATTATTCAAGTTCTACAGACCGTCTTTGCCCCGACTGCAAAGCCAGGCTGGTCAAGAACCCGCTACGCCTGCTTGATTGCAAGAAAACTTCTTGCCAGGAGATAGCGAAAACCGCACCGAAGATTTCCGATTATCTATGCCCCGAATGCCAATTCCACTTCCAAAGCGTCCAAAAATATTTAGGGGCAATGAACATCCCCTTTCAATTGAATCATAGATTGGTCCGTGGCCTGGATTATTACACCAGAACAGTGTTCGAGGTTGAACCTCGAGATAAAGGAGGGCAAAGCACGCTTGGCGGAGGTGGTCGCTATGATGACCTCATCGAGGAATTAGGAGGAAACCCAACTCCCGCTGTGGGCTTTGCTGCCGGGCTGGAAAGAATAATATTAAACCTAAAGAAACAGAAATTAGATATTCCGGCATTGCCCAAGCCTGATGCTTTCATCGCCTACTTGGGGGAAGAAGCCAAGATTGAAGCGATGAAGATTGCCTCGGAGCTACGGAAAGCTGGGATTGCGATTATTACGGCTGCAGGTGATAAGAGCCTGAGAGGGCAGATGAGACAAGCTAATTCCTTGGGCAGTGCCTACGCCCTTATCCTCGGCGAACAAGAGATCAGCGACCAGAATGTAATATTGCGAGATATGAAGAATGGGGAACAAAAAACCATCCCTTTGGCTGAAATAGCCAGAATGCTTAAACAAGGTCAAAAGTAACACCTGCAATGTCAGATATGCTATAATATAGACATATTGTCATTGGTATCGACCACAAATGAAAGCCTAAATTGTTTCCTACCATTACTTGCGATTTTGCATTATGCCTCAGCGTGACATGAATAACGACGTAAACCGAGAATATACCGCCCAAGATATCCAAATTTTAGATGAAATCAAAGCCGTACGCTTACGACCAGGAATGTATATTGGCGGTACCGATCGACACGGATTACACCAACTCCTCTACGAGATAGTGTATAACAGCATAGACGAAGCCATGGCTGGTTACTGTGACCAAATTGAAGTAACAATCCATGAAGATAATAGCGTCACCGTAACTGATAATGGACGAGGTATCCCTACAGAAACTATCCCGGGACAAGATATAACAGCCTTGGAAGCAGTCATGACTCGCCTGCACGCCGGAGCCAAGTTCAGCAACTATGTCTATGGGGTATCCAGTGGTCTCCACGGCGTTGGTGCTTCGGTAGTAAATGCCTTATCCTCCTGGCTTAAAGCTGAGGTTAAACGCCAAGGAAAAATCTACCGCCACGAATATCACCAAGGGATTCCCCAAGGCGACATAGAAACTGCTGGCGACGCCCAAGACACAGGCACTTCAATTACCTACCTTGCTGATAAGGAAATCTTCGAGAGCATTGACTATGATTTCGACCTGGCCTGCCAGCGATTAAGGGAACTAGCTTACCTGAATAAAGGGGTAGAAATAGCTATTAAAGACGAGAGAAACAATCAAGAGAAAGCGTTCTACTTCGATGGGGGAATAGCTAGTTTTATTCGCCGCCTCAATAGAAATAGAGCTGTTATTCACCCCTACCCTATTTATATCTCCACTATGATAGATAGCACTATCATAGAAGCAGCTCTACAATATAATGATAGCTTTACAGAATCCCTTCTCTCCTTCGCCAACTGTGTCAATACCAGAGACGGAGGCAGCCACCTTACCGGCTTCCGCTCAGCATTAACCCGGGTTTTCAATGATTATGCCCGGAGTACTAAATTTTTAAAGGATACCGACCCCAACTTAAGCGGGGAAGATGTGCGTGAAGGGGCAGCGGTCATCATCAGTGTAAAACTGCCCCAGCCCCAGTTTGAGGGGCAAACTAAGGCAAGGTTGGGAAATCCCGAAGTAAAAAGTCAGGTTGAATCGGCTGTAGCAAATGGCTTGTCCCTGTACCTCGAGCAACACCCCAGCGAGGCAAAGGCAATCATAGAGAAGTGCCTCACCGCCGCCAAAGCCAGAGAGGCAGCACGCAAGGCTCGTGACCTCGTTCTTAAGAGGACTGGATTCGAAACATCAACTCTGCCAGGGAAACTAGCCGATTGTTCCGAGAAAGAGCCGGCAAAATGCGAGATTTACCTGGTTGAAGGTGACTCAGCCGGCGGCTCAGCTAAACAGGGGCGAGACCGCCGCTTTCAAGCTATTCTCCCTCTGAGAGGCAAAATACTAAATGTCGAAAAGGCTGCCAAAGATAAGATTCTAGAACATGAAGAGCTAAGAGCCATCGTCACAGCGTTAAAAGCAAGTGCTGACGAACAATTTGATAGCTCTAAACTTCGCTACCACAGAATAATCATCATGACCGATGCCGATGTTGACGGCTCACATATTCGTACTTTGCTCCTCACCTTCTTTTACCGCCATATGACAGAGTTAATTAACCAGGGCTATCTCTACATTGCCCAACCACCCCTTTATCGCATCAAATCTGGCAAACAGGAGTTCTGGCTTTACTCTGACCAGGAAAAGGAAGAAAGGCTTAAAGGATTAAGAGAAGACAAAATAGATATTCAGAGATATAAAGGGCTGGGGGAGATGACTCCCGTACAACTATGGGAGACAACCATGAACCCCGCTAACAGGACCCTGCTCAAAGTAGAGGTAGCGGATGCCATAGCCGCTGACCAGGCTTTTCATATGCTAATGGGCGATGATGTTCCGCCTCGCAAAAGATTCATCCAGGCCCACGCGCAAAGTGTGAGAAACCTTGATATCTAGCCGTTGGGCTTCCCTGACCCGAGGGGGATGTGGTATGGAGAGAATTCGCTAGGAAACCTCGATAATAGCACATCCGAACTAACGCCGTGCGCTGAGTGAACTTGGTCGTTCCCTATCCGGCAGACGTCGGATATATCTTTTGTTCTGTTATATATTTTTCTACCTCAGTGGGCACAAGATAACGAATGGACAGCCCCTGAGCTATACGCTGGCGAGTTTCTGCAGAGCTAATCCCGATTACAGGCATATCAAGCTGAATAACCTGGTCCAGCAGCCCAGGTATCGATGTTTCTAAGTGCTTCAAATCTTTTGAGCCTAATCTAGGGGCAACCACCAGCCTGCATAATTGAACTAATTTCTTCGGTTCCTTCCACAAAGGCAACTCGGCTAAGGAATCACGCCCAAGGATAAAAAACAGGTTCGCCTGAGCCCCCAGCTGCTCCCTGAGCTCAACCAGAGTATCCACGGTGTAAGAGGGACCGGGGTGCTCTACTTCGAGAGTACAAAGCTTAAAATGAGGGTTGTCAGCTATGGCACGGCGCACCATCTCTACCCTGTGGGCGGCCGGGGTAATATTACGGTCCAGCTTACGCCAGGGCTGCCCCGCAGGCACGAAAAGAACCTCGTTAAACCCTACCTTTATTCTTGCTTCCTCAGCGACAACAAGGTGCCCTATATGGATAGGGTCAAATGTACCACCAAGAACGCCTATATTCACTTCTTTATTTTCTCGGTTTGGGACGGAATACCGCTATTTGTGCCTGCGAAATTATTTCCTCATCCTGGCTTGCCTGGTCCACCATTTCCATGGCTTTCCTCACCAATTCTAACACAGCCTGGCCGCTAACTGCAGAGATGTAAAAGACAGGCACCCCAAGCCTGGCAAAGCACTGCTCCACTTCAGTCAAACGAGCTTGAACCTCAGGCAAATCTATCTTATTTACCGCCACGATTTTTGGCTTGTGTGATAAGCCTTTGTATAAGGCTATCTCTTTATCCAATATGCTGAGGTCATCGATAACGGTCGGCGAACTGCCATCCAATAAATAAATCAGCAGCCTGGTTCTTTCCGCATGGCGTAGAAACTCATTTCCCAATCCTTTGCCAAGATGAGCACCTTCAACAAGGCCAGGAATCTCGGCAACAATGAAGTCTCTCCTATCGTCTGGCATAACCCCTAAAATTGGCTGGCGGGTGGTAAAGGGGTAATCGGCAATTTCGGGCTTGGCTCTCGATATCCCAGATAATAAAGTGGATTTCCCCGAGTTCGGATGCCCAACAATACAGATATCGGTAATGAGTTTTAGCTCGAGGACAATATGCCGCTCTTCTCCTGATGCACCCTTGCTAGCTATCTCAGGAGCTTGATTTACCGCAGTAGCAAAACGAGCATTACCCAGCCCTCCCCGGCCCCCCTTAGCCACCAAAACTTTTTGCCCGAGGGTACTCAAGTCTGCCAGAAGTATCTCCCCCCCCGAATCAGCTTTAGCGAAAACCAGTGTACCTACGGGCACTGAAATAGCTAAATCCTCCCCTCTCTTGCCACGCTTCCGCCAACCGCTTCCTCGACGGCCGTTTCCAGCTACAAATTCCTTCTGCCACCCCATCAAGCCCAAATCAACCATGTTGGGACTAGCCACAACAATCACGCCCCCTCCATCCCCACCATCCCCGCCATCCGGACCACCAAAAGGCACATACTTCTCCCTCCGAAAGCTGACACAGCCATCCCCGCCACATCCACCCCCAACCATAATTTCCTTCTTATATATCATAAGTTAATAACCTAACATAGGCTTAATTATATTAATAGATAAGTACTAATCATTATAAGCAATGTTGTTGAGAGGTGAATAAACAATGAGGGAGATCAGAGCTCAGAGGGCAGTGTGGGCGGGATAAGCAACAATTTATCCACAAATTATTAGTAATTCTACACAGTTTGGTATGCCTCTTTATAACCTTTCTGCGAATTAATTTTCTCTTTGATTTCCGCAATCTGGTTAGAAAGGTTAGGATTAACGCTCAATTCGCTAGCTATTTTTTCGTAGCCATGAAGAATTGTGGCATGATTTCTGCCACCTAATTCTTTGCCGATTTCGGTTAGAGAGTAGCTGTATCCTTCGCGCATAAGATAGATGGCCACGTGTCTTGCCGATGTAGTTTTTCTATCTCTTTTCTTGTTGATTAGCTCTTCTACTGAAAGGCTGAAATGGTCCGCTACCGCCTGTAAGAGCAGCTTTATGTCTTGTTTACGGGTCGTGCTTGTTAATAACTTGTTGATTGTTTCGGCAGTGATCTTGGTTCCACTTAATTTAGCCTGGGCAGTGAGATATACCAAAGCACCTTCAAGCTGGCGGACATTCTCGCATACTTTCTCCGCTACAATGTGCAGCACCCCTTCCAGTTCTGAGGTCATCGTTGTTTCTGCTTTAGCCCGTAAGATATTCAGGCGTGTTTCAAAGTCGGGTGGTTGTATGTCAACAACAAGACCCCCTTCAAGGCGTGATTTTAGCTTGCTGCTAAGTGGGTGCATGTCCTTGGGAGCACGGTCAGTGGTGATGACAATTTGACGGTTATTGCTGTACAACTCGTTGAAGGTGTGGAAGAAACATTGTAAGGTTTGTTTCTTATCGATCAGGAAGTGAGCATCGTCGAATAGAAGGATATGGATACTTCTGAATTTGCTGCGGAACTTGTCAATTTGGTTTTCTCGCACAGCTAATACAAATTCATTGGCGAATTGTTCCCCGCTAATATATGCTGCTTGCAGCCCATTGTTTGTCGTTAAATGCCCGATAGCATGTAGTAAATGAGTCTTGCCTTGCCCGGTGCTGCTGTGAATGAAAAGAGGGTTATAACTACTTCCTGGATTTTCAGCTACTTCTACAGCGGCAGCATAAGCTAAACGATTAGAAACGCTGACAACAAAGTTATCGAAGGTATACCTTGGATTGAATCTATACTGTATAGCTTTGCTGCTTGTCCCGCCATCGGTTTGCGTGGCCAAAGGGCTAGCTGATAATTGTTCGCGATTGTGGACCACGAATTGGACATCGACATCCTTCCCCATAATATCAACTAAGGTCTTCCTTACCAGAGGATAAAGGCGCTTGGATAGCCATTCAGCGACAAAAATGTTAGGGACACTGACGACAAAGATACTATCCTGGCAGCTTAGACCCTGGCTATTGCTAAGCCAGGTAGTATAATTTGCCTTGCTGACCTGAATTTGAAGCTTGCCTAGGGCGTTTTTCCAAATCTCTTTCGCTGGTTCCAATCTATCCCCAATCCCAACAATGCTCAGCCACAAAGATAGCTGAAAAGAGTAGTAAGACGCGGTTAAAAATTTAAGAGCTTACTAGTTATAGGATATCAAATTTTCTCAAACCTTCGCTAGGCAATGTTTGACATAATTAAAAAATTAATTAAAAATAGGTTTGCTATGAAGGTGCGTACCGTTTTTATGGGCACTCCGCAATTTGCTGTGACCATATTGGAGTCTTTGCTCCAGGGTTCCTACCAGGTGCTTGCTGTGTATACTCAGCCCGATAAGCCGGCTGGCAGGGGGCGCCCGGTTGTTTCCCCTCCGGTGAAAAAGCTGGCTCTGGAGCGACAAATACCAGTTATTCAACCCAAGACTTTTAAATCAAGCGAGGTGGTGGAGAAGCTGTCCAGCTTTCAGCCTGAGCTAATCATTGTGGCAGCCTTCGGTGCTATTCTTCCCCCAGAAGTGCTTTCCTTGCCCAAATTTGCCTGTCTTAACGTTCATCCCTCATTATTGCCACGGCACCGAGGTCCGTCTCCGGTCGCTAATACCATTCTCTGCGGAGATGAACTTACTGGTGTTACCATAATGCTAATGGACGCTGGACTGGATACCGGGCCGATTTTAGCTCAGGAGAAAGCGGGGATTTCCTTTATGAATACCACCGGCTCGCTTAGCTCCACGCTGGCTGATGTAGGAGCCAAGCTTTTGCTGGAGACATTGCCCAAATGGCTTGGGGGCGAACTTAGACCACAAGCTCAAGACGAGTCTCAAGCTACTTATAGTAAGTTGATAACTAGTAAAGATGCCGAGATTGATTGGCATCTTTCAGCGGTTGAGCTATGGCGGAGGGTAAGGGCATACAATCCCTGGCCAAGCTGCTACACTTGGTGTCGGGGGAAACGACTAAAAATCCATAGAGCTATTCCTTGTGGCGGCGTAGCAGAGGGGGGGATAGGGGAAGTAGTCGCCTTGGCAGAGCCGCCTGGGGTTGGGGTGATAACCAGGCATGATATTTTAGGGCTTTGCCAAGTTCAGTTAGAAGGAAGGCGCGAAATGGCGGTAGATGATTTTATCCGTGGGAAAAGAGAGTTTATTGGTTGTGTTCTGGGGCGAAGGTAGCTTCTCTTGCCAGCATTAGTCTGCAAACATTTCCACAAAATCCAGGATAATAGCCAAAACAGCATCGGATGCCCGAATTATGCCACGCTTGCGAAATGGCTGCTTAGTCGAAACCGAGCCAGGTAGTGACGTTTTTTATAGGCTCCCGCTCAGTTTCCAGTTTGTTCGCAGGGAAATCCCAGTCAGGGTAGCCAATAGCTATGGCTATGACTATCCGCTTGGACTCAGGCAGGTGGGCGTATTTTCTTAACACAGCGGGATACATCGTTCCCTGGTCTTCGATGCAGGTCCCCAGGCCGAAGTGCAGCGCGGTAAGACAGATAGTCTGTATCACGGCGCCAATGTCGAGCAGTGGCCCACTTTCGCTCAGACAGCGATCAGTGGATATGATGATCGCCGCCGGCGCATCGAAGTAACGAAATCCTCGCTCCAGCCATTTTGCCCTTTTCTCCTTGTCCTCCCTGGGTATGTCCATAAGCTGGAAAAGTTGCTTGGCGAGGTTTACCTGGCGTTGGCGGTAAATGCTCTCCCTCGGCCAGCCCGCAACCACGTGCTCGGGGTTAAGCGGCGCTCCGGAGTGGAGCAGCTCAACGTTGCTCCGTCTTACATTTTCCAAAACCTCACCAGTGAGCACAATGAACTCCCAGGGTTGGGTGTTCATAGCGGATGGGGCATGGCTGGCCAATTCCAGTATTTGCTCTAAAACCTCTTTAGGCACAGGGTCAGGTTTATAGCCCCTGATACTCTTACGTTTTTTCACGGCTTCGATGACATCCATAAATTTGTTCCTTTTCGTAGTAGTTTCGTTTTTCCAAAAACTTCGCCTGTACTATTCCCCCCGCCTTGCATTGTCAGGTATTTTCCGGCTGGATATCGATGTCAGCCCGATATTGGGACCTGAGTCGGAGGTCTTTCCCTATTATGGGGCAGCAGTTATGGGTTCTGATTCGTAAATCCTTTCCTCCGCCAGCTCTGCTTGGGTGAGAGGAACGTCGGCTTCAATATCTCTGCCCTCGATTCCTTTAGCCAGAATTTCCTTATAGTATTCATGCTGGATTATTAAGTTCATGATTTCGTTGCTACCGGTCCAGATCATGATAAGTCTGGCTTCCCTGAGTGCCCGTTCCACTGGGTAGACGTGAGTATACCCAATGCCGCCGAGAATCTGCATGGCATCATTCACCACTTCCCAATGTGTCTGGGTAGCCAGTTTCTTCACCTCTGACACCAGTCTCCTTTGATAAGCCGGAGTACCTACTCCATCATCGATGGTCTTGGCCACGGCGTATGCCAGAGCGCTGACAGCATCGAGCTTGGTGACGCAGTCGGCTATCTTGAAGCTCACTCCTTCAAAATTCCTTATGGTCTGGCCGAAGGCCTTCCGTTTGTTGGCATACCGGGCAGCCAATTCCAGAATAGCTCTGGAGCCACCCACCCCGCCACCGAGAAGCCTTTCCGGCACCATCAATTTATAGAATACCTTTGCCCCTTCGTTCTCTTTCCCCAGCAAATTCTCCTCTGGCACCGGCACATCGCGGAAGACTAATCTTCCTGTGCCTGTACCGCGACAGCCCATCAAGCCGTAGACATGCTTTACCTCCACACCCATATCCCTCTCAACGATGAAGGCGCTGAGCGAGTCGCGGCCGGCTCCGGGGTTGGTGACAGCGAATACAAGGAAGAAGTCGGCGCCTTCAGAACCGACGACAAAGCGCTTCTGTCCAGTAAGGTAATAGTGGTTTCCTTTCTTTCGAGCCACGGTGGTGGCGCCGAAGAAGTCAGAACCGCCTCTGGGCTCGGTGAGTGCTTCGCCAGCCCATTGTGTGCCGGCGATTAATGGTTTGAGGTACTTCTCCTTTTGAGTCTCTGTCCCAAACACGTTTAAGCCTTCTCCAACGATGGAAGTAACTGAGACGAGACAGGCAAAAGGCACCCCGAGCTTATTGACCTCTCCCACCGCGATGAGTTCATCCACCCATTTTAGGTCTCTGCCGCCATATTTCTTGGGGAACCTGATGCCTAGCAGGTTTCTCCTGCCGGCTTCCTTGACAAATTCGTAGGGGAACTCGATTTTATCGGCATCCATGTCCAGTATAAGCTGCCGTGGTATGCTCTTGACCAGGTCCTGAACCTCTTGTCTGAACTTTTTGCGCTCTTCAGTTAAAAATACCTCTAACATTGCTGCCTCCTTTTTAGCTTTAATAGGCGGGTGTTACGATCCCGGACTAACCGACACAGTGACCGTTTAGTTTTTCCAGAATCCTGGCCAATAGTATAGCACGTGGCAAATTATCTAAAAAAATGGGTAGTGTTTGACGAGGGAGGTGAAAGTTATTATAATTCAGTCCGCCTTTAGGTCAAGAAAATCCATGATTGAAGCTTCAACAGCAGTTGTCGCGACTACCTCAGGCAAAATCGAAGGTGTTTTCAGGAAGGGTCTATACAAATTCTGTGGTGTACCCTATGCGGCACCGCCAGTAGGCGAGCGCCGCTGGTTGCCGCCTGGGCCTCCCGAACCCTGGGGCGGAGTTAGACTGGCGAAGGAGTTTGCCCCCACCGCCCCACAGGCGCCTATGGAGATCCAGTTTCTGGAACCACCGGAGAAACAACAACAAAGCGAAGACTGTCTGTATCTCAATATCTGGACTCCCGGACTGGATGGTGCTAAGCGCCCGGTTATGGTCTGGGTCCATGGCGGCTTCTTCACCAATGGTGCCGGCTCGTGGTTGGTCTACAATGGGCGGACTCTGTCTACACGCGGTGATGTGGTGATAGTGACTATTAATTATCGACTGGGCGTATTGGGTTTCCTTAATCTAAATGAGGTCACAAAAGGCAAGATACCAGCTACAGGAAATGAGGGACTGCTTGACCAGGTCTTTGCGCTGGAGTGGGTGCGGGATAACATCTCGCGCTTCGGCGGGGACCCGGACAATGTGACCATCTTCGGCGAGTCCACTGGGGCCATGAGCGTGGGGGTGCTACTGGCGATGCCTAGGGCGCGCGGGCTCTTTCACAGAGCTATCCTCCAAAGTGGGGCTGCTCATCATGTAAACTCGCTAGAGCGTGCTGAAAAAATGGGGGC
>Ga0315547_1000153_pt1 | contig 77786 bp, 69 predicted proteins | sample SalMarSW160240MG_2_FD_202542 | JGI IMG/M metagenome (GOLD analysis project Ga0315547, IMG submission 202542) | Salt marsh sediment microbial communities from the Plum Island Ecosystem LTER, Massachusetts, United States - Salt Marsh Sediment SW1601-240 ...
CATTTTCATCTGTCCCATCCCAATTTATGGAGTAGTCCCGATACATCGGGGCTTTCGTGGAGAGAGACTCTCCACACTCCAAGCATTTCACCAATTGTCCTTTAATATTATAAATTTTTACCTTTGTGTTCTTCGTGGGCTTTGTGTTGAAAAAAGAGATGGTGGTGAAATTGCTGAAGGGATTTGGATAGTTTGAGAGTTGGATACATGTCAATTCAGCGTTATTCTCATCTACTCCAACAAAAGTAATTACATTTGACTGTACCGTGTCTGCTCCATCGCTGAATTCAGCATATACACTACTATTCTCAACTTCTTGAATAGGTACTCTTACATAAAATTCACTTCCATCTTGATAATAATGGTCTAAAGAAGTAAAATTAAACTCTGTTTTGTTTTCTATAATAAGTTTTCTAACTACAGGCAAGTTGTTGTTTGAATCAGAATAATTTATATTAAAAACAATTGTATCACTTACAGCTTGAAAAGTTAATTCTGATAATTGAGGAGGCTCATTAATTCCGATGTCTTGTTGAAAGATTGTAGGATAAAAAATACAGGGGTGACTTCTGTCGTTGAGAGTTATGAAAGGGTATACATTTATTGTAAGGGTTCCTGCTCCACAAATAAGTCCACCGCATTCATTAGGCCAGGGACCAAAATTTGGGTCGGATGTAAGGTCTTCAATATTGCAAGCCATATACAGTTTTTCATTTTGAATTTGATAATCAATATCACTAATTCGGGAAAATGTGCTGTCTGTATTTACTTTATAAAGCCCTGGAGTGCCCATTGTAGGGATGTTTACATATACCATTGCATAACCAACTGAATCAGTTGATTCGGGATTATAAAATCCAAAGCCATATACATACCAGGGTGGCAGCCAGGAAGGTGGCTCATAAAATGGCCATTGATTATCATTATTATCTAATAAGCAATAAAACTTGTTCTCGGAAAAGGAAATTCTGATCTCTGTCAGGTCTAAAAAAGGCTTTTCTACCCACTGATAAGCATCACCAATCTTTTCTTCACATAATTCGGTTAAGAAGTTATCAGTAGGAGGAAATATATCATCTATATTTTTAGCACTCATTGTGTAAAATAATGTATCAAAAATAGTATCAATATATGTAGGATATATAGTCTGGAGTCCATAGAACACCCTACCAGAATCCGGCAAGAGTATTGTATCTTCAAAAGTGGTTGTATAATTTAACTCAGTAAGCAAAGTCATTTCACTTTCAAACCAACTCTGCTGGTCATCAGTGGAATAGAAATTTTTTGTGATGCAGGAATCTAAATTCAACGAATCTATATCAACATTTATTAGCATAATCTGTTCTGGAATGGCTGCTGAATTACAGGGATTCTGCCAGACATTTGCGGTTTGCGAATTTAGAGTAATAGAGCAAAATAATATGGTTACAAAGATTGATAGATGTTTCATATCATCCTTTTTAAAAGAGAGTTATTTCATTACAACCATCTTTTTAATTTCATTGTAATCCTCAGTTTTTCCTCCATAGGAGGATCCCTGCCCGCCGCTTCGCTTTGGCAGGCGGGCACCTTTGGCGGAGAGTTGATAGAAATAGATTCCATTTGCAATATCATGAACATCTAATTCCACTATGCCATTTTTACCTTCAATTGTCTTTACTAATTCTCCACGAATGTTATAAATTTTAATTGTAGCGTCCTGGCTCAGCGTGCTTCCTTTGAGTTTATACTTAATAACAGTAGATTTTGCAACAGGATTTGGATAGTTTGCAAAGAGCTTTGTCTCAGGTATAAAATCTATTTCAGCGATGCCTGATTGTGGAATCCCAACACCACTTACTGGAAGAAACTCTCTTTGAGATGGAAGAACAAGAATTATAACATTGCCATTATAGGGTTGCTGTAAAGTTGGCTCAAAGGTCAAATCATAAGTTTTTGTTTCTCCGGCAAGAATGCTATAAGAGATTTGATTCTTCAAAGCTGATGTTCCCGCTTCAGCAACAGTATACCCATATGGGGCTGTGATAGTTCCGCTTAATGTGTCACCACCTAAATTGTATATTATAAACTGTGAAGTGGAATCCTCGCCTATTACTACCTCTCCAAAATCAATGGAACAGGGACTCAGAGAAAATACTGGATAATCCGGTAAAGTTGGTGGAAATGTAATAAAATCTATCCATGCACAATCACTACCACTACTAACTCCAACATCTTTTTCATAAGCCCATTTGAATGTATGATTGCCAAATGATACTGAATATAATACTTCTCCCCAGTCCACTATTCCTGCCCATTGTCCTTGCGCAACACCATCAATGTAAAACTTTAGGTAATCATAACCCGCTTCTGATGAGACTTTACGATAGAAAGAAATATCACCGGCATAGACATCCATATTTACTGATAGTTGAGTGGTCTGACTATGATATATTGAACCTGATTTTGCACAATAAATGCCTTGGTAGGGATTTTCAGTTACAACTATCCAATCTGCATTTCCTCCTTGAATCCAATCATAACTGGAAAAATCTCCTGTTTCAAAATCTTCAATAGGTGGTGTACCAATTAAAATAGTAAATAAGAAAACATTAGAATAGGCACCCTCATTACAGCTTACATCTAAATTAAAATGTGCAGTATGACTTTCAGGTGTGGATGGAGAAACAAAGATATTTACATATCCAGTATCAATCTGGGTTGGAGCTAAATCCTCAAAATCTGTTAATGTCCCATTTATTGTAATATACTGGTCATAAGAATACAGGTCGGCAGCAATATCTTCAGCCGTCTCAGTTCCATTATTTTTCAAAACAATATACAAGTCAGCACTCTCACCAGGGTCTAAATTTCCATCACCATTACCGCCAACCGAATCGTCAATATAATAATTGTCAAAAATCAGATTCGGACCCTGAATAAATTCAGTGGAGATTGCGTCAAGGTCAAATCCTGCATCAGACACAGAAGCGCTTCCGTCTCCATCATCAACAATTTTAATAAACTGAGCTTCAGAAAGGCCAGATGCACTAATGTCAAATTCTGTCGTTCCAAATCCTGTTCCAACACTTATATAAGGACCATCAATCATTTGACTAACTAAACAGGTAAAACCTTCTGGGGATGTGTCTCCTTCAAATACTGTAAAGTCATTATACGGGCCATCAATAATAGGATATTGCATATCAATAATGCACCAACCATCTTTACCAATAGAATAATTTATATTGTCAGGTGCACCAAGACAAGCAGGTGTATTACCTTCATCATATGGATTATTGTTAGGAATCTGACTTGCAGAGAATTTATAACCATAATATGTTGGCTCATTTATAGGTTGTAATTGAAAATCAGTTATAGCTGAACCCAATGAAGGGACTATAATGTCATTGACTGTTTGACTTTCATAACCATTTGCAGTTACAGTTATAGAATAAGTTCCCGGAAGAACATATTTATGATAATCACCTACTGCAGAATCTGTATAAGTTGGGAAGTAATCATCCACCCATACGATTGCTCGGACTGGCTCTCCGTTTTCTGCATCTGTTACAATACCTTCAACACCATATCCAGAATATTCTATCATTGTAAGCATGGCTGGTTTATTTCTATTATAATATAACATAATCTGTGATGGAGATGGATGTTTATTGTTAGAAATTTCCACTGACCAGCTAATTGAGCCCATCATTCCGTAATTTGTATCCTTGGAGCTTCCATTTATTGGATACATTCCAGTGCAGCCTTGGCCATATTGCAGATTTGAATAACCTGAAGTTGATGAGTAAATCCCTGCCAAATTATGTATATGAGCTTGGTCTGGGCACGGGCTTGAACGATAACTCCAAGGGTACGAAATATATTCAGTCCCAGAATGATATGTTGTATGAACTACGAATTGTCTATTATACATACAATTACGAAGGGCTTTCGTTTCTAATTGTGAGTAAGCTCCCCAACTGCCTCCCCAACCATCCCACATATAACCCCAATCCCTATTTAGATCAACGCCGTTCCCATTATATCTAATATCGTGGATACGACCATAAGGGTTGACGCAATAATATAACCAAATCTCACGATTATTAATCAAGTCTGTGATTGTAGGGTCGCTGCCATAATCAATGCAAAGGTCTCGCGCAAATCTAATTACATTCTCAGAACAACCAATCTCATCACCGTGAATTCCACCATCAAACATAACTTCTGCTTCATTCTCATCTATATCAACATTATCAGTTATTTTGAGGGCTCCAAGTTCATATCCTCCACTTGTATAGCCAAAAATGTGCTTTTCACAAATATCAGGGAAATTTCCTGCAAGACTATCTGCTAATGCAACTATCTCGGGAAAAGTATGATAAGCATCTCGGGTTCTATCCATATTTGACCAAAACACACTTGAGGTTCTGTTTAAATCTGCATCTAATATCTCATATTCTAAACCTGTGGCTTTTAATTTTTCTAATTCATCTGGAATAAGAAACACTCTGGCAAAACCAGGATAAATATCACCATTGAATCGAAAAGAATATAATATTTGGTAATCCTCTTCTGTATAAAGATTAACCTTTACTTCCATCTCATCTTTTCTCCACGCAAAAGATTGTGAAGTAAAAAAGATAGCGATTAATATAAAAATTAACAAGACTCGTTTCATATTTCTTCCTTAATTGAATTATTTTAACTTATTTTTGATATTGCTTTTTTTATTGTCAACTTTCAAAATTATCCACAAATAATGTAAAAATAAATCTCGGGATTATTTACTATCACTGCTGTCAAAAATGGCGTCCATTCTTAAACACTAATTAGAGTCTGTTCGTAAACTCGAATTTTTCGACTCGTAAGTTTACCCCGTAGGGAAGAATGACCGTATCGGGGGAACGACGAGTCGATATAAAGTGGATGAATTGATTGACAAATTTTACTTATCTTACAATTATAACAAATTAAAGGAAAAACTATCTTTTCCTTTTACTTCACTGAATTTTCTGGAGAATCGAATTATGGATGACTTAAAAAAATTAACTTTAAAATCTTTACTTAACTATAGTGCAAAGAAATACTCTGATAAACCTGCATTGTCTTTTGTATCAGGCACTTCAATATCTTATTCTGAATTACGAGAAAGTGTTCAGGAACTATCAAAGTTTTTGCATCATCAGGGAATAATTGTTGGTAGTAAAGTAGCAATGGCTTCAAGTTTTTCAAAAATTCATAATATTATAGAGCAACAAGAACCTTTCAAAAAAACTCCTACACAAAAAATCAAAAGATATCTCTATATCTAAAAATGTTTTTTGTTCATTGAAGGTGTTGTAATGCAGAAATTTACTTATGTGATAAAGAGAAGTGGGGCAATAGTCCCATTTAATAAAAATAGAATAATGAATGCAATTTATCGTGCTGCCGTTGCAGTCGGTGGTAGAGATAAAAATAAAGCTGAATGGTTAGCAGAGCAAGTTATGAAAAAATTAGAAAGAATTTATCCTGATGGATATAAACCACACATTGAAGAGATTCAAGATGTGGTAGAAAAAATTTTAATAAAAAACGGGCATGATAAAGTTGCTAAAGAATATATTTTATACAGAAATGAAAGGAATAGAAAGCGAAAAGAAAAATCTAAAAAAGCATCTCAACCATCAGAAAATATTCCATGGTCAAAGTTATGGAAAATCTTAAATTGGGCTGTAGAACATAATCTAAATACAATTGAATCATTAAATAAAAGAATAGCAAATGGAGAATTCCCACACATTGTCCACGAATCAGAATCAGCTTATGAGGACGAAGTTGTAACTGCTTGTGACTTGATAACTGAAAAAAGTAAAGATATACAAATGGTAATTATTAGCGGTCCGTCATCTTCCGGGAAAACAACAACAACAATTAAAATTAAAAATAAATTAAAAAAGATTGGCATGAAATTCGTTCCCCTGAATGTTGATAATTATTTTTATGACCTTGAATTACACCCAAAAGACGAATTTGGGGATTATGATTTTGAAACACCACAAGCATTAGATTTGGAACTCGTTAATGCTCATATCCTGAAATTATTAAATGGAGAAGAAGTTTTAATCCCATTATATGATTTTAAGACCGGAACTCGTAAACCAAATCAAATAAAGATGAAACTCAATAAGAATGAAGTTCTTTTAATTGATAGCTTGCATGGTTTATATCCAGAATTTGCCAAAGAAATTCCTGATGAAAATAAATTCAAACTTTATCTTGAACCTTTATTGCAAATGAAAGATAATGATAATAAATATATCCGATGGTCTGATATTCGCCTTATGCGAAGGATGCTTCGTGATTCTGTTCATAGAGCATATAATCCACAGCAAACATTGGCGCATTGGCATTATGTTCGCTCAAGTGAAATGCAAAATATCATACCACAAATAAATACAACAGATTTTATTATTAATAGTGCAATGCCTTATGAATTCCCTATTTATGCAAATAGACTAACAGATTCCTTTACTCAATGGGAAAAACAGTTCAAAGATGAGCCCCTTCGTGAAGATGCTTATAAACGTGCTTCAAGAATAGCACACATTTTGCAATCTGTTGAGCCAGTTAAAGATGAATCAGCAATTCCCGGAGATTCCGTTATTAGAGAATTTATTGGTGGAAGTAAACTTGGTTATTAATTGTATTATAAGAAATATTTATTTAATTTCAATAATTGACGATGATTATACTATTCAATAAACTGACAAAAATGTTAATATTAAAAAAATAGAAATAATCTTTCACGCCAAATTATTAAATATGTCTGAAAAAGAAGAACTTTATCCGAAATTTTCATTTACTGCAGTTGATGTAGAAACAACCGGATTAGACTCAATTCGTGACAATATTATTGAAATTGCAGCAGTAAAGTTTAAAAATAATAAATCTGGAAAAACCTTTCAATCTTTTATAAATATTGGTAAACCTCTTCCGGGATTTATAAAATCCCTAACTCAAATATCGGATAAAGACCTTCTAAATGCCCCTCCGCAAAAAATGGTACTTACTGATTTTCTTGAATTCGTTGGTGATGACATCCTGTGTTTTCATAATGCGATATTTGATAGAAACTTTATTAATTCCGCCCTGGAAGAATCAGCTCTCCCAAAATTAACCAATAAATTCTATGATACCTTGGAGATTGCAAAAATATTCACTCCTCACTTAAAATCTCATTCTTTATCTAAATTATGCGAGCATTTCCAAGTAGAAAATAGAGATACACATCGGGCAGAAGGTGATGCCAAAGCCACCGGTGAAGTCTTTTTAAAATTAACAGAATTTATTTGTAATAATTTTGAAATTGGGACAATATATAAAATTAATGAAATTGCAGAACTTGCACTATTACAAAGTCATCTTCATAAATATCTTTCTATTCTACATAATTTTTTAACTAAAACCGCACTTAAACCTAAGAAAAAGAAAATCACCCAGGATTTCTTTCCACTTAAAAATTTCATATCTAACCTAAAAAAAGAAGAAACGGCTTCAAATAAATATAGCGAAAATGAAATCTTAAGGATGTTTGAAAAAGGTGGTCAAATTGCTGAAAACTTTGAAAATTATGAATACAGACAAGGTCAAATAGATATGACTGCCTGGGTAACTGAAGCTTATAAAGAAGGCAAAACTTTACTTATTGAAGCTGGAACAGGCATCGGTAAATCGCTCTCTTATCTAATACCTTCAATATTTTTCTCAAAATTTGCTAAACAAAGGATTATCATTTCAACAAATACGAAAAATCTACAAGAACAACTCTTCTATAAAGATATTCCAGCTATTCAAAATGTAACTAACCTAACATTTTCTGCTGCTTTACTGAAAGGAAGAAATAACTACCTTTGTTTAAGAAAATGGAATGATATAATATCTGATGCTGCTGGTTACCTCTCGCCTTATGAAGTAAAATTTTTCCTCAACTTGATTATATGGGCAGAAAATACGAATACAGGTGATATTGAAGAAAATCATTCATTCAACTCATCAAAGAGTTCACTGTGGCAAAAAATCGCTTCTGATGGGAATTATTGTTATGGCAGAAAATGTCCCTTCTATGACAAATGCTTTGTAATTAAAATTCGTCGCCAAGCAGAAAAATCTAATCTTGTTGTTGTTAATCATTCTTTGCTATTATCTGATACGGTAAGCGAAAATTCTGTTCTGGGAAATTACTCACATCTGGTGATTGATGAAGCTCATAACTTGCCTCAAACTGCCGCAATCCATTTTGGGTTTTCTATAAATCTATTTGATTTACTTAGTATCGCTAAAAAAATATTAACAAAAGGTGAATTTCAATACGGCATTGCAAATAACATTAGAATCGCTGTTGTAAAGAGCACAATCCCAGAAGAGAAAAAACAACTACTTAAAAATAAATTAGATAATTTTAATGAACCAATTGAAAATCTTGAAAAAATAAGTGTAGAGTTCTTTAAAAATATAAATCAGATTGTTATTGAAAACGGAAGCTATGGCAAATTGCGTTTTAAAGACCTTTCAATATTTGATTCATCAAAAAACCTGGTAGAAGAGATTAACTATTATATCTCTACAATTTTTAAACTCACTAATTCAATCTATCAAGAACTCTTAAATATAAGTTCAAACATATTTCCATTTTATGACCAGAATATTTCTGATTTAGAAGGACTTTTAAATCAGACAGATGAACTTCAGATAAAATTTCAGCATACTTTCTCACCAGACTTTGAAAATTATGCTTTCTGGCTTGAGACAAGAGATAAAGAATTTAATGAAAATAGCCTTCCACATTGTTCAATAGTATGTGCGCCAATTGAAGTGAATCAAAATTTATATGATTTTTTATGGTCAAAATTAGAAACGACAATTTTAACCTCAGCAACAATTGCTATACGAGATGAATTTAAGTTTTATAAAACATTAGCAGGGCTGGATAAACTTGAAGAAGATAAACTTATGGAATACATAGCATCCTCCCCATTCAATTATCATAAGCAGATGCTGGTTTTAGTTCCTGATTTTCTACCTAATCCGCAAGATACCTTCTTTTCATCTCAAGCTATATCCTTATTAGAAGAGATAGTTTCAGTTCATAATCGTGGCACATTAGTGCTTTTTACATCATATAAAGATTTAGGTGTTGCATTTAATGCCTTATCTGATTCAACCTCTGAACAGAATACCACATTACTCGCACAGGGTAAAACTGGCATGCGAACCAGCATTTTAGATGCATTTCGCAAAGATGAAAACTCCGTTTTGCTTGGCACAAGAAGTTTCTGGGAAGGTGTTGATGTGCCCGGTAAATCACTTGAAATACTGATTCTGTATCGTCTGCCTTTTCTTGTTCCTACAGAACCATTAGTTGAAGCATACACTGATAAGTTAAGAAAAGAAGGTAAAAACGCATTCCTCTATTACATCCTGCCAATTTCATTGCTTCATTTCAAACAGGGATTTGGAAGATTAATTCGTAATAAGACAGATAAGGGTGTGGTTGTAATCCTTGATAGCAGAATATTTAAAAAGGATTATGGAAAGTATTTTATAAAAGTTATGCCTGTAGAACCGATTAAAATTTCTTCTAATCTTGAATTAACAGATTATATAACAGGATGGTTTGAAAAATGATTTTTATCTTAAAAAATCATTTAAGGATCCACTTTTATACTTGTATTCAAAATAAACACTCTATCAGGAGGTATGTTTTGAAAAAGTTATTATCTCTTTACTTTTGTTTATCTTTATTCTTTATAATGAGTGTAAATTTGAATTCTGATACTTTGCAGCTTCCGTTCAAAATTGGAGAAGAACTTATCTTTCAGGTAAATTACGGCATCCTAAATGGCGGAACATTTACAATGTCTATTACAGAGGATGACACAATATCAGGACATAAATGTTATCATATTAAATCAAGAACAAAAACAAATAAATTCTTTGATATGGTCTACAAAGTTAGAGATAAAATTGACTCTTACTGGGATATGGAAAAATTAGTTTCAAGAAAATATGTAAAGAAATTATCTGAAGGACATTATAAACAATTTAGGATTCATTATTATTTTCCTGAAGACACTTTAACCCAATATGTGAAACATCGTAAAGGAAAAATAACAAAAACTGAATTCAAATCATTACCAAATGCACAGGATGCACTTTCAATTTTTTATTATATTCGTTTACAGGATTTCAATGTTGGGGACTCAATTTATGTAAATGTAACAGCAGATGGAAGAAATTACAAAACTAAAGTTATGATTGAAGAAAAAGAGAAGCTTAATACTATTTTTGGCGAACAGGAATGTTTTAAAGTCCATCCAGTTATAGAAGGAGAAACAATTTTTAAGCAAACTGGTGAGATGTATCTTTGGCTAACTGCTGATGAATTTAAAATTCCTGTAAAACTTGAAAGTGAAGTTAAATATGGAAAGTTTTCTTTTAGACTAAAAGATGCAAAAAATGTTAGACTTAAAATTAAAAAATGAAACTTAGGACTGGATACTTGTCCCGATTTCAATCGGGATCCCGACATAGTCGGAAAAACTGGAAACAGGAAACTTGATACTTAATGACCCCAGTGAAGTAAAAGACCAACTTCACGGGGCAGGCCTAATGACGCACCGACCTCGCTTCGCCGTAGCCCGCCTTCCGAAGTTCTACGGCGGACAGGCTATGCGAAGGCAAGAGGTGCTTATGACAGCGACTCGTCTGCCCGTCTTGGCTCGGCAAGTCATCCCATTTATCCGGAAACCTAAATGTGCCAAGCCGAGACAGAGGCGCCGTAGCCTGAAGCGTTTTGACTGCGATCCCCGCGGACGCGGGGAAGTGAGCATCAATGACCCATTACAAACTTTCTGACTTTGATTATTATCTTCCAAAAGAGAGAATTTCACAATATCCCTCAGAAAAAAGAACAGATTCAAAATTAATGGTTCTTAATCGTTCAGACAAAAAAATCAATATTGATAAATTTTTTAATGTAATCAATTATCTGGATAAATCTGATCTACTTGTGTTGAATGAAACAAAAGTTATACCTGCTCGCTTAATAGGGAGAAAGCCAACAGGCGGAAAGGTTGAAATCTTTCTCCTTGAGCAGATAGATAATAGCCTTTGGAAATGCCTTGTTAAACCAGGCCGTAGATTAAAAGTAGGAAACAAAGTAATTTTTGAAGACGGAATTTTGACAGGAGAGATCATTAAACATAAGAAGCAGGGTGAAAGAATTGTAAAATTTTCTTTTGAGAAAGACTTTTTTGCAATTTTAGATAAAATTGGAAAAGTCCCACTCCCCCCATACATAAAAAGAGAAGCTATACCATTTGATAAAGTACGTTACCAAACAATATTTGCAAAAGAGAAAGGTTCTGTTGCAGCGCCAACTGCAGGATTGCACTTTGATAAAAAACTAATAAAAAACTTTAAAGAAAAAAAGATTGAAATCGCTACAATCAATCTTAAGGTTGGTTTAGATACTTTCCGTCCGGTATCAACATCAAGGATTGAGAATCATAAGATGCATACAGAATTCTGTGAAGTATCCCAAGCTACCGCCAAAAAGATAAATATAGCAAAAAAAGAAGGCAAAAAAATTGTGGCTGTTGGAACAACTACTGTTCGTACCTTAGAAAGCTTTTTCCAAAATGGCAAATTGCATTCGGGCAGGAAATGGACTGATATTTTTATCTATCCTGGATACAAATTCAAAATCGTTGATAAATTAATTACAAATTTCCATCTGCCAAGATCAACTCTACTTATGCTTGTGTCTGCATTTGCTGGTTATGACTTTCTAAAAATCGCATACAAAAAAGCAATTGAAGAAAATCTCCGATTCTATAGTTATGGAGATGCAATGCTTATTTTATAAAGTAAAGTAGCATAGGCTTCCAAGCCTGAGTTCAAATATTATATTAGCAGAGACAGCTGTTGTGGTTGGACAAAACGATATAAAGATGGATGCGTCATAATTCATTGTTTACTACACACAAGTGTAAACCGTGGTAAAAAAATGAAATCTAATCTACTTAAGCGTATAAAATTTTACAATAAGATAGACTCCACAAATTTGGAAGCCAAAAGGCTTTTTAGTAGTAATAAAATCTTAGATGATACTGTATTAGTCACAGAAATTCAAACATCAGGAATAGGACGCTTAAATAGGGAATGGGTCTCTGAAAAAGGTGGATTGTGGTTCACAATGATTTTGCTAAACCAAAATTTCAATCCATCTGTAACAGTTTTCACGGGCATTGTTCTGCATAAAATTTTATTACACTTTCTCCCTGATGCTCCCTTAATGATAAAATGGCCTAATGACATATTCTGGAAAGACAAGAAAATAGCTGGAATTCTATGTTCCAATTTTAGAAAGTCATCAATTATCGGGATAGGCATTAATATGAATCAAAAAAATATGCCAGAACGAATTAGTAAAATTGCAACTTCCGTGCATATTGAAACAGGCAGGGAGATAAGATTGAAAAAATTCTTGAAAAAATTCTTGAAAAAATTTGAAAAAGAACTCCCAAAATATTTGAATAAAGATTTACACCCTTTCACTTCATATTATGAAAAATATGATTACTTATCTGGAAAAGAAATTTTACTAAAACTATCTAAAAATAAATTTATTGGTAAAGTATCTGGTATTTCAGAAACGGGAAATCTAATACTAAATATAAATGGCAGAGAAAAAAATTTTTTATCAGCAGATAAAATTGACATAATTAGTTGAACTGGTTGAACTGATTCAACTGATATAGCCCCAGTAGCTCAGAAGGATAGAGCAGCGGTTTCCTAAACCGTTGGTCGGAGGTTCGAATCCTCTCTGGGGTACCAATTCCTTCCCATATAAAAAGACGACCCAGTTTACGAGTCGCCTTTTCACTAACTAATTATTTAGATTCCTTATCTCAGCAATATCGTCTTGCGCACTTTATTGTAATTCCTTGTTTCTCCCCCTTCAGAGGATTCACATTCGATGGACATTTTATAGAAATAGACCCCGCTTGGAACAGCCTTTCCTTTTTCGTCTTTCCCGTTCCAAAGTATACTATGAGGACCATATTTCATTTTAGAATCAATAAGAGTTTTTATTTTCTGCCCTCTGATATTATAAATCTCAATAGAAATCTTTGAATTCTCCATAAGAGCATACTTAATCGTGGTCGATTGATTGAATGGATTAGGGTAGTTTTCACTAATATATGAAGATAGTGGATAAAGAATTTCATCGTCTATGCCAAATGGAATAACAGAAACTACAACTGTATCCGGTTCAGAATAAAGTTGTCCATCATCAACTATCAATGTAAAGGTATAATTCGTGGAATCAGCAACAGTTGGAGATGTAAAGGTTGGATTTACTATCGTAGAATCCGAAAGTGTAATTCCACCAGGAGCACTCCAATGATAATTTATACTTCCACCATATATATCATACGAATCTGAACCATCTAATGTTAATAAGACTCCCATACTTACTGTCGTATCTATGCCGGCATCCGCCACTGGATAACAGTTAACTGCTACAGCAAAATCGTCTGCCATTAAATATGAGCTATTAGAACTCACGCATTGAACAGCAAGATAAATATTTTGTCCAGCGTAAGAACTAAGGTCATAATCGTATTCTGTCCAGGCTACAGGAACCCCGCTTACTGATTCTAAAGTTGTTGTAAAATCACTTATATTATTGCCTGTGATAGAGAGTTTTACATTAAAATTTTGATTTGCTGAGCTCCAGGAGCGCGCCCAGAAGGAAAAATTAATCACTGAATTACCAGCCAAACCTAATTGTCTTGTAATAAGCCAGTCATCACTTCCTGCGGTATTCGCATTTACTCCTATACATTTGACACCAGTATGATGTTCACCCCAGCGTTTCCATTTAAGACTATCTCCATCATTATCTATTATAGTCCAATCATACTTTGTATATTCAAATCCACTATAAAGAGGATACACATAAGAAGATGTGTTTGCTATGATTCCAATGATTGCTTCCTGATCGTTTATATAATTATGTGTACCAGGGGATAGATTGTTTAAATAATAATATCCATTGTAAGAACCACCCCATCCCCAGTTAAAATGGAAATAGTTCGAACCTTGATATCCATCACATATAAAAGCATGACCAGCTCCACTTGAAGGATTCTTTCCTGCGTAGAGCATTGGTTGGCTATTATCAAGTTCAGTTGTTAATAAGTTTTCCCAAACTGTATCAGAATAACTCACTTTATAAACAAGTTGCAAAGAAACATCGTAATTGAAATATGTTCTTAATGCCAATAAAGCATAAATGGTGCTAGCACCAGAGCCACTAGGTCCATAATTCATTTCAACTGCTACCCCAGAATGATAAAGAAGTGTTGCAATAGGTATATTGCTTGAACTAATATAATCTGGCATATTCATCCAATCATAGTTTGTTGTATCAAAAACAGCAGACAAATTACCATAAATAGGATGGTCATAACTATGTAAACTTACACCTGGTATCGGATGATTATAATATTTCATAACTTGCCCCATCGCAGTAGCAACGCAACCTGCATAAGCATGTCCGCCTGGGCCAGAAATATCTACGGGACAAAGTTCGTTATATGGCCAATTCTGGTTCCAGGTAGTTGATAACAAGGGTAACACATCTTTCCCGTTATCAAAACCAGAAAAATCCTTTTCCAGAATATTCTGCCATAAATCAATCGTTTCACTATTATCAATATCTTGAGTAATTACATAATCAATTTGCCGATGATAATTCTCCATCCAATCTCTTACAGCAGGATGAGTGATGTTTTCTGTTATATCCGACTTTAAAGAATATCCGAGAATCGGAATTGTAGCGTCATCTGCAGATACAATTACAAATCCATGCGATTTAAATGTGAAAATATAAAAACTGGGATGATTGTTATACTCTTTTGTAAACATTTCTTTGATATCAAAGTGATTTATCTCTTTGGGCGACCAATATTCATACCAATTCAAAGCAATTTCTTTAGCTGTATCAACATCTACAAAATTCCCATAAAGATTAATGGCAACAAACATAAATAAGATAAATACTACGGTTAATATCTTTTTCCCTGACACCTGTCCGCCGCTTTGCTTTGGCAGGCAGGAATCATAATTTTTACTTGGTTTTAACATCTTTCCGCCTCCAAATTTTTTAGAATACTCAAAAAAAAACTTAGTGATGCGATGTCAATCTTTTTATTTTTCACCAAATTATGTGATTAATTATTGCATCTTAATAAGCCAGTTCTAATCACTATTCTGTCTCGAAACCAGCGAATTGTTAATGATGAATTAGTCAGATTGGGCAAACATTATCTTTCTGTATTCAACTCTTACATTAGGAAAAATAATCAAAATCTATAACCTTTTTATCATTTATAGTGATTTTCTCTCATTTAATTTTTTTGTGTTAGTGAAAAACTTGACACTGAAAATATTTAAATAAGGAGTGTGTTTTATTAATAAGGAGATTCAGAGTGAAAAAAGTAAGAACATTTGCAGCTAAATTAGCGCATGCTACTAAAGGAAAAACCAAAATAATTTGCCCTGTCTGTCATTCTGAAATAAAAACTATACAATTAATTCATAGTAGACAAAGTAACGGCAAATGGGCACCTAAGAGAGAATTTGCCAAAATCTGTAAATGTAATGAAGAGGAAATCTTAGCCTAAAATAATTTATTAACAATTCTACTTATAAATATTTATTATCCTCTTGTCTATTATTGATAAGAGGATTTTTTGAGTAATTGTAATTAGTTATAAAAGGATATATTAATGAAAAAATTAACTTTATTGATATTCTTCTTACTTATATCGTTTTCAATAAGCTATTCACAATCTAATTCGCAGAAGAACGGTTTTCTAATTCTAAATGTTGGTAACAGCGCAAGTATGACAGGAAAAGGAGAGGCGGCTTCAGCAACTTCAAGTGATGCAACTGTTCTCTGGTATAACCCTGCAGCTGTACAAATAAATCAATACTCCAATTTTTGCTTCTCTCATAATAGTTATATAAAAGAGTTTGATATTAATATTGAAAATGCCTCTCTTATTATTAAAAAGGGCAATCATAGTTATGGATTAGGCATAGTCTATCTTAATTATGGTCAAATACCTAAAACAGATGAAGTTGGGACAACCATTGGAGAATATCATCCTATTGATATTGTCATTGCAGGTAATTATGCTATGCGTATATCTCCCTATCTTTCTTTTGGCACAAATCTGAAAATAATATATGAAAAAATTGATACCGAATCTTCTCTTGGATTTGGAACAGATTTAGGTGTAATATACGTCTCGTTTATCAAAGGTTTGAATTTGGCGTTTGTTCTACAAAATATCGGACTCTCTACTAAAATGGACAACGAAAAAATAGAATTCCCATTAACATACAAGATTGGTGTTCATCACGAATTAAATCTATCCGAACAATCAGAATTATCAGTTTCGTGTGATTTAATAAAATTTGAGGACGAGGATATTAAATTGAACCTGGGTTTAGAATATGGATTTGCAGAAGTAATTTACACTCGCTTAGGATATAAAATAGGTTATGATGTAGAAAACTTTTCCAGTGGACTTGGTATTAAACTTAATAATTACAGATTTGATTATTCTTTTACTCCATTCCAAAGCGGTCTGGGAAATGCACATCGTTTTTCAATATCTTATGATTTTTAGGAAATAATTATGAAACATATATGTTCCGAAAACAAATCGGGACACACCCGTCTGCCTGTCTTGGATCGCCAAGCCGAGACAGAGGCGCCGAGCCTGAAAGGATTATGAATCCGCCATCTTGCGGAAGAGTTGTCGAATTTATCATGTTTCTAACTTTTTTCTTTGTGTCTTTGTGGCTTTGTGGCGAAAGGATTTACATATGAAAAAGTTAATCTGTATAATTATTCTAAGTTTTTTCTCCGTAATCATACTGCATGCTCAAGTTGTATCAAATAACGAAGTAATTGTTCGTTTTTCGCAAAAAGCTGAAACGAAAAACTCATTAACCGGAATATCGTCTTTTGATAATGTTATCTCAAGGTATAATGTCCAAAAAATAACCCCTGTTCTTGAGAATAAAGAGTTTTATATCTATCATATTTTGTGCGAGAAAAAACTTAATTTTGAAGAACTTAAAAATTTGGTGAATATTAAATCCGAAATTATCTATGTTCAACCTAATTATATTAATAAAATGCTATCTGTTACCCCAAATGATCCAAAATACTATAAACAATGGGGATTAGAAGCTATTAGAGCAAATAAAGCTTGGGATATTGAAAAAGGTAATGAGCAAGTTGTAATTGGCCTGATTGATTCAGGAGTGGATTATAACCATCCTGATTTAGTTAATAATATCTGGATTAATCCTGATGAAATCCCTGATAACGGAATTGATGATGATAACAATGGCTTTATTGATGACTGGCAGGGATGGGATTTTACTGATACTGAAATGTTAGATGCTCTTGGAGATTGTAGAGAAAGAGACGATGACCCAATGGATGACCTTGGACATGGCACTCACTGCGCAGGTATTATCAGTGCACAAACAAATAACAATTTGGGTGTTGCTGGAGTGACCTGGTTTTGCAAATTAATGAACATCCGTGCGGGATTTCGCACAACTGCTGGAGGTTTCCTTGAGGATGATGATGTCTCTTCAGCAATACTCTACGCTGCTGATAATGGGGCTCAAATTATAAGTATTAGTTGGGGTGATACACAGTTGGCTCCTGTAATTAGAGATGTCTGCCAATATGCTTTTGATATGGGAGTAGTAATTATAGCATCTGCTGGAAATGAAGCTGGCGCTGGATTACTATATCCAGCTGCATTAAATAATATAATATCTGCTACCGCAGTTGATGAAGACCTCTCTTTATGTTCATTTTCAAGTTATGGAGAAGGAATAGATTTATGTGCTCCGGGACTTAATATAACCAGCACATACCTAAATAATGATTATAAAGAGGAAAGTGGAACATCTATGTCAGCTCCTTTTGTTTCAGGAGCTGTGGCACTTCTTCTATCACAAAATCCGTTGCTAACGAATGACGAAACCTATAATTTGCTCCAAAATTCCTGTGATGACCTGGGAGATATTGGATATGATAATCAGTTTGGTTATGGAATTATAAATATTGAAAAACTCCTCATTAATTCAACAAAAAGTAACCAAATAGAAGCAGAAATATCTTCCCCAAAATATAATGATGGATTTCATCAAAATTTTCCAATTATTGGAAATGCTTACTGCCCAGAATTCTTTCACTATTCGGTAACATTTACAGATAAACCAAATCCTGAAGAAAATGATTGGCTGGATATTGTAACTCATAATCCCACACCATATTATTATGACACTCTTGTCTTTGACGATACACTGGCATTTTTCAATACTGAAGGTATCGCAGATTCAACCTATTATCTCCGCTTGTCTGTTAAAGATATAAATGGAAATAACTTTGTAGATATAATAAAAGTCAATATTGATAAATCGCCTCCAGAATTCATTGAAAATACAACCTCAATTAGCACCCGTTATAATTTTGATAAAAAAAACTATTATATTTTATCAGTTACTGATGAGCCTGTAAAATTTAAAGCAACTTGCTTTTCTTCAGAAGTTGATAGTTTCTTAATTATTGATAACAAATTCTCACAAGTTGCATCACTTAGATTACCTGAAAATTTACCTGATACCCAACTTTCATTCTTTATAGAGATTACTAATAAATCTGGATTAAGTAACTCAACGGAAATTTTCTATGATACAATAAATATTGATAATTCGTCCATCGCAACAAGTGGCTTTGAAAAATTATTTGAATATCCAAATGCAGGATATTTATGTCCCAATAATTATGATATAAATAATAATGGGAAAAAAGAATTAGTATTTATGGAATTCCCAGAAGAAGGTACTTATGGAGAAGTAAAATTTTGTGAAGAAAATAACAATGACCTGATTGTTAAATATACTATGCCTGTTGAATTTCAGCCCTGGAGCATTGGAGATAGTAATGGCGATGGAAAATTTGAGATAGTAGGTAATATCGGAGATTCAATACTTATTTATGAGGCTACTTCTGATACTACTTTTCCAGATAGTTTCATCTTTGGAAAAAGAGGTATTGGAGGATTATACGGTTGTGCATTTCAAGATTTAAATGGTAACGGTAGTGATGAATTATTAATAAATACAATACTTGATTCTCAGAAAACAGCTTATAAAATTTATACCAGAGTGAATAACGATTTTGTATATAGCGATTCTTGGTTATTGAACAACACTCATACATATTCAAAAAATCAACTTACTCCACATATTCAGTTTGGCGATTTAGACAACGATGAGATACTTGACATTCTGCTTTCTGATATTGACGGAGATATTTTAATTTACGAAGCGAAAAGTTTGAATTCATTAAATTTTGAAATTAAAGATACCTTATCTATTCCTGTTCCATATGCTTACTATTCTGGCATAGGAGATTTTAACGGAGATGATACAACTGAATTTGTTGTGGGAGGATATCACGAAGATATTATGAATCCTGATAACCAACTTTGGTATTTTGGTGTCTTTAAATCATCTGGAGATAATCAATATGAAATGGTTGATTTCGCTGAGATTTCTGGAGTTTGCTCCAAAAATGGACTCTGTGTTGCAGATTTAGATCCTGATAAGCATAACGGTGATGAAGTTATTATTGCCGCCTCACCGGATATCTACATATATAAATTACAAAATAATGAATTCAAGCCTATCTGGGTTGGAAGCTCGTATCGGTCTTATTATCCGGTTTCTCTGGACTTAGATAATGATAATATTAATGAATCTGTTGCTTTCAACCAAAAAGATGAGTCTGTCTCCCTGATTTCATCGGGAAGCCAAGACGGGCAGGACTCTCTTCGATTAGTTCTTTATCATTATCCTGAGGATATAGTTGATGTGCCAATTCCACAAAATTTTAGAGCAATACCTATAAATAAAAATTCTATTAGGTTAAATTGGCGTTCTATTTCAGATATAGATTCATTCAAAATCTATCGCATTTCATCATTTGATTCAATATCATTTTCTCTTGATGATACAATCAATACATTTATTGATACAAGCGTCTTTGCAGATAGTTTTTATTTCTACCAGGCTTCCGCAATAAAAAATGGAATTGAAGGCTATAAGACATTAAAAAAATTAGCAGTCCCATCTGCCCCACCAATACTTGACTCAATAAAAATGATTTCTCTCAATTCTATTCAGCTTGACTTTAAAGAACCTTTGAATGAATCTTGCTTGAATATAGCAAACTATAAAATTAAAAACTTTGGATATCCAGAATCTGCTGTTCTGGGTCAGAGTAGGAAAAGAATCCTATTAGGTTTCAGCCATTTATTCAGCGAAGAAGACTCTTCATATACAATAAAAATCAAATACCTTGAAAGTCTTTATCATACACCTATGCAAGATACAATTGCTACATTCATTTATGAAAAAGATGTTAACAGACCATATATTAAAGATTGTACATATCTTACTAAAAAGGAAATTCAACTTACATTTAGTGAAAGCATAAAACAATCTTCTACTATAAACATAGAAAATTATGAGTTAATCTTTCCTGAAGAAGTAGAAGAATGTGAAGTTATCAGCGTTAATTATGACGATGATAAGGTCATTATCAGACTTTCAATACCACTAAAACCAATAGGAAAATCATACTTTATCAAAGTCAGTAATATTGAAGATTTGTCAGAAAACATAATCTTGCCAGGAAAGAATATTGTTAAGATATCTATTCCTATCGAAAATTTAGATGCGGTTGAAGTGTTTCCGAATCCTGTTCTGGCTAATCAAAATAAATTATATTTCCAAAATTTGCCCACCTCTGGAAAGGCTAATATATATATCTACAATTTTGCTGGAGAACCTGTGAAAAAAATTACTACTTCCAATCTTACAGAAGGATACAATACTGCAGAATGGAACCTTTGCAACTCTTCAGAAAAAAAAGTGGCATCCGGAATTTATTTTTATTTGATAAAATATAACGACAAAGTTAAAAAAGGTAAAATTGGAATTATTAAATAAGAAACCCATTTGGTTGAACTGGTTGAATTAGTTGAACTGATTCAACTGATTCAACCAGCACGAAAGGTATTTTATATGATATCTTATGATTGGCAACAAAGGCTAAAAAAAGACTGTAAAGATTTTTTAAATAATAAAATTCCAAATAGGGATTACGACTTTGAAATCATATATAATGCATATCCAGAAAGGGTTAATGGAGAAATTCCTCAATATGTATCTACCTTTGTTGCAAAAGAATTAGCAAAGATAATTTCACGAAAACCAGACCAATTTATTGATTTCCTTCAATTCATCCAAAAAAATAAAGGGGATGTTGGGAAGAAAATCTTTAATATAATTATGCAAAAGGTCGCTCTAAAAAATCCAGGAAAATATGACCAAATGTTAATTGACTTGGTTAAAGCAACTGAAGATGAAAGCAGTCTAAGAAAGATATTTGACAATATAATATTTCCTCTTTTAAAAAAGTATCCTGAAAAATATATTGATGAACTCATTGAATGGCTTAGAGTAAATAATAATAAATATATTATTGAAAATATATTCAAATCTTTAAGTAATTACATCAAAATAAACAAAGAGAAAGCAAAAGATATTTTCGAAAATTGTGAATCCTTCTGGAATTCGGAAAATCAATCTATCCGTGCTGGCAACATCAAGATATTGAAAAAAATATTCAAAGTTAATCCTGAATTATACCAAGAAATCTATAACAACTACCAATATACATATAATCCAAATTTCATTGAGATATTAGCTTCTGCTGTAACTGAGGATTCAAAAATAATTAGACAGCTTATTGAGAGGTGGAACAAAAGTGGTAATATTAGAATCAGAAAAGCAGCTGTTATTGCGAATAAAAATATTGCAAAAATTAAGAAAAAATAATGGCACAAGAATACATCACAAAGCAAGGATTTGAAAAATTAAAATTAAGATTATATCATTTAATCCAAAATGAAAGACCGAATATTATAAAGCAAATTGCTATTGCTCGTCAGTTTGGAGATCTTAGTGAAAATGCAGAGTATCACGCTGCAAAGGAAAAACAGCGCTTTATAGAGACGGAAATTGCAAAACTACAACAAAAAATTGCTACTCTTAAGATTATCACTTCAGATAAAATCAACAAAAATGAAGTTAGATTTGGCGCAGAAGTTGAGTTGATTAGCTTAAACAAAAATACAAATGTTAGATACAAAATTGTGGGTGAGGATGAAACAGGAAAAGAAAAAAGTATTAGCTCCGTTAGGGATAAATCACTAACAGGAATTAGAAAAATTTCCTGTAACTCCCCTATTGCCAGAGCATTATTAGGCAAAAAAGTAGATGAAAAAGTAATGGTCAAAGTCCCGGCAGGAATAATTAGGTATAAAATTAAAAACATAAAATATTAGAGGCGAAAGGATGAGTAAATACCGTATCGGATGGCTTCCAGGGGATGGCGTAGGAAATGATGTGATGGAAGCTGGAAAAATTATTTTGGACAAAATCAATCTAAATGCTGAATATATCCCTGGTGATGTAGGCTGGAAATTCTGGTGTAAAGAAGGAAATCCATTACCAACACGCACTATAGAGATGCTAAAAACTGTTGACTGCACTCTGTTTGGTGCTATTACTTCAAAACCAAAGGAAGAGGCAGAAAATGAACTTGCCCCTGAATTGCAAAATAAAGGATATGTGTACTCAAGCCCTATTGTTCGCCTTAGACAACTATTTAATCTTTATATAAATCAAAGACCATGCAAAGCATATCCTGGAAATCCTTTAGTTTATAGAGAGGATATTAACCTTATTGTCTTTAGAGAAAATACTGAAGGACTTTATTCTGGCATTGAGTATCATCCTTTACCTGATGAGGTTTACTATGCTTTGATAAAGACCCATCCAAAAATGAAAAAATTCAGTAAAATTCCCCAGAAAGATTTAGCACTCTCCTGCAGAATATTTTCTCGTGAAGCCTGCAGAAAAATCGTAAATGCTGCATTTAAATACGCTAATGAGCACAATTGCCCATCTGTTACTGTTATTGAAAAACCAAATGTAATCAGGGAAACAAGCGGATTAATGATACGAGAGGCAAGAAAAATAGCACAAAAATATCCACATATTCAGTTCCAGGAAGTAAATGTTGATGCTATGGCAGTGTGGCTTATAAAAAATCCACAAAAATATTCAGTTCTTGTTACTTCAAATATGTTTGGCGATATAATATCGGATCTTTGTGCACAATTAGTGGGAGGTTTGGGCTTTGCTGCAAGTGGAAATATCGGTGAAAATTTTGCTCTTTTCGAACCAACACACGGAAGTGCTCCGAAATATGCTGGACAATACAAAGTAAACCCAACTGCTATGATTTTAAGTATCAAAATGATGTTAGACTATTTAGGAGAAAAGGGATTAGCAAATAAATTAGAATCTGCAATAGTAGAAACTCTTCGTGAAGGCAAAGTAAGAACTTATGATATGGGCGGAAATTCTTCTACCCTGGATATGGCAGAAGCAATTGCTTCAAAAATTTAATGAAACCTACATGTCCCGAAATCAAATAGAAACACCCCATTAAATAGAAAAAAATTTAACGGGGCAGGCAAAGGAGAATGAAGATACACACCCCTTCCCGATAAATCGGGATTTCCCCTCTTAATAGAGGGGAATTAAAAAAATCCCCTCTTGCCTGTCCGTCCTCTGGCGGGAGAGGGGTGGACTCCGATGAAATCGGAGGACAGGGTATGTAATATGTGGCATATTTTCGGATGAAAAATTGATTATAAACTAACAAGGAGATGTGATGGCTGAAAAGGAAAACAAGGGTAAAAAATTAGAAAAAAAATTAGCTTACAAAAGAAAATGCTTTTGGGAAAAAGCCTCAAAAACTGAACAAAAACAAGCTTATGAATTCTCAAAAGGATATCGTAATTTTCTTGATGAAGGAAGAACGGAAAGAAAAGTTGTTGATGTCACAAAAAGAATCTTGATAAAAGACGGTTTTGTTGAAATCGGTGATAAAACCCCTAAAAACTCAAATAAACTATATAAAATAAATAGAGGAAAAAATATTGCTATTGCTAAACTGGGTAAACAAAATATAAGCAGGGGTTTCAATCTCATTGTCGCACATATTGATTCTCCACGAGTTGACCTCAAACAAGTTCCTTTATATGAAGACTCAAATACGGGATTAGCTCTAATGCATACTCATTATTATGGTAGTATCAAGAAATATCAGTGGATGTCAATTCCTCTTGCAATATATGGGGTTGTTGTGAAAGAAAATGGTGAAAAAATAGAAATTTCTATTGGTGATAAGAAAGACGACCCTGTGTTTACTTTTGCCGATTTATTAATACATCTCTCTAAAGAACAGTATGAGAAAAAAATCGGTGAAGCAATTGATGCTGATAAACTTATTTTATTATTCGGTTCCATTCCCTATCCGGACAAAGATATGAAAGATAAAATTAAACTAAACTGTTTAAATATTTTACAAGAGAAATATGGAATCTCAGAGGAAGATTTTATCAGTGCTGAATTAGAAATCGTGCCTGCATTTCCAACTAAAGATGTAGGCATAGACCGCAGTATGATTGGAGGATATGGACATGACGATAGAATCTGTGCTTATACTTCTTTAAGAGCGATCTTAGATTTATCAGAAGGAGTTGCATCTGGCGGAGAAGATAATGAAATGACATCAGTAGTTTTTCTGGCTGATAAGGAAGAAATCGGTAGTGAGGGGAATACAGGTGCAAAGTCCAGTTTTATAATAGATTTCATTGCTGATCTGATTGACTTTACCGGTAAGGATAATAGCAAAATTTTAAGAAAAGTACTCTTAAATTCCAATATCATTTCTGCAGATGTAAGTGTAGCAATTAATCCCTCTTTTGCAAATTTACATGAAAAACAAAACGCTGCTCTTCTTGGTTATGGGATTTGCATGACAAAATTTACTGGAGTTAAAGGGAAAAGAGGTGCAAGTGATGCTAATGCTGAATTTGTGGCTAAAATTAGAAATCTCTTTAATAAAAATAAAATCGTATGGCAAACTGGTGAACTCGGAAAGGTTGATATTGGTGGAGGTGGCACTATCGCAAAATTTATGGCTGAATACGGAGCAAATGTAATTGATTGTGGACCTCCAATCCTGGCTATGCACTCCCCCTTTGAGATTGCTAGTAAAGCAGATCTATATTCTACTTATAAAGCATATAAAGCATTCTTTACATTAAAATAAAAGGAGATTTTATGAAAAAGATACTCTTTATATTACCTCTCACATTAATTATTCTTGCACAATGTTCCCGAGGCATCCAATTTCAAAAACTGTATACTATTGTAGAAAACAACTACCAAAAAATTGACTCTCTTTCTGTAATGGCAGATAATAATACCAAGTTAATCGCAGATATAAAAGACTCACATTCACAAAGCATCAAAAGTATGGAGGATAAGTTAGTAGCAATAGAAATCATTCAATCAAAAATTTCTATGTTAGAGTCCAAACTGAATAATATCAATTCAAAAGTTTCTTCTCAGCAAGAAATTCTTAATGATTTACAAGCAGAAAGCAAACCAATATCTTCAGGACAAAAGGAAGTCTCTTTTGAAAAGTTATATCAGGAAGCAAGAAATTCTTATCTTGATAAGGAATTTCAAACAAGTATTACAAAATTTACTGAATTTATAAAAAAGTTCCCGGATAATACCTTAGCGGTTAATGCTCAATATTGGATAGGTGAATGTTACTATTCCTTAGAAGAGTTTGAAACAGCAATCTTCCATTTTGATAAAGTAGTGATTAATTATCCAAAATCAGAAAAAGTCGTGGATGCCAAACTAAAAATTGCATTTTGCCTTTCTGATATGGGAGAATACGAAGGTGCGTTAACACAATTGCGAGAAATTCAAAAGCATTTTCCGGATTACGAAAGAATGAATATTGTCAGAGATAAAATAATGCAATTAGAAAATAGATAACTCAATTTTCGCATGAGATATTACAAAAAGTTAAATATAATTTATTCAGCTCGTCTCCGTCAAGGCATGCTTGCCGTGACTGATTGGCGTAGTCAAGCCGTAGCCAGATAATTTCCATTCTTGCGAAACTTGAATAACTAATTACAAATATCTAATTTCTAATGATCCGCCAGCTCCGAGACGGGGTTTCGATTCATCCTTCGTCCCGATTATATCGGGACTACGGAGAACAGGAAAATCTAGCACTGATGGGCAAATGACAAATAAAATCAAAGCAGAAAAAATGAATTTGACATTTAGGTTGCAAAACTTTATCCCCGATTTAATCGGGGATTAGGATTTTGAAATTAATCAGAATATATTTAAAGGATAATATTTTAATATGAAAAGAATTTTTTTTCTTTTATTGTTAGTGCTCATAGGTTGTGCGCACAAAATCCCTATTTCAGAAATGAATGTTGAGCAACAAATTAAAACCGCAGATGAACTTTATTCCAGAAAAAAATATCATCTTGCACAAGAAATCTACGAAAAAATAACATTTGAAAGCAAAGGTGATACTCTTGTGAAAAAAGCTCAATATCAATTAGCAAACTGCTATTATAATCTAAAACTTTATGAAGACGCCATTTTTGAATATGAGGAGCTCCTCCGACTCTTTCCTGTTTCAAGATATTCAGAAAATTCAGAATTTATGATAGGAATGAGCTGGTTTAAACTCTCTCTCCCTTCTTGTTATAATCAGGAAGAAACGAGGAAAGCAATAGAGCAGTTTGAATATTTTCTCTCAAAATATCCATATTCGGAAAAGAAGGCTGAAACCCTTGATGCTCTAAATAAATGTAAAGATAAATTGTTAGAAAAAAAGTACGAAAACGCTTATATTTATTATAAAATGGAATATTATAATGCGGCACTTATGTATTTAAGTGAAATATTCAATGAGAATACAAATGGAGAGATTGACAAGAAATCCTTAATTCTTGCTGCTAAAATTTATAGCAAGAAAAAGGATTGGGATTCACTTACTAAGATATCAGAAACATTTGCCTTGAAATATCCAGAACATCCATTTATTAAAAATATAGAAAAGTATTTATCTAATCCGTCTGCCCGTCTTGGCTCGCCAAGCCGAGACAGAGGCGACGAGACCGATAAGTAATGAGACTAGGAATATTAGGAGGAATTTTTGACCCCATCCATTTTGGTCATTTAAAAGTGGCTGAATCTTGCTCAAAAAAATTGAATCTTAATTTAATACTTTTCATCCCTTCTGGCAATCCACCTCTTAAAAAGGCTTCTGCTGATTATATTCATAGATTGACAATGCTTAAATTAGCACTAAAAGGATATACGCACTTTAAAGTTGTTGAACTTGAAAAGAAAAGATTTGACAATCAACCGACATATACATATAATACATTAAAAACCATAAAAAAACTGTATCCTGAAGCGTATAGGTTCTTCTTAATTGGAGAAGATAATGTTCCAGAACTCAAAAAATGGTATAGATACAAAGAACTTTTCAAATATGCAGAATTTATCGTCCTGACCAGGAATGTAAATTCAAAAAAATCATGGACAAATCTTGAATATTACGATAAACTAAAATTTGTAAATACGCCTTTAATTGATATATCATCAAATATGATAAGAAGCAATATTGCCAAAAATTTATCAGTTGATGGATTAGTACCTAAAATTGTGGAAAACTATATTAAAAAGAATAAATTATATAGTAAACTAGTAAATTAATTAATATTTCAATTTCAATTCACTAAACAGGAAAGGAGAATGATGAATAAGTATGTATACTTCTTTGGCGGCAGCAAGGCTGATGGTGACCGAACAATGAAGAATCTTTTAGGTGGTAAGGGCGCAAATTTAGCAGAAATGGTTAACCTCGGAATACCTGTACCACCCGGCTTTACAATATCAACAGAAGTGTGTGATTACTTTAATAAACATAAATATTCCTATCCTGAAAAACTAACGAAAGAAGTTGAGGAAAACTTAGCAAAATTAGAAAACGCAATTAATAAGAAGTTTGGCGACCCTTCTAATCCACTCCTGCTTTCAGTCCGTTCCGGCGCCGCTGTTTCTATGCCTGGTATGATGGATACTATTCTTAATCTTGGTTTAAATGATAAAGTTGCTGAAAACTTAGTAAAATTAACCAATAACCTAAGATTTGTCTGGGATGCATACCGTAGACTCATTCAGATGTTTGGAAATGTGGTCTTTGGAATTGAATCTGAAAAATTCGAAGATATTATCTCTATTGTGAAAAGTAGTAAAAACATCTCACTTGATATTGAGCTTACCGGTGATGACTTCAAATATATTGTAGATGAGTTCAAAAAGTTGTATCATAATGATCTGGGTAAAGAGTTCCCACAGAACCCCGAAAAACAGCTTTGGTTATCAATTGAAGCTGTCTTCAAATCGTGGAATAATAAGCGAGCAAGGAAATATAGAGAGATTAATTCAATAACTGGACTGCTGGGAACGGCTGTAAATGTACAAGCAATGGTTTTTGGAAATATGGGAAAAGAGTGTGCAACAGGCGTTGCTTTTACAAGAAATCCATCAAATGGAGAAAACAAATTCTTTGGCGAGTTTTTAGCTAATGCACAGGGCGAAGATGTTGTGGCCGGAATCAGAACCCCTCAACATATTACAAAAGAAAACTCGGAGGATTGGGCAAAAAATAATAATATTTCTGAAAAGATTAGAAAAGAAAAATATCCATCCTTAGAAGAATTAATGCCAGAAGTTTATCAGAATCTCTATAAAATTCAAGACAAATTAGAAAAGCATTATAAAGATATGCAAGATATTGAGTTTACAATACAAAATAGAAAATTATACCTTTTGCAGACAAGGACAGGAAAAAGGACTACAAAAGCAGCAGTTAAAATTGCAGTAGATATGGTCAAAGAAGGGATGATTTCAAAAGATACCGCCTTAATGCGAATTCAACCTGAACAATTAGACCAGCTACTTCACCCTAGTTTCAGTGCAGATGAGAAAAAGAAAGCTGTTGATGAAGGGAGATTTCTTGCAAAGGGTCTGCCAGCCTCACCTGGCGCTGCCGTTGGTAAAGTGGTCTTCTTTGCCGAAGATGCAGTTAAATGGAAAGAACGAAATGAGAAAACCATTCTGGTCAGAATTGAAACTTCCCCTGAAGATATTGCTGGTATGGATGCGGCACAAGGAATATTGACGGCACACGGAGGAATGACGTGTATCGGTGGAGATTCTTTACTATTAACAGATAAAGGCTTTTGGAAAGCAGAGAAAGTTTTTGAAATGACAGAGGATGGAGAACAGTTTAAGATACTTTCTTTTGATAGTAAAACTATGAAGACTCAATGGAAGAATATAGTATCTGCTGGCAGAAGAATATCAGATGTTATTGAAATTTCTGTATCACAGACAGGTCGTTCCGAAAGAAATGTATTGAAAATAACACCTGACCATAAGATGCTCACATTTGAGAATAGAGAATTGATAAAAAAACCAATTATAGATATTTTGGATAAAAATCAATTTGTGTGTGCCGTAGATAAAATTCCATCTTTGGATACACAATCAAATAATGATAAATTGGCTTACTTGGCAGGAGCTATATTTAGTGATGGTTGCATACAGGTTAGAGAAACAAAGGGAAGCGTTACATTTACACAGAAAGAAACAAATGAGAAAAAGGAATTTATTGAAACTGTGAATTCGTATTTCAAAGATGTGTTTGATAAGAAAATGTCAAGGAGAAATAAAACCTCTGATACTTGTATAAATGGCAGACATATACATGGTGAAGTATTGGACCTTATATGCCATAGTATTAAACCAGCTATTGTTCTAAACAAAATAAGTCAAAACATTGAGCACTGGATAATGAATTTAGATGAGTCGTCAACATTTAATTTTTTGGCTGGTGTAATTGATGGTGACGGAACATTTCATAATAATAGGATTCAGATATTTGCTTCAAAAGAGCATGTTTATCAGGGTGTTGTAATAGCTTGTTTGAAACTCGGGATAATGCCTAATATTACTGTTAACAGAAATATCTATAACATAATTCTGTTAGAAAGGCTGGATGATATTCTTAAGTATACAAAGAGGGTCAAGGGTGTTACTAAAGAAAAGATTTTAGGGACAAAACTGTTTTCTATTAAGCAATTGTTTTCTGATATATCTGATGATGTAAATTATATGGGAAGGGTAAAAGAGGCTATAAAAAGAAATCTATTGTTTGATAGTAGAAAGATAAAACGAGATATCCTTTCTCTTTGCAAAGACAAACAGAAACTTGAATCAATTTTATCCTCTGATTTAAGAATGATGCGAGCTATAAAAACGAGTGAAGGAGAAAGGACTTTTGTATATAATTTTGAAGTTGATTCAAACAATGAGATTGATAAAAACTTTATAGTTTTTACAAAGATGTATACGCCATTATTGATATCAAACTCGCACGCCGCTGTCGTAGCTCGTGGAATGGGAAAATGTTGCGTAGCTGGATGTGGTGATGTCAACATCGTCCCTGAACAGAAGAAATTTATGGCTAAAGGCAAGGTAATTCATGAAGGAGACTACATATCTCTGGATGGAAGCACAGGAGAGGTTATAATGGGTGAGGTCGGCACCACTTCTCCTGAACTCTCAGATAACTTTGAGATTCTTATGAAATGGGCTGACGATGTAAGTAAGTTAAAAGTGCATGCGAATGCAGATACACCCCAAGATGCAACGGTGGCAAGAAAATTCGGTGCTGTTGGAATTGGCCTCTGCCGAACAGAGCATATGTTCTTTGAAGCTGACAGAATTGATTTTGTAAGAGGAATGATATTAGCTGAAAACCCTGAAGAAAGAACTTTTCCTCTATCCGAACTTAAGAAGATGCAGGTTGAAGATTTCAAAGGAATTCTTCAGGCTATGGAAGGTTTACCTGTTACAATCAGGTTATTAGATCCTCCACTTCATGAATTCCTTCCTTCAAAAGAGGATAACGAGGAAATTAAAACTCTTTCAAAAAAATTTAATAAATCAGTTCAAAAAATAAAAACAAAAATTAATCAATTGTATGAATTCAATCCTATGCTTGGTCATCGTGGATGTAGATTAGGAATAACATTTCCAGATATCTACAAGATGCAAGTAGAAGCAATTATTGAATCAGCTTGCTATTTGAAGAAAAAGGGTATTAATGTAAAACCAGAAATTATGATTCCACTTGTTGGAAATGTAAAAGAATTTACTATTCTTGAACGAAGTGCAAGAAAAATTGCTGCCAAAATCTTTAAAGAATGTGGTGTTGAAATTCACTATACAATTGGCACAATGATTGAAATTCCACGAGCCTGCCTTGTGGCAGATGAGATTGCAAAAAAAGCTGAGTTTTTCTCCTTTGGTACTAACGATTTGACTCAAATGGGTTGCGGATTTTCAAGAGATGATGCGGGTAAATTCCTGAAAGAATATGTAGAATTAGGTATCTATGAGAAAGACCCTTTCCAGGTTCTTGACAGACAAGGTATTGGGCAATTGGTTAAAATCGCTGTTGAAAAAGGAAGAAAGGCCAATCCAAATTTAATCATAGGAATCTGTGGAGAACATGGCGGGGAGCCAGGTTCCATTGAATTCTGCCATCAGGTTGGACTTGATTATGTAAGCTGCTCACCGTATCGTGTGCCAATCGCAAGATTATCCGCTGCACAAGCCGCAATACGCTAGCGAGAAAGAATAAAAATTCGGCTTCATCCCGAATACCCCTGCGTCCACGGGAACGGGACTTCGCCCTGTCAAAAAAGAAACAGACATGTCCCGATAATCGGGACGCCAAGGATAGGATGATGAAAATTATTAAATATAAAGAGCTAATAAAGAAACCTATCCTATCCTGTCTCGGCTTGGTGCCGAGCCAAGACGGGCAGGATTTGATCCCCGCTTTCGCGGAGACTGTTTTTTTAACTATGAAATCTTTATATGAGAATAATAAACACCATTATCCCGATATATCGGGAGTGTTGGAGCGTTTATTTGAAGGTGTTTTCAGAGAAAAAATGAATAATATCTTCCAATATTTTAATAAGAGAATCAAGTTCTTCACCTGGTGGGACTTGAAATTAGCTCAATTGGCTGCTATGATTGTTATGCTCATATTGATAAAATTGATTCCTGCAGTTACGAAGATAAATTATATCTGGCTAATTATTGCACTCATTTTGGTCTCAATTCGTCTTTTTTATGTAATGTTTTTCAAATCCCAGAAAAAATGATTAAATTCGGGTGGTTAGCTCAGCGGTAGAGTACTGCGCTCACATCGCAGGGGTCACAGGTTCAAATCCTGTACCACCCACCACTTGAAGAATATCTAACCTCTGTAATCTAACCATAGCTCTAAGCTAAGAGAAGGAGGACAAACAAAACAGATGATAATATTGCACCAGTATGTTGTAATGGATTACTTGACCTTATAGATACAGTTCTGTTCGTAATAGCAGATCTGAAAATGGAAAAAGTAGGCAAAAATTTTTACATGAGAAAAACTTGATTTATATTTTTTACTGACAAATTTACGGTAAATTTTTCCGAAGGATCTGCCTTTGGCATGATTGGAGAGCAAATTGAAAGTTATTAGCAGTTTAAAATATAAGTTAGCAAAAACCCATAATTCATTTGTTAAAAGAATTATAGAAGCAATCCATATTTGTGGCAAAGTAGATGAAGAGTTGATTGAGAACATTGAAGATATTCTTATCCAGGCTGATATTGGTTTAAAAGTAACAAACAAAATAATAATTAACCTTGAAAACGAAATTCGCTTAAATAAAATTACAAATAAAGATGATGTTTTTAATAATTTAGAAAATATCATAATAAAAATTTTAAACGACGAGTATAAAGAGATTCAACAAATAAATTTTTCTGCATATAAAAAGCCCTTCGTTATCCTTTTCGTAGGCGTCAACGGGGTTGGCAAAACAACCACTATTGCAAAAGTAGCAAATAAATTTAAAAAGCAAAGCAAAAAAGTTCTACTTGTTGCTGCAGATACATTCCGTGCCGCAGCAATTGAACAGCTTGGAATCTGGGCAAAAAGAATTGGTGTAAATATGATTAGCCAGAAATACGGCTCTGACCCATCATCAGTGATATTTAATGCCCTTCATTCTGCTATGGCTCAGAATTATGATGTAGTAATGATTGATACTGCCGGACGATTGCATACTAAAACTAATCTAATGAGAGAGTTAGAAAAAAATGTCAGAACCATAAAAAAGATAATTCCAGATGCTCCCCATGAAAGCTATCTAATAATTGATTCTACAACGGGTCAAAACGGAGTTCAGCAAGCTAGAAGTTTTGTGGAATCAATCCCTATTACAGGCGTTATTCTTACAAAATTAGATGGAACTGCCAAAGGGGGAGTTGCATTGGGGATAAAGGATAGTTTGAACATTCCAGTTAAAGCCATTGGAATTGGGGAGCAGATAGAAGATATTAGAGAATTTAATGCTAATGACTTTGTTAAAGCAATCTTTGAGTAAAATTTTTCACCACAAAGGACATTCACCCCGTTAGATAGTCATCCTGTTAGATGATTATTATCTAATCGGATATAATTATCGCAATGAATAAACTTCGCTAGATATTATGAAAATTATCTAACGGGGCAGGAAGCTCGCAAAGTTATTTATTAATATAAATTTTTTCTTTGTGTTCTTAGTGAACTTTGTGGTTAAATAATTTATTAAAGGAAAGAATGAAAGCAAAGACTTTTAAAGGTGGAGTTCATCCACACGATTTTAAGTATTTCTCTAATAAAGTACCAATAGAAGATTTCCCAGCACAAGATAAGGTTATCATTCATCTAAGTCAGCATATCGGTGCTCCTTCAAAGCCAATTGTGAAAGTAGGGGATTTGGTCAAAAAAGGACAAAAAATATCTGAAGCTGGAGGCTTCGTCTCTATACCTATGCACAGTTCGGTGTCTGGCAAGGTAACGAAGATTGAAAATTATCCCCATCCCCTTGGCACAGTTCAAAGAGCTGTTGAAATTCAAAATGATGGCAAAGATGAGTGGATTGATGGTCTTGAGAATGATGAAAACTATATGGATATGTCAGGTGAAGAGATGAAAAACCATATTAGAGAAGCCGGAATCTGCGGAATGGGCGGTGCTGGGTTTCCCACCCATGTAAAACTCTCTCCACCAGAAGGCAAGCTAATTAATACTGTAATTCTAAACGGTGTAGAATGTGAACCTTATTTAACTGCTGACCATAGATTGATGTTAGAAAAATCTGAGGATATTATATCTGGATTGAAAATCATAATGAAAATCTTAAATGCCAAAAAAGGATATATAAGTATTGAATTAAACAAAAAAGACGCAATAAAATTAATGAAAAATAAATTGCAAAATGAGAAAAATATAAATGTTGTTCCACTGCATTTGCGATATCCTCAAGGTGCCGAAAAACAGCTTATATATGCAACAACAAGACGAAAAGTACCAGCTGGTGGACTTCCTATGGATGTTGGCGTGGTTGTCCAAAATGTAGGAACAGCACTTGCAATTTATGAAGCAATAAGATATAAAAAACCATGCATAGAGAGAATTACCACAGTCACTGGCGCTATTGTCAAAAACCCCAAAAATCTGAAAGTTTCAATCGGGACTCCAATGTTAGATTTGATTGAACATTGTGGCGGTACAACTGAAGAAATTGCAAAGCTAATTTCTGGTGGTCCAATGATGGGATTTGCAATTCCGAATATGGGTACCCCCATTACAAAAACCACATCAGGAATTGTTTTATTTGGCAAAGATGAGATCGTAGATACCGCCGAACAACCCTGTTTGCATTGCGGCCGCTGTGTTGACGCATGTCCTATGAATTTGATTCCAACATTTATTGTTGAAAATGTAAAAAACAATGATTATGCTCTTGCACAAAAATTAAACATATTAGATTGTATGGAATGCGGCTCATGTTCTTATGTTTGCCCTTCTCATATTCAAATTATTCAATGGATAAAACTTGGTAAGTTAGAAGTAGGAAAACTAATAAAAAAGAAATGAAACTTGAAAATAGAAATTTGAAACTTGATACTGGAAAAGCAAAAAACAGGAAGCAAATTTCCAATTTCAAGTTTCACGTTTCAAATGTTTTGGAGGTTAAAAGGTGAATCAATTAAAAATTTCATCTTCCCCGCATCTACATGAAAATGTAAATGTAAAAAGAGTAATGTGGTCAGTTGTAATTGCCCTTATGCCAGCTTTAGTAGCCGCATATATATTTTTTGGTCTAAGATCAATTTGGCTAACTGCATTGGGTGTTATATCTGCTGTAGTTGTAGAAGGTTTAACACAGTTATTCATGAAAAAACCCGTTACAATATCAGATGGAAGTGCAGTCATCACCGGGTTGCTTTTAGCTTTTAACCTTCCACCTGAAGCACCCTTTTGGTTTCCAATAATTGGCTCAGCCTTTGCAATCATAATTGGCAAGCAAGTTTTCGGTGGTTTGGGATATAATCCTGTTAACCCGGCTCTCCTTGGCAGAGCATTTTTAATGGCTTCATGGCCTGTACAAATGACAACCGGCTGGACATCTAAAATGGCAAAACTTGGGGTATCTACAATTTCTGGTCTTAAGACAAATATTATTCCTGGTGGAAGTGCATATCTTCAAAACCTAATAACTTCTGCGACACCTTTGAATTTAGCTCAACAAATCAGAAATGATATCATAGGCGGAGTAGCTGGAGATTCCGCACACACAGTTTTTCATAGTTTGTCATCTTTAGATTATATAAAAAATCTTTTCTGGGGAAATATAGGTGGATGTATTGGTGAGGTCTCTGCTGGTGCACTCATTGTCGGTGCTGCCTTCCTGGTCTATAAACATTACATTGAGTGGCGAATTCCTGTGAGTTATATCGGAACTACTGCAATTCTAAGCTGGATATTAGGTGGCATTGATGGTTTATTCTCAGGGCCGATTCTATTCCATATATTTTCTGGTGGACTTATTTTGGGTGCATTTTTTATGGCTACTGATATGGTTACATCACCAGTAACGAAAAAGGGCAGGTTGATTTTTGGCATAGGATGTGGAATTATTACTGTAATGATAAGACTCTGGGGTGGCTATCCAGAAGGGGTCTCTTATTCCATCTTAATTATGAATATTGCAGTGCCTTTGATTGATAGATTAACACCTCAAAAACCCTTCGGATATAGAAAAATTGAAACTTGAGACTAGAAACTTGAGACTAGAAACTTGTCCACCAGAGGTGGATCCACCTTTGGCGGAAAACTGGTAAATAAATAAAGATTAAATTATAATAAAAAATAGAAGGAGAAACCGTTGAAACGGTTGGGTGTTGTGCTCATTTTATTTACACCCAATTGAAATTGGGTGCTATTCCTAATTCCCTAAATTTTTGGAAGAATAGGATTAGATTAGCACCACAATTTATTGTGGTGGATAAGGGTTACGCACCCCGATCATACAACCATTTTAATGGTTTCCAATAGAAAGGATGTTATGTTACATTCATATACAAAAATCTGGATACATTTAGTATGGTCAACCAAAAATCGTGTAAGAGTCATCAAACCAGAAATTGCACCTGAAATACACCATCATATTATTGAATATGCAAAGAAGAATGAGATTATTCTTGAAATTCTTAATATCCAACCAGAACATCTACATTGTCTAATTGAATTACCATCAGATAGGATGTTAAAAGATATTGTAAAAACTCTGAAAGGTGAATCCGCACACTATATAAACGAGAATCGGATATTATCCATGCATTTTAATTGGCAGAGAGGATATGGAGCATTTTCAGTTAGTGCTTCTCAGTACAATAGAGTAAAAAGATACATCAAAAACCAGACGGAGCATCACCACAGACAATCGTTTTCTGAGGAGTGGAATTTGTTGTTGAAAAAATACGGAATTTTAAATTAGCCGAGTTTGGCGGAATTTTTTTGACAGGATTAACCGGATCGCCTAGAAATTTCCTTTCTTATTAGACAGGATCTATTGGTCTTGGCTCCCAGACGGACAGGATAGACAAGATAAAAAAATATCCTGTAAATCCAGTTAATCCTGTCAAAAAAATTCAAAAATTAATATCAAGTATCAAGTTTCCAATATCAAAGGAAAAAAATGAAAGAGATGATAAAACCAACTTTAGTGCTGTTAGTAATTTGTGTAGTGGCAGGCAGTATTTTAGCTTTAATCTATTATAAAACTGACCCTATTATTGCAGAAAACAATAGAATAGAAGAAGAAAATGCAAGAAAAGAGGTTTTGCCTTTGGCTGATAAGTTTGAACCCGTTTGTAAAAATGATAACATATTATATTACGAAGGTTCTTGTGAGGATGAACTCGTTGGATATATTTTTAAATGTTCAAAATATGCCTATAGCAGCACAGTAAAAACAATTGTTGGAATAGATACATTGTTTATGATAACAGGTATCAAAATTGTTTCACAACAGGAAACTCCAGGATTGGGCGCTAATTGTTCCAAACCAAGATTTGCAGAAAAATTCAAAAATAAGAATCCAGAAACAATCTTAGTAGATAAAGATGGCGGAAATATTGTATCTATAACAGGAGCAACAATTACTACAAGAACCGTTACCAACTCAATAAGAGAAAAATTTAACAAATTAAAACAAAAGTTTAATAAGAAATAAGTTAATTAAGGAGCATAATGAAGGCATTTGGTGAACTCACTAAAGGAATAATAAAAGAAAATCCTGTCTTTGTGATGGCTTTGGGGCTTTGTCCAACTCTTGCCGTAAGTACATCTGTTAATGATGCTATTGGAATGGGAGCTGCTGCAACTTTTGTTCTACTTTCTTCAAATATATTTATATCACTTCTAAAAAATTTTATCCCAAACAAAATCCGTATTCCATGTTACATTCTTGTGATTGCATCTTTTGTTACAATGGTTGATATGGTTATGCATGCTTATGTGCCATCTTTACATAAAAGTCTGGGAATCTTTATTCCCCTTATAGTTGTAAACTGTATAATACTTGGTCGTGCAGAAGCTTTTGCAAGCAAGAACAATGTAGGAAAATCCATTTTAGATGCTATTGGAATGGGTATAGGGTTCACATTGGCTATAGTAATAATTGCTGTAATTCGTGAGTTCTTAGGTTCGGGAACAATTTATAACATATCTATTTTGCCAGCTTCTTATAAACCGATGATTGTTGCAATTCTACCTCCAGGTGCATTTTTTACAATAGCACTTCTAATGGGACTGATTAATCTGATAAAGAATAAATCCTAAGGATCTGTCAACCAGAGGTTGATCTGCCTCTGGCATGACCTCAGGCATGAAAGCATAAATCAGGAGAGTAAATGGAATTTTCAAAATTATTTGTTATTATAGTTAGTTCAATTTTTATTAACAACTTTGTAATTGTACGTTTTTTGGGACTTTGTCCGTATATTGGGGTTTCAAAAAAATTGGACTCTGCTCTTGGAATGGGAATGGCAGTTATTTTTGTTATGACTATGGCTTCTACAATTACATGGTTGGTTTACAATTTCCTTTTAAATCCTGCAACAAGCATCTTTGGATTTGATCTCACATTTTTGCGAACAATAACTTTTATCTTGAGTATTGCTGCTCTTGTGCAGTTTGTTGAAATGGTAATAAAAAAGACAGTTCCCACTCTATATAAAGCACTTGGTATCTATCTTCCTTTAATTACTACAAACTGTGCAGTTCTGGGAGTTTCAATTCTTAATATAAACGAAAGCTATAATTTTTTGGAATCTATAGTTAATGGTATTTCAGCAGGTATTGGTTTTACACTTGTCTTACTTTTGATGGCAGGAATCAGGCAAAGATTAGAATTTGCCAATGTACCAAAATCTCTTAGGGGAATGCCAATTGCTTTCTTGGTGGCAGGCTGTATGGCTTTGGCATTTTTAGGCTTTTCCGGATTGAAAATTTGATAAGCCACAAAAACACACTCGTTCTCCGTCCCGATTATATCGGGACTGCGAAGGGTGAACAAAAAACACAAAATTAAAAATACTATTTTTTGTGTAATTTTCGTGTGATTTCGTGGCTAAAAAAGAATGAAATTAGATTAAAACAAGATTTCAAATCTTGTTTGATCATTAATAATATGTTAATATTTCAAAAGTTATAAAAATAAGAGATAACTCTGTGTCCTCCGCGTGCCCGCCTGCCAAAGCCCGCCTTCCCCGATTTTATCGGGGTTCAGCTGACAGGCGAAGCGGCGGGCAGGTCTGTGGCAAAAAAGGAGTTTTAGATGATATTGACAACAATAATTGTTTTAGGCTGTTTGGGAATTATTTTTGGTATAGGACTTGCTATTGCATCAAAAAAATTCCATGTAGAAATTGACCCAAAAATTAAGCAAATAGAAGAAGTTCTTCCCGGGGCAAACTGTGGTGCTTGTGGATTCCCTGGCTGCGCTGGTTATGCTGAAGCAATTGTAAAATCTGGCGCTGAAATAACTCTTTGTGCTCCAGGAGGAGATGAAGTCGCTAAAACAATCGCTAAAATTATAGGCACAAAGGCAAGTACAAAAGAAAGAAAAATTGCTGTTATTCAATGCCAGAGCGGAGGGATAGATAACACCTTCCTGAAATTTGAGAATATAGGAATAAAAACTTGTCAGGCTGCAGTAATACTTTCTGAAGGACAAAATCTCTGCGAATATGGATGTTTAGGATACAATGATTGTGTCCGAGCCTGTCCCTTTGATGCCATAACTGTTGACGATAACAATATGAGAATTGTAGATGAAAATAAATGTACAGGTTGTGGAAACTGTGTTGATGCTTGCCCTAAAGATTTAATTCAACTTGTCCCTATAAGCAAAAAAGTAAATGTGCTCTGCAAATCTCTGGATAAAGGCAAAGACGCAAAAATTAATTGTGGCAACAAAACTGCCTGTATCGGTTGTGGAATTTGTGCCAAAAAATGCCCTGTAGGTGCCATAACCATTGAAAATAATTTGGCAATTATAGATTATGATAAATGTGTAGTCTGTGGTATCTGTGCCACAGTTTGTCCAACTAAAGCAATTATTGATAAAATAGGGATACACCCTCAACCAAGAATAATAGAAGAAAAATGTATTGGCTGTACTATATGTGCCAAAAAATGCCCTGTAAATGCGATTGAGGGTAAGATAAAAAAACCTCACAAAATTATTGAAGACAAATGTATCAAATGCGGGGTTTGCGTAGAGGTATGTCCTAAAGATGCGATTGTGACATAGAGTTTGGGTCCTTCTTCAAACACTGATATTCGTTATCTATTATAACACATCATTTAACAGGTCCAAATAATCTGACAAAAGTCTTATAATGAGAAAATTTTTTCTAACAAATTCTTTCCCCTTCTTTCCTATCTCTATACCAAGCTTTGGGTTTTGCAGAATTCTAACAATTCTATCTGCAAATCCTCTTGCATCCATAGGTTCAAGCAAAAAGCCATTTTCTCCATCTTTTATTTGAGTTGGTATTCCTCCTACATTAGAAGCAACAACTGGTTTCTCTTTCCAGAGGGCTTCTGTAACTGCAAGACAAAAACCTTCCCTGATAGATTTTTGAACAATTACTGTAGAAAATCTCTGCACAGCATTTACAAAAACATTGTTGTTACCAATAACAAATATTACATCACCTTTTTTTATCAATTTCTTTGCTTTACGATATACTTTTGTGTATATCATCATACCTTCTGGGTCATCTGGAGCAGTGTTATAACAATAAACTAATCTGCAATCTATATTCTCTTTCACAAGATTAAATACTTCCAGCAGGCCTTCAGGGTCCTTCCATTGGTCCATTCTTGAAACTTGCGTTATAATAGGTTTGTCAGTTGGAATATAGGCTTTTTTGATAAGTTTTAAAATATCTTCGTTATCAAGTTTTTTATTTTTCAAAGAAAGTGGGTCAATTGCTGGAGATATAATCCTTTGTTCTATTGGGAGTTCAGCCTTTTTATATTTCTCACTTGAGACAATAATGACATCATACTTAAGCAAAAAACCTTTAAGAAAACTCCATAGGTCCTTTTGAGGTTCAGAGAGGTCAATATGGCATCTCCATATCCATGGTTGTCGTTTCCTATAAAATCTTATAAGAGGGAGAGGTTGTGGGTCATGGATTATCACGCAATCGTGGTCTATATGTGTAAAAGTGGAAAAATTCTCATTCGTCTGGGTATATAGGCGTTTTTTCATCTCTGATAAATTTATTTCAGCACCTTGAAGCCCATTGTGAAATTTTTTAGTTATTGTGAAAAAGTCCGGACTTCCATGAAGTATTCTCCAACCTGCATCAAGCCCAATGTTATTCATCAATGGTACAAGTGAGACAAGCATTTCTGAAACACCCCCGCCCTGATAGGTAGAATTAATGTTTAAAATATGCTTTCCATAAAGTTTCTTTGCCTTCTTATATATGTTAGCTATAACTTCATCTCCCACAATTTCAATGTAATCTTCTAATTTGCGCATAATATCACCTCATTTCGTAGAGCGTAGAGCGAAAAGCGGAGAGCGTATTTTCAGAGAGCATAGAACAAAAAGTTTGGAAATTTGCCGCTTCTTGCCTTCCGATTCACGCTTTTACGCTTCACTCTCTTCGCTCTTCGCCTTACGAAATTAATTCTTTAATTAATAATCTTACATCCTTCACAGAATCTAAATTGAACCGAGCTCGGGAAAGACCCAACCCAACCTTAATAGAATATGCTGATTCAGGAAGAACTGCAAAAACATCTTCATCGCTCAAATCATCTCCAATTGATAGAATAAAGTCCCAACCTTTCTTTCCCAAAGTATTCTGTCCAGAAATCCATTTTAGCACAGCACGTCCCTTATTTATACCTGCCTTCTTAATTTCAATTACTTTGTTTCCTTCTAAGACACCAAGATTAAGATTGGTGGTAAGATGCAGGAGAGCATCCTTTAGCTCCATTGACCTTACCAAAGCTAATTTATTATCAACTTTTCTATAATGCCATACAAGGGAAAACTCTTTCTCTTCAATAAACGCACCAGGAGTTCTATCAACATAATACTCAAGGATTGGGAGTATTTTTTCTTTCCAGTTGTTTTGCAATGGCTCTATAGTTTCCCAATCCTTCCCTTTTTCTCTAATCCAGGCACCATGTTCTGCTATTAAGCCAACATTTATCTTGCCAAACCATTTTTTTAATATTTCTTTATCTCGTCCACTCACGATTACCACTTCATTTTTTGTATCAAGTGAAAGTGATTTAAGTATTATTAGCAGTTCCTCATCCGGTTTTGCCTTTTCAGGTCTTGGTGCAAAAGGAACAAGGGCGCCATCGTAATCTAATAATAACAGACGATTATTGCTTTTAAGATAATCAGCAGTTAACCTCTTCTTCATCTCATCTGTAAGACTTCTTGCACGAAGTTGCTGCTGGATTTCTTTAATATTTGACAGACCATCAATAAAATCTTTTGCCCAACGTTCAATATTGTATCTCTGCAATCTTTTTTGCATTGTTTTATTGTTCTCTATTTGTTCTTCATTCGGCATTTCCAGGGCTCTTTTTATGGATTCAACTATCTCTTCTTTGTTGTTCGGATTTACTATAATTGCTTCTCCCAACTCTTTGGCGGCTCCAGCCATCTCACTAAGAATTAGAACCCCCTTGCCATCAGCTTTCGTAGCGATAAACTCTTTTGCTATTAAATTCATTCCATCTTTAATAGGAGTTACAAGTGCAACATCTGCAACATTGTATAAAGCTGTTATGTCATTGAAAGGTAAGGACCGATATAGATACCACACTGGAGTCCAACCGATTGTTCCATGCTTTCCGTTGATTCTACCAATGAGTTCATCTACTCTTTTTTTTAGTAACTTATAATATTCAACCTTTGTTCGTGAGGGAGCTGATGCATGTATGAGTATTACTTTCCCTTTATATTTTGGATATTTCTCAAGAAAGGCATCAAATGCTTCCAGACGCTGAAGTATACCTTTTGTGTAATCCAGTCTGTCAAGAGATATAATTATCTTACATCTACCAGCCTTTTTATAAATTCGGTTGACATTTTTTTTAACCTCTGGAATGTGTATTGAATTGGCATATTGCTTAAAATCTATTCCCATAGGAAAGCTATCAACTTTTACTACTCGTTTATCAGTCGTAATTTGTCCCAAATTTTGGTCATAGCCTAAAATCCGATGTATACTTTCAAGAAAATGATATACATAATCATATATGTGGAATCCAATCAGATCTGCACCCAGAAGGCTTTCTAAAATCTCCTTTCTCCATGGCAGTAGATGAAATATTTCAAAAGGAGGAAATGGTATATGGAGAAAAAAACCTATCTTTGCATCAGGCATTTTTTCTCTTATAAGTTTAGGGAGAAGCATTAAGTGGTAGTCATGTATCCAGATAACATCATTTGGTTTTGCAATCTTCAGAATTGAATCACGGAAACATCGGTTAGCTGATTTATAAGTTTCCCACAAATTCTTATCATAAACAACATATTGTGTAAAGCAGTGAAAGAGAGGCCAAAGAGTTCTATTACAAAAACCACGATAATACTTCTCAATATCTTTCTGGGATAAAAACACAGGGTAGCTGGCAAAATCTGTCATTAATTTTGTCTTGATAGTCTTCCTTTCTTTCATATTTACTTTTTCAGAAGATAGACCTTGCCAACCTATCCATAGACTATTATACGATTTATAGAATGAACCTAAACCAGTAGACAATCCACCGATACTAGGACGAAAATTCAAATTACCCTTCCTTTTTTCAATGATAACAGGCAACCTGTTTGAAACAATTAATAATCTATCCATAATTATTTCCTCTAAAAATCCGAGTTTTACATTTTAATGCTAATTTTTAATATGTTTTTTCTATTATTTTCTCAAAACAGATTAACTTTATCCGAAGGATCTCCACCAGAGGCGGATCTCCGCCAGCTGGTGGATGATGCCTTTGGCATGATATGAAATTTATAACAGATAAAATAAAGATACCTTTAAAATTTTTGTCAAACTTTAAAAGATACCGTTAAATAATTATTGTGTATCCGGGGAAACATTACTTGAGTTTTGCAAAGTACGGTTTAAGCACATTCAAAAATTCCTTTTTATAAGGACCCTTTTCATAATGTAATTCACAGGGGAAATTATCACATTTAAAGCAATAATCAGTCTTACTTTTGTGTGCACATTCAAGTAAAGAGCATCCGCCAATCTCCTTTCTCATCCACTCTATTGTCGCGTAAATGTTTTTATCTATGCCACTGCAGCATCCCTTGCAGAGGCCTTTTTTATAAAGAGAACAAATTTCACAAGCTATGCCACAGGCACCTATTTTCATGCATCCTCCTCTTTATTTCAATAGTCTATTTGTATTACAAGTTAAGTAGTTAAAAACTTATTATTAGCAAATCCGTGGAGTCTGCTCACGAGAAAGTAATGGTAGAATCCTGCGAGCGCCAATAAATGTTTTCAAATAAACGCGAGGATTTTCAGTCTTAGACAGCACTTTGCCAATTTGAGAAGCATTTTTACTATCAGAAGTTTTTTTAAGTATCTTTAAAACTTTATTTACTTCATCTTCAGGACAGATTATCATTGCTCTTCCTTCACATGCCATATAAAGTGGGTCAATTCCGAGAATATCACAGATACCATTCACAGAATCTTTTATCGGAATTTTTACTTCTTCTAATTCTATATCTATAGATGAGGAAATTGCTATCTCATTTAAAATTGAAGCCAAACCGCCTCTGGTTGGGTCGCGTAATGTATGGATGTTAATATTTTCATCAATTAGTTTTTTTATTAAAGGCACAACAGAAGCACAATCAGAAATTAAATCTGACTGAAAATCGTTACGCACTGCCATAATTGTTGCCCCATGGTCACCAATATCACCAGTAACAATTACTGCGTCTCCGGGTTGAGAATTTTTTGAAGATATATTTTGTGAATGCTGAACAATTCCATAACCTGTTGTATTGATGAAAATTTTATCTAATTTGCCTTTGCTAACTATTTTTGTATCACCTGCAATTATTTTTATGTTAGCCTTTTGAGCTTCAATTTTTATAGAACTAAGAATTTTTTGTAAATTTTCAAATGAGAAGTTTTCTTCTATCATAAAAGAAAGCGTTAAATATTTTGGAACGGCTCCAACCATTCCAAGATCATTTAATGTTCCACATATAGATAATTTTCCTATATCACCACCAGGAAAGAAAATAGGGTCAATTACATAACTATCAGTTGTTATTGCTAATTTTCCTTCATTGATTGATATTACACCACTATCTTCAGTTTGATTTATAACGATACCATCAAGGCAGTCATAGATAAATTTTAGTAATCTCCGGCTGTTTTTACCACCACTTCCGTGAGATAATAATATTCGTTCCATAATTTTTATTATAACCACGAACTAACACTAACTTACACGAACAAACATGAATTAATTATAAAAAATTTTGGTTAGTGAAAGTTCGTGTAGGTTCGTGGCTTATCTATTCTTCTCCATATTTATAAAATGCGGAGCAGGCACCTTCATAGGAGACCATACAGGGTCCGATTGGTGTGTCAGGTGTACATTTTCTTGCAAATAGGGGACATTCTACAGGTTGTTTTTTACCAGCGATTATTTCACCGCATATACATCCTTCAGGTTCAGGAGAGGATTTAACATTAATATTAAACTTTTTTTCTGCATCAAATTTGCTAAAATTTTTTCGTAGTTTCAAACCGCTTGCAGGAATTTTCCCAAAACCTCTCCATTCAACATCATCGGTTTCAAATACCTTTTCTATCAATCTTTTTGCTGATAAATTTCCATTCTTTTTTACAGCTCGTCTATATTTATTATCTACAATAGGATTATCATTTAATATTTGATAGATTAGAGATTCAATAGCTAGTCCAATATCAACTGGTTCAAACCCGGCAATGACGCTTGGAATTTTATATTTTTCTGAAATAATTTTATACGGCTGTTCTCCTATGATTACACTTACATGACCTGGACAAATGAAGCCATCAATATTATATTCAATATTGGAAAGGAGGAAATCAAGCACATTTGGAATTGTTTTTAAAAGACATAAGATTGATAGGTTATTCAATTTCATTTCCATTGCGTCAAGCACAAGACTTGCTATAACAGGGATTGTAGTTTCAAAACCAACTGCAATAAAAACCACCTCGTCATCTGTTTTCTCAGCAATCTTCAAACAATCAAGGGGATTGTAAACCACATCAACCTTTTTACCCAATGCCATTTGCTCTTCCAAAGATGATTTGCTGCCGGGAACTTTTATCAAATCACCAAAAGTTGCAATTCTTACTCCCATTTGTGCAAGTGAAATCACTTTGTCTATATCTTTTTGTGAAGTAACACAGACAGGACAACCAGGACCGCTTAAAAAATTTATTCTCCCTTTGAAATAATTTCTGAATCCATACTTTAAAATAGAAACCGTATGCGTGCCACAGATTTCCATAAAATTGGGAGTCCACTCCGAAAAAGGAGGCTTTGAAAGCAAATTATCTAAATGACCAAGCAAATCTAAAAGATAAGGATTATCTTTCAGGGAGTGGAATAGAAAATCTTTCATATTTGTATTCTTGCTATTTCTCGCAGATTCGGAAATTGTAAATTTATTCTCCATAGTTTACTCTAATAGATAGAGTATTCACGACAATCCATTCACTTATTTATCGGATAACCTAACGGAATGAATCTTATTCCACTCCCTAAATTGATTTCTCACTTAACTCCCGTAATAAATCTAAAGTAATTTTTGCTTCCTTTTGGTCTAATTTTTGTATAGCAAAACCTGCATGAACTAATACATAGTCATTAACTTTTACATCATCTAAAATGCGAATATCAATTTCTTTTTTTACTCCAAAAACATCAGCAATAGCTTTTGTACCTTTTTTTGAAATTATTTTATACGGAACTGCTAAACACATTTTACTTCTCCCATTTTAACCCCAGAGGACAGACATAAAAAAATGAAACATACGACTACCACTTGGTTGTCACGGTCCATACCGTGACAAAATGAAACATCTGTCATGGAATGGTCCATGACAGCCTTGTTGCCTTGCTCGGGTCGTCATGGACCAATCCATGATGAAAAACTTATAAACTCTATTTATTTTTAAGATAACAAGCAATTATCTCCAGAGTATTAACTTCCCCAATAATCTGTCGCTTTTTGTTGACTACAGGAAGTTCATTAATTTTTTCTCTCATAATTATGCTTACCATTTCAGACAAGGAGGTATTTTCAAATACAAATGCAGGATCTTCGTTCATTATATCCCTTACAACTTTAGGTTCAATTCTTACAAAAGGATCCACACTAATTAAAGTTCTATGTTTCTGAGCTGCAATGGTGGTAAAAGGAAACAGATATTCAATTGTATTGTTTAACCTGACAGATCCGATTAGGACTTTATTATCATCTATGACATAAACATGTCTGGTTACAGGGTTCTCAATTATTTTTGTAAGCAAATCATCCAGGGAAGCCTCTATGCTTATAGTAGACGGATTCTTAACAATTAGGTCCCTTATATCGTTAACATAAACTTTAGACAATTTTCTTTCTGGCATTTTATTACTTTCCTTTCTTTTCCCGTACCTGTCATAGACCAATCCTTGATGACAAAAATTTCTATGTTTCTCTTATTTCACCAGCTTTGGTTAATCCAATTTTGGTTAATATTGGACCAATAATTTCAAAGAAAATACAGGTTGCTGTTACCGTAGTTATTACAGCTGCCCCAATTTTGTCCCCAGAAGTAACATTAGTCCCATTGATAACTTCTACAACTTTTCCAAGTCCTCTAAATTCATGCTTTACTATTAATGCTAATCCGATTGCAACCCCAGCTTGAGAGAGAATTCCCAGTCCAAGATATTTCTTAATTTTCTCTTCAGATTTTCCAAGTATTGCACCAAGGCGAGCACCCCCTAAGAGTCCAGCTGAACGAGTTAAAATATAAACTATCCCTATCAATCCTAAAGAGGGGAGTAGATTTATATGAAGACTTGTGCCAGCCAAAGTAAAAAACAATATGAAAAGTAAAGGCATTACCTCCGGCAATCGCGCATGAATCTTGCGAATCAACGGGGCAGGTTGCGTATTAATAACTAAAATCCCCACTATCATATTTGTAAGAATAAGTGAAAGATGGAGAATTTTACAAAGCCCTATTATTCCAAGTACAAAACCGAATGTGAGAATAAAAACATCAGTAGGATTTTTGAGCTTTCTTGCAAACATACAAAATATTATTCCAATACCTCCGCCTAATATGAAACTAAAAATAATTTCTTTTATAGGCTGAAGAATTGATAACCATGCATTAGATGTGCCGCCAATTTGATAGGAGAGAATACTCCGTGCAAAAGCAGCCGCAAATCCAAAGATAATTATACCTAACCCATCATCAAACCCTACAACAGCATAAAGAGCTTTGGTCAAACTCCCTTTTGCTTTGTATTCTTGAATTACTGCAACTGTCCCGGCTGGAGCACTTGCTGGTGCTATAGCACCAAAAATTAATGATAACGGTAAATTACCAGTTAAAAAATATATCGCAAGAAATACTAAAATAAATGCTCCAAAAGATTCTAACAATATAATATAAATGATTCCTATTCCCTGCCTTTTTAATGCTGAAAATTTCAATTCCAGACCTATACTTAAAGCAACAAATCCTAAAGCAATCTCTGTAATGAATGAGAGACTATCTTGCAGAGAGCTACTTGCTATATTTAAGAAAGATGGACCTAAGACAACGCCCAAAAGCATATAACCTATAATTAGAGGTAATCTTATAAATTTCATGGTTCGCCCACAATAAAATGCTAAAACAGTTGCAACTCCTATGATAAATATTGCAGGAATTGATAAATTATTAATTCCAATTTGTAACCAATTCATATTAGATAACCTCTTACAAACTCAATGACCCATTGAAATAAAAAAGCTTTTGCACCATAACCATAACATCTTTCTTATTACCCAACTCATCTATAATCAAGTTGATTCTACGCAATACATCATTTGAAAAAGACTTGTTGACAATCGCAATAATCATTCTATTAAAACCTTTCTGAGTTTCATTCCAAAAGCTGGCAAAAAGAGGCAACGCATGAAGGTAATAACTTGCATTGTTAACCTCAACTACAGATACAGAGCAACCTTCCAACTCTGCAAAAATGGTAAGGATATCATTAAATTTTTCTTCATCCTGGATAATTACATGAAACAGATAATTCTCCTCCTGTGGTTTGATGGGAAACTCTATGTCACTATGCTGTAAAAAAACTTCTCTGACAAGTTCTGGTTTTTTAATAGAAACAAGTCTATCTACAAAATCAGGTTTATTTAATATTCGGGAAATGCCGGACAACAATCGTATATGCTCATTTCGTTTTGATTCAGGAGAGACCATAAATACAAATAATTTAGTCCTTTTCCCATCGAGCGAATCAAAGTCAACGCCTTCAGGAATAGTTAATATTCCAATTACAAATTCAGTAATATCTTTAAATGCGTAGTGAGGTATTGCGATTCCTTTACCAAAACCAGTTGACATCAGCTTCTCTCTCTCATTTAATCCATTGAAAATATTATCTTCACTCAGATTAGTAAGGATTGGACTCTTTTTTGCTAATTGTGTAATAGCCCGCAAGACAGAGGTTTTATCTCGTGGATAACTTTCTGGAATGCTAATTTGAATGCATTCTTCTCGTAAACTTTCAATTAAGCCCATATATTCTCCTTTTTATCTGTCATAGAGTGGTCCATGACAGCCAAAGTTTTTTACCTCGGTTGTCACGGTCCACACCGTGACAAAAATGTGCCTTTCTTTCCACAGCAAATTCTGTCATGGAGTGGTCAATGACAGCAATCCTAGCCACATCGGTCGTCAGGGACCAATCCCTGACGAAAAAACTACCACTCAGTCTTAACAAATATTACTGAATGATCACCAAACATATAATTTCTAGCACTGGAATATTTATAATCTTCAGGGTTTTCAACCAAACCAGCTTTAACAGGATTATTGTGGATATATCTCAATTTTGTCAAAAACATTTCTCTATTTCTTATTACTTCATCGTCAAATCTTTGCATCCAAAATTTTCTTTTTTGTCCTGAAATTCCTTTTGCAGCATCTCTAAAGATTCTCATTAAGTTGATTCTTCCGTCTTTCTCTAATTCATCCATTACATCCCAAGCACTATATTTTTTTATGTCTCTCATTATATCAGATAAAGTGCCAAACTTTGTATCTATCTCAATTATCCAATGAAAATGGGTGGGCATTATTACATAACACAGTATTATAAAATGATATTTATTCTGATAATATTTGATGTTATCTACTAAAATTTCACAATATTTATCATTTATAAAAATCCTCGCCGAGTTAACCACAGTAGTGGTAACAAAAAAATGTCTTTCCTCAGAGAATTTACTTCTTCCACGAAGTCCCTACTAATCCCCCAATTCTGTCATGGAATGGTCCATGACAGCCAAAGCTTTTGGAGATTGCTGTTACTGACCATTTTGTGACTTAGCCCACCAATTATGGCAACAATTCTAATCACATCGGTCGTCAGGGACCAATCCCTGACGAAAAAAATCATCTCTGTGCTGATGCTTGCCCAGTTGCGAAGCTTTACGGGGCGACTTTGTGGTATATAATAAATATCCATACATCTGACCTAATGCAATGCCTGCATCATTTGGTGGCACCCGCTCATTGAAAAATAATTGAAATTCACTTTCTGAAAATTTCTTCCTAATAAGATTTACCAAAACACCATTTTGAAACACTCCGCCAGAAAAAGAAATATTATCCATTCCAAATTTTTGTCTGATTTTTTGGCAAGTTTGATAAATTATATCCAAAACTGTAAAGTGAAATCTTGTTGCAATCTCATTTTTGCTAATATTATTTTTGATATCCTTTACAATTTCTCTAATTGTTTGGCTTACATCAATCTGGCAGGGGAAATTGATTTGATTTAAATTCCAATTATATGCATTTCTTCTTTGGGGAATCGCAAGAGATTCCAATTTCATCGCAGCTTCACCTTCATAACCGTTATAATGACAGACAGAAAGCAGGCTTGCCACGGCATCAAATAATCTGCCGATACTGGAAGTGAACAAACTTGTTTGCTGACGCTTCAAAATTTTAAGAATAAATTCCTTCTGTGGAAATTTTTCCGAGCTAATGAAGTTATCAATCTCTTCAGGACAGGAATCGTATAGATAGATAAGAGCCATACGCCATGGTTCTTTAGACATTTTTTCTCCAGACACAACTGGCTGATATTTGAGGTGTGCTACTCTTTGATGGTCTTTACCTTTTACAACAAAAAATTCTCCACCCCATATATTTCCATCATCACCAAATCCTGTTCCATCAAAAGAGGGACCAATTGTTTCTGATAAATTATGTTCTGCCATTACACTATATGTATGTGCAAGATGATGCTGAATGAGAAACAATGGTAAATTGTTTTCTTTCGCATAATTCTCAGCAAAATTTGTGGAAAAATAATTTGGATGCGAATCTGCAACAACTATCTCTGGTTTTATCTCAAAAATACTCTGAAAATATTGTAAAGTTTCTTTATAAAAATCAAAATTAGAAGCAAATCCCAAATCACCAAGATATTGACTGCCAAGAAAAAGATTATTTTTAAGAAGCCCAAAACTTCCCTTCATATCAGCCCCAGCAGCAAAGATGTGTTGTTTATTTTTATCCCGATAAATCGGGATTATTTTTATTGGAATTGGAATAAATCCTCTTGCTTTCCGTATTAATATTTTCTGCTTATCAACAAATTTTATTATTGAGTCATCAACTCTATTAAATATTTCTCTATTATATGTAAGAAAATATTTAGTAATTTTTCGTAAATTTTTCGATGCTGATTCGTCTTCTTTTTCTAATGCTTCATCAGAGACATTGCCACTTGTCATTACTAATACTTTAAAATTTCTCATAATAAGATGATGCAAGGGAGTATATGGAAGCATAAAGCCAATGGTTGAAATTTGAGGAGCAATACATGGTAAAACATCATTGGATTTCTTTTTCAGTAATACAATGGGCTTTTGCTGATCTGTCAGCATTTTTCTTTCAGCTCCAGAAACATAACAATATTTTTCTATTGTTTGAATTGAATCTGCCATAAGAGCGAAAGGCTTGAAGGGACGATGTTTCAACTTACGCAAACGATTTACTGTGTTTATATTTAGTGCATCACAGGCTAAATGGTATCCTCCCAATCCTTTGATTGCCACAATCTTTCCGGACTTCAGCAATTTAATGGTTTTCTCTAAAGCATCCTGTTTTTTGGCAATTATAGTATAAATTTCTTTTTCTATTTTTAAAAGACTTAATTTCGGCCCGCAAATAGGACAGGCATTAGGTTGCGCATGAAATCTTCTATTCTCAACAGCAGAATATTCTGCTAAGCAAGATTTACACATTTTGAAGTCTTTCATTGTTGTATTTGGTCTATCGTATGGGAGAGATTTGATAATTGAAAATCGTGGCCCACAATTTGTGCAATTTGTAAACGGATATTGAAAACGGCGATTTTGTGGATCATCTATTTCATTAAGACAGGTCTCACAGGTGGCAATGTCAGGCGGAATTAATGCAGAAATTTCGCCGTTCTTTTTGCTGAGTTCAATATGAAAATCTTTTTCTGAAAATGTTACTTTCCCTTCAAACTTAATTTTATGCTCTATAATTTTAGCAACAGGTGGAGAATTTTTCAGTAGATTGTTGTAGAATTCTAATATTCTCTTTTGAGTTCCAACCGCTAAGATTCTAACACCATACTCGCGATTCTCAACAAATCCATATAATCCGAATTTTAATGCAGTTCGTTTCACAAAAGGACGAAAACCCACTCCCTGAACTATGCCTTTAAGAATTATTTCTGCCTGGCATGTCAAATTTCTTTTGTTTAATGGGATTTGTTTAGCTAAATAAGTATTGTCTGATGGCACTTGCCTTAACCCTACAGAACTTTCAGAAGAATTTTTTCCTGAAGTATCATTCATGTTTCATTGGATTTACTCTTAAATTCATATTACTTTCTAATTCCTATCTTTATTTATAGTACTCTTTCTTCAAAATGGAATATATCTTCATATCACGGAAAGCACCCTTAATAAACATTTGTTCACGTAAAACCCCCTCAAATTTCATTCCTACCTTTTCCAAAACTTTATACGAGCCAACATTTTCTACCATACATCTTGCGTAGATTCTATTCAAATTCATTTTCTCAAATCCGAATTTAATTACCTCTTTTACTGCCTCTGTCATAAATCCTCTTCCCCAATATTTCCTTGATAGAGCATAAGCAATCTCCGCAAGAGAGTGCGTTGGTACCCACAAAACGTAACCACAAGTGCCTATAAACTTGTTGTTACTTTTATATACAATTCCCCATCCACTTACTTCCATATTTTCGTATTTTTTAATTATGGATTTTAGGAAACTTATAGAATCGTCAATTGATTTGTGATAATCCCATATAACATATTTTGTTAATTCAGGGTCAGAAGCATACTCATACATATCTTGAGCATCGTATAGGGTCATCTTTCGTAAAATTAGACGATTAGTTTTTAATTCTGGAAGATTATCAAATATTTCTTCAATTTGCATTTGCGCATCTCTTTCCTGATTATAATTTATTGATTTATCTTCTTTTGCAGAGTGGTGTCAATACTACTAAATTTACTACCGAACAAAAGTTTTTATAAATTTAAGTTTTGGGTTCTCTTTCAAGAACTATAGGTATTGAAAACTGAATATAAATCATTTTCATTTTTATTGGGAAAAATAACAACCTTTCGGAGTGCAAAAAAGTATAAAGAAAACCATTCATAATCATTTTCCTCCATCTGACTTATTATGCCCGCTAATCAATAAAGAATGAATTGATTTTAACTTTGACCTTAATTCTTGCTCCGAAGGCAATGCTAATTTGTATTTTGAAGCAAATATCTTATTGCTTAATCCACCTAAAACATACTTTGCAAAAATATCATCTTTTTTAGCACAAAGAATAAGCCCAATAGGGTCATTCTCTTCTTCTATTTTTTCGTTATCTTTAAAATAATTCAAGTAAAAATTCATTTGTCCAATATCAGAATGGTCAAGATCACCTGTTTTCAAGTCAATTAAAACGAAACATTTTAAGATACGATTATAAAAAACCAAGTCAATATGATAATGACGGTTTGCAATAGTAATCCTTTTCTGGCGAGCAACAAAACTAAATCCCTTACCCAATTCAAGAAGAAAATATTGCAACTTATCAATAATTGACTGTTCCAGTTGACTTTCAGTATATGCTGTTTCTTCTCTAAGATTCAAGAATTCCAGAATATATGGGTCTTTTATGGCATCCTCTGGCTTCACAATTATCTGCCCTTTCTCTGCCATTCTCATCACAGCTTTGACATCTTTGCTGAGTGCCAATCGTTCAAATAACATTGAGTTAATCTGTCTTTTCAACTCACGAACTGACCAATTATTTTGAATTGATTCTTGTTCATAAAATGAACGAGCAAGGGATTCTTCTACTCTCAAAAGTTCACAATAATGAGACCATGAAAGCATTGGTTCAAATTTGGCAGATAGTGTCTGTTGTTTTTTAGATTTAACAGACAGTGTCTGTTGAATTGGAAATTCTAAATAGAGTCGTCTCATATTTCTAATATTTATTTCTGAAAATCCTTTTCCAAATTTCTTACTCATATCATTTGAAAGTTTTTTGATGAGGTTCTCACCATACTCCGCTCGTGCCTTGCCTTTCTGCTCAAACTCTACAATCTCACGACCAATTTCCCAATATGCCAAAACTTGAGTCCGATTTATCTGCCTGACTACATTATTTCTTGCCTGCACAAGAATCTGTGTAATTCTATCAAATAAATTACCATAATGTTTTTCTATTTCTTTATCCATAAGTTCACCCTCCTGAACTTAGATTACCTTTTTAATTTTTAAGTTCAATTATATGGACTTAAATTGAAAACTAATTTTGTAAGTCCAATATTCCATACTTAAAAATATCATTCCATATCTTTCAAATCCTTTGAATTATGAACATCTAATAATCTTTTTCTTATAATCTGAATCGCAAACTTTGATAAATCAGAATCAATCTGTCTTGGACGGGTTTTTGTAACGCAATCGTCCTTTTGAACAATTGGGATTTTGTGTCGCAAATGAGGACATTTGCATTACTGGCAATTATTTTAAAAATAGTCAAGAAATAAAAAGTATTTATAATAATTACCGTTAAGTTTTAATCCTTGAAATATTAAGTTATTGTATTTCTAAAAAATTTAATAAACTTATTTGCAGATTCTAAAACATTTTTTGAAATTCCTTCTCCAAAACTACTATCTTTAATCTTAATGCCAATGACAAAATATTCAGCATCAATGCATTTCTTTAGATATTCAATTATTAAAAGTATAGAACTTGTATGGGTTGAGGTTGAAAAAGAGGAAATTTCTTGTGTATTAAGTAATTTTATTTCACCGATTTTCCCGGAAAATCTTGCTGCATCAATAAATATGATATATGCTGGATTTAGTTGTGTGATATAGTTTAGATGGTTTTCTGGAGTTGTTTCTGCTAAAAGGAAATGAAAGTTTTTTTTTTAATTTTTCGCTTAAGTTGTTTTACAATATATAGACCAACCGCATCATCCTGGCGGAGATAGTTTCCCAGCCCAATAAACAGTGTTTCTTTGTCTGATATGGTATTAATCAGATTTTTTAATTTATCCGAAAACATCTTTCATCACGATTTGATGTCTGCATTTTGGACAGAGCAATTTATAATAATCTTCTCGTCGTAATTTATCTTTAACTTTAGATTCAGGAATATCAGCAAATCTTTTCTGAAGATGAGCAATCAGATTAGGGTTTCCATAAGCCTTTGGTCCCAATCTTTCAATCAACCAATCCAAGTGGTCAACCGTAGCAATAACCGCTCCACAGTTCGGGCAAATAAGCAATTCCTTTTCTATTTGCATTGTATCAGCATCTTTGTCTGAGCTGAATACAGCAGTAACATATTCATTAGATAATTTGATTCCTTTTTCTGTTATGCAATGTTCTTCACACTGTCCGCAATACATACAATGAGTATAGCTTATTTTTAGGACTCGTTTTTTTTCTTCAATAGAATCTATGATATCAATCGCTTCAGCAGGGCAGACTTGTGCACAAGTGCCGCAGCCGACGCAATTCTCTTCATCATATTTTGGTTTCCCTTTGAATTCTTTTATAGGTTCGTAAGGTTCTTTTGTGAAAGGGAATTTACTCGTATATGGTCTCGTAAACAGAGATGTAAATGCTTCTTTAAGTTCACGAAGTTTAGGTAAAAACATATCAATCTCCTAATAGAAACTTGATACTTGATACTTGATACTTGAAACTTGATACTTGATACTTGAAATTGGATAATAAGAATTCAGTACCAAGTTTCAAGTTTCCAATTTCAATTTTTTTTGTCTTCTTGATATAAATCTATTATGGTTTTATCAGTCAGTTTAATTCCACTTCTATGTGCAGCTCTTGCAATTGCATGTGCAGAAACGGGTGAGGTTAAAAGAATAAAAATCGCACAGATAAGTGCCTTAAATCCCATTGCGGTAAAACCAGAATAAATCAATACTCCGATAAGAATGCCAGCAGAGCCGAAAGTTACACATTTTGTTGCAGCTTGCAAACGATTATAAACATCAGGAAGCCTTACTAATCCTAATACTCCAAAGAAATCAAAAATCAAGCCAATGCCTATAAAAACATAACCGATGATTTGATTGACTGCTAAGCTATGCATCTAATGACCTCCCTTCCATAAATTTGGCAAGAGCCAATGATCCAATAAAACTTTGTAAACCCCACGCAATGCCAATATCTATATAAAAAGATCTATCTAAAGATATTGCAAGTATTGCACAAACACCAATAATCAGAATACCCAATATATCAATAGCCACAATTCTATCTGCGACAGTAGGACCCATAACTACTCTTATTAAGACAAAAAGAGAGCAAAAAAGCAAAATGTTTATCAACTTATAATTAAATGGAATTTCCGTAAATACAACAAAATTTATTATCAGAAAAGCAAGAATAATAATTAAACCGATTAACCATCTAATAACTTTCATTCAAAAATTACCTCCAACATTTTCTCAAATCTTCCACCAACTTCTTTAGTAGCAGTTTCTATATCGGTTGCCTTAACATAAATCCAGTGTATATATAGGATTTGATTAGGCACATCAATATCTATTGTTAAGGTCCCGGGAGTCAAAGTTATGGAATTCGCCAGCATAGTTAAGGCAGAATCTCGTTTTAGTTTGGTTTTCACTTTTACTATTCCTGGTTTTATGGGTAGCAATGGATGAATAACAATGTATGCTACATGAATATTTGCTTTCGCCATCTCCCAGAAAAATTTTATAATATAAATAATAGTATACCATACACGGTTGAGATGGAATTTCCGTTCAGTAGTAATAAGCATTTCTCCTGCAAAAAGAGCAGTAATAAAAGCAATGATAATGCCAATAATAATTGAAATTATATCTGTAAAAGATGTAAAAAGAAGCCAGATAAGCAAGGAAAGACAAAAAACAACTATACGACTTTTCCGCCTGAGGCGGATCTGACTTTGGCTGATAGTTTCTAACTTCATTTTTGACTCCAATAAATATTAGCCACGAACTTCACCCCGTGAAATATTTCCCTTGTCCAATTGTTCATCGTTTTTCATATACTTTTATTTCACGGGGTAAACACGAATTAACACTAACATTTTATATATTTATTCAAACTTAAATTTGTAATAGTTTGTATCCCCAATTGGATTGGTTGGGGATTCGTGGCTTCATTTTTGACTCCCAGAAAACTCTTTAGTGTTATCACTAAACTCATTAAAATACTTTTTATCAAAGCCTTTGTCTTCTGTAATTTTATTAATATACTTTGTCCTGTCTGTAATACATTTTTCAATTGGCGCAAATGTAACAGCTTTGATAGATGGAATTACGAAAATAGATGTTACCAGACAAAGAACGGCAAGCACAATCATAGCAGTCTTTAGAGTAAAGGGAACCTTTTCCTGAATTTTAGCAGATTTTCTTACTCCATAAAAAGCGTGTTTCTGGACTTTTAAGAAATAAGCCAAAGTTATAATGCTGACCAAAGCAGCTATGATTCCTAACCCAATATGGCCAGCTTGAACACAGGCAATAATTATTATTAATTTGCTGAAGAATCCATTAAAAGGAGGTATGCCAGAGATTGCTAAAGTCCCTACCATTGAGGTTGATGAGGTTACTTTTAATTCTTTGGATAAGCCTCCCATTTTCCGAAGGTCTCGTGTGCCGGTAGCATATTCAACTGCACCACTATCAAGAAATAGCAAAGACTTAAAGATTGCGTGATAGAAAAGATGCAACAAGCCACCGAATATTCCCAAAGGAGTTCCAAGAGCAAATCCCAGGATTACATATCCTATCTGACTTATACTGCTAAATCCAAGAAGTCGTTTGAAATCCCATTGAACCACAGAAAGCAATCCGCCGATAACTATGGATAATGTGCCTAAAAGTAGAAAGATAGTTAGAACAACCTGAGGAGCATTAAATACATTAAAAAAGATTCTTACAATAGCATAAACACCAAGGGTCTTGATAAGCACTCCGGAAAGCATAGCAGAAATAGGTGCTGGAGCAGATGGATGAGCGTCAGGTAGCCAGGCGTGGAATGGAACTAAAGCTGTCTTCAAGCCGAAGCCAGCAATGAATAAACCATAAACTAAATAAACAAGCTTGGGGAAACTACCTCTTTGTAATTGTAATCCAACATCAGCCATATTTAGGGTTGAAGTAAAACTATACAAAATCCCGATTCCAAATAAAATCATTGTTGAGGTAATGGTTCCCATAGTTGCATATTTGAATGAAGCCTCTAATTCTTCTGCCTCAGTGCCAAAGGCAACCAGAGAATAAGCAGAAATCAGGGATATCTCCATAAAAACATAAAGATTGAAGAAGTCACCCGTTAATACAACACCATTCATACCAGCAACCATTAGCATAAAGAGTGCGAAGAAATTCCATTTCCCTGTAAAATGATTTATGTATTGGAGTGCATAAAATGCTGATGTAAGACTTATCAAACTAATAACTATGAGCATAAAAGATGAAAGATTATCTAAAACAAGGCTAATGGTAAAGGGAGCATTCCACCCACTTGTATTTCTTATAATTAAACCACCTTCTTGAGGAAGTCTGAAAAAAACAATAATTGAAGCTACAAATAACCAAACTGTAGCAATCATAGCAATGGTAGAGGCAATATTCTCCTTTTTGCGACCTATCATCGCAATTAGGAATGCCGCAGAAAGAGGAACAAAGATAAACTGTGATATAATCATCCCTTTAATCTCCTGATTTTCGTAATATCTAAAGTGTCATACTTTTCATAAATTCTGATAGCAAGAGCAGCCATCAAGGCAGTGATACCAAGTTCAATAACAATGGAGGTAAGAACTAATGCCTGTGGAAGAGGGTCAACCATACTGGAGGCTGAAATCTCAACACCCTTTTTTAATATGGGTGCTAAAGCATTTGTCCGATATGCTACCAAAATCAGAAATAGATTCACGGAATAGCCCATAATTCCAAGTCCAAGAATAATTTTAATCAAATCTCTTTTTGTAATGGCTCCATAAAGTCCAACCATAAAAAGAAAAAAGCACATTAAATAAAGTATCATAATATCTTATCCTTTCTTATTTTTGAAACTTGATACTTGAAACTTGATACTTGATATATTGTTTTTTTTTTCAGGTTTCAAGTTTCAAGATTTAATCTTTTTGCTTCCTCGCGTACTTTTAATAAATGCATTGAGTTTAGGACCTAACTCATTAATTACTTTTGTATATTGTGCCGTTTGTTTTTCAGGAATAAGATGGCGACGAATTGCCTTTCTTAACCAAGCTTTAGTCTCTTCAAATGAACCCCTTGCGTATCTATAAAACAGTTTTCTCTCCGCAGGAGTATAACGACCATATCCTTCAGCTATGTTTGCAGATATGCTATCAGAGGACCTTATTACCTGATAACCAATAGTTCTTTTAGCCTTTTCCGGCCATTCATCAAAAGCATACCATATCATATCTGAAAGTTCCTCAGCAAGCCGATAAATATCCAATTCATATATTTCTTTCATACTTACCCATATACTTAATTATTCATACCATTTCAAATTTCTAGTTTCAAGTTTCAAGTTTCTATCTAGCTTTATAACTTGCTAAATAAAAGAAAACAAGATACAATCCCATACCTACTTTAATACAAATTACAATATTCAGAATAGGGATGTATCCTGCACTTTCTAAATAATATAACTTTCCTATTCCTAAAAAATTTGCTAAGAAGCTTCCTGCTAAATAAATTCCTAAAATTCCAATCAGAACATAAAGAAGTCCACCCAAAGCTTCAAGCGTATGCATAATGGAACGATTCGTTCTTTCCATAACAAAATTCTTTCCATAAGCAAGGGTCAGATGAACATAAGAAAGAGCCACAATCACTCCACCGGCAAATCCACCGCCAGGAGAAAGATGACCATGTGCTACAATATAAAGACCGTAGAGGAATATTAACCAGACAGTAAAACGAGTGATGGTCTTAACTATTACAGACATTCCCTCATTTGGATAATTATTCTGCATTTCTCTTCTTCCTCCCAATTTTTCTTAAAACAGTTAAAGCACCTAATATCGCGGTAAAAAGAACCGTTATCTCTCCCAATGTGTCGTAAATACGGTAATTCAAGATAATAGAAGTAACTATATTCTGCGAGCCTGTTTCCACTCCTGCTTTTGCTAAATATCTCTCTGCCACACGCACAATAGGTTTACCAAATGAAGGCAATTCATTAAAAGCAAATATACTGAGAACAAAAATGCATAACAAGATTACACCTGCAATTATAGTTTTGGGAACACTTCGCTTCAGTTCTTGAACTTGAATCCCGCGTTTTGAAAAGGCTCTTATCAAAATAATCACACAAAGAATCTCAAAAACGAACTGAACCAACGCCAGGTCTGGCGCTTGCAAAAATAGAAAAGCTAATGATAACTCCAAACCCACAAAACCTATAGTAATAATTGATGAGAGGATGTTCTTTATTTCCAGACAAGCGATAGAACCAATAATCATAAATCCTACAATAAAATAAAGCCAAATTTCAACAGTCATTAAATTCTCCTAAAAATTATTAGATACTTATGAGATCTGCAAAATATGATAAAATATAAATTATGATTAGCCCCACAATTTATTGTGGGGTAAACAAATAAAAGAATATTTTAACTGTTTCAACAGTTTCCGCACTTACAGAAGGAGTTTATGCGAAACCGATGAATCGGTTAAGTATCTCTTCTTTTTAGGTTCCCTCTGATAAATCAGGGGGCTAACCCTAAAAACATCTATTTTGCATAACTCATTATTTTGAAATTTAAATGAAACCATGAAAACAAGTATTAAGTTTCTAGTTTCATTTTATAGCACTTACTAAAATTATGGTGACAATTACAAATCCAGCTAAAGTCCATATAGCATAAGTGTGCAGTAAACCTGTGTGGAGTTTATGAAAAATATTGCCACTCCATAAGGCAACATCTGTGCCCCACTTATATATATCAAAATATTTCTTCTCTGCCAAAGCATAAATTTTTTTAAATGGACTCATATCCTGGACTTCATTATAAAATTCAACTCCAGTAATACGATTTGCTTCTGTGGTAGGCATTGTACCAACATATTCTTCATCAAAACGAACTTTTTTGAAAATCAAATAGATAATTATTCCTAAAATTATAGAAACTGCAAAGAGAAAGATAATTGTGCCTGAACTATAAAATCCAAGTAAGATATTTTGCAATGTGGTCGCCGGTCTTAAAATCGGAATGATAAACATTTTAACAGGAACGGAAAAAACAAAAATACCAAATATAACGCAAAGCAAAGATAACAGCATTGTAGCAAACCAGTTATTAAAACTGATTTCTTTTACTCCCTCCATTTTCTTAGGCAATTTACTTAAAAAGATAGAATGAATAAATTTCATAAAACTTGCCAGAGTAAGTGCGCTACCGAATACAGCAAGCACAAGACAGATATTTAGAACCATTTGCCACAAATGACTATGTTGAGAAGCGGTTTTAAGAACGCCCTGATATACCATCCATTTTGAGAAGAATCCATTGAAAGGAGGAACCCCAGAAATTGAGAGTGCACCAATCAAAGCTGCCACAAATGTTAATGGCATTTTACGAACCAGTCCACCCATTTTATCTAAATCAGCAGTGCCTGTTCGTTTCTCTACTGAACCAAATGATAAAAATAGATTTGATTTATAAATAGCATGATTAATCATATGAAATAGACCGCCCACAATTCCAATAGGATTGCCTGTGCCAATACCAAGCACCATATATCCAACCTGACTTACTGCATGATAACCAAGTAATTTTCTGCCATTGTGTTGAACCAGAGCCATCATAACAGCCATAATAACGGTAAATGCACCGAGAATCATTACAATCCCATTAATAAAGAATGGGATTTGAAATAGATTCATCATAATTCTTGCGAGGAAATAGATGCCTAATAATTTATCTAAAGCAGCTGGAAGTAATGCAACACTTTCAATTGGAGCATCTTTTGCAAAATCTGGAATCCAGGTATGCATTGGGAATGCACCTGCTTTGGCCAATGCGGCTAAAAGTAAACAGAAAAATGCAATATAAGAAAGCACTCCTGCGAGCGGGACACTCATCAAGAACATATTATTAGTATGAGTAATATATTGAATAGCCACTAATCCAAATAACAATAAAACATCCGAGCCGCCAATAATAATGAATGTTTTCCGACAGGTTTCTGCTCCCTCTCTCCCTCTTAATAATCCGAAAAGAAATAGCATCAAGCCGGAAAGCCCCCAAAACAGAATAAAAGCAATATAATTAACACTTATTGCGACCGCATTACAAAATCCCACTGTCATTGGGAAGAGAATGAAAAAATTACTCTCAAACGCTGCCTTCACATTTTTCAAAGAGTAAATCAGTATAATCAAACTTAGAATATTTACAAAAAGTAATATAAAATTTGACAGAGCATCATTCTGCAAAATTGTTTCATTAAATAAGGAAAAGTGTAAAATCCCCACTGAAAATATTCTAATGCTAAAATAAAGAGAGACAACAATACCTGCAAGGGTTAGAATCTTTTTTAGAATTTTGGGGACAAAAATATTAACAATCGCAACAATGACAGGAATTAAGATTACTAAAACCAAATAATTATTAAGCATTTAGTTTCCTTTTCCTAATTAAACTTTATTCTACTAGAGCAAATTATTTGGGAGTGCGAAAACAAGTCCCGATTGAATCGGGACGAACTTTTCGCCGATGCTGAAAGTTCGTCGCTTCACTCCTCGTTTTCTGCCAAAGGCAGATCCGCCCTGTTTTTTGGCGGACAGCACTCCAAATCATAATTCAAAAATTTTTTCTAATGAAGACATACCATTGGGATAGTATTTAGCCCGTATTTTCTCTGTCTTTTCACGAGAAAATTTCAAAAGACTTTCTTCCAGTCTTCTACCTTTGGTGTCAAAAACCTTTAGACTTCGTTCGGTACAGCAGTAGCAGGGGTCAACACCTGCAAGCGTTATAAGCGCATCAGCAAGAGGAATACCCACACAAGAGGCTTTATAAGTAGGTATATTTGAAAAACTTGGGGCACGGATTTTATGTCTTACTGAACGATTTGTCCCATCACTTCTGATATAATGAAAAACTTCACCGCGAGGGGCTTCATATCTGCCGATTCCTTCTCCGGGAGAAATCTCTTTTACATTATTTAAAATTGGACCTTCTTCTTTTTCTAAAGCGTCCAGACATTGGCGGATAATCTTTACAGATTCAATAATTTCTAATACTCGCACTACAAATTTATCATAGACATCGCCGTTGGGAAGAACAATCTCATCAAAATCCACCAAATCATAAGCATCAAGAGGCTCATCTTTACGAACATCAATGGCAACACCAGAGGCACGAGCAGTTGGTCCAACAGCACAATAGTTAATTGCATCCTCTTTTGTTAATACGCCAACGCCTTTCAGACGAGATTTAAGCACCGGGTCATCTCTAACAACTTTTGCAAGCATTATCATCTTCTTCTCTATTTCATTCATTTCTCGTCTAATATATGGAATATCTTCTTTTTTTACATCTTTGGCAACACCGCCCACTCGCATCATTGCATAGTGATTTCTATTCCCAGTAATTTTCTCAGATACCTGCAGAACAGGCTCACGATATTTCCATGCCCACATCCATACAGTATCATATCCGATAAAATGTCCAGCGAGACCAACCCATAAAAGATGGCTGTGAATTCTTTCTAACTCTCCAATGAGAGTTCTAATATATCGCGCTCGGATAGGAATCTCTACATTATCAATGTCCTCAATTGCATGCACGCAAGCTAACGGATGAGAAGTGGAACATATACCACAGATTCTCTCAACCAAAAATATTGATTGAGTAAAAGTTCTGCTTTCAGAAATCTTCTCATGACCACGATGCATCCAGCCAGTTTCCATCTCAATGTCAACAACTGTTTCGCCTTCCACTTTAATATCAAAAAATTCTGCCTCTTCTAAAAGCGGGTGAAAAGGACCCAAAGGAATTCGGCATTTACTCATTATTTTCTCCTAAAATCTATTTTCGCTTTTTATACACATCTCCGCGGCTTCTAATAGCATTTATTTTAACAGTTCTATTCTCAATATCAATATCATAAACAATTCTAAGATTTCCTGTTGCATATCTATATTTTCCTTCAAGCTTTCCATGAAGTCTTTTAATGTGTAATCTTGAGAATGGATTATCCCTAATAGCATCAATACATTTGTTTACTCTCTTTTTAGTGTATTTATCTAATTTCTTATAGTATTTTTCTGCTTCATTAGAGATAAAAACATCATACATTATCTTTGACATCTATCCACTTTTTGAATCGCCCTCTCTTGAAATCCTCATCACCTTTCATAATACTTTTAAGAAAATCCTCGTCAGTCAGAATCTCTTTTGTCGCTTCCCACTCTTCCTTTATCTTCAGATAAGTAATAAAGTTTACAGTTTCTTGCTTATATTTTTCTGAAAGACTTAAAAAGTCGGCAAGAATCTTATCTTTACTCTCAAATTTTGTTTTCATCTTGGATTCCTTCATAATTCATTTTTGACTTTTGTCCCCGAGTAAGCCCGTTCCTGACGAGCTCAGGAATCGGGGATTGCCTTTTGATTTCTTTTAAACCTCATCGGATGGTCATCTTCTGAAAATTCTGGACTATTTATTGTAAGTAGCTTTTTAAAATCGGGATGACCGATGAATTTAATCCCAAAAAGGTCATACATCTCTCTTTCAATCCAGTTTGCCCCTTCAATAATCGGGGTAATTGAATTAATTTCTGGATTCTCAAGGGAGGTTTTAACACGAGGATTATAGTATGTTCCTGTTGTATCATCTGAAAAGTGATACAAAACTTCCAGACCATCATAAACTTCTGTAGCAGTGCAGATAGAAAGCCGACATTTCATTGTATTAAAAAGATAATCAGCAATCTCTCCCAAATCCTCGTTTTTGATATTGAAATAATATCTTTTTTTCTTTTCAATGATTTTGGACATTTTGTCTTTATATTTTTCAAAAAATATCTTTTCTTTTTCGGTCATATGGCAAGCCTCTTTTTTCTAAATCTATTAAAGATGGATAAGGTTATTTATATGTAGTTTCACTTCTTCTCTCAACTTTTATTATTAGAACTTCCTTGCTCATTTAAACACTTCATCAAGTTTGTAGTAATTGCCTTTTTCTCTTTCATCCATAGCTTCTAATATATCTTTCATATCTTCCTCTGTTAAAATTTCATCCCTATTTAATATCCTTACAGTCAGAATATCTGATTCTATCTTTGCTGGCTTTATGATTCTTAACGCACCCTTTTCGTATATAGCTTCTATTTTATTCATCTTCTTACCTCTTAATTTATCCATACTTTAATTATACTATGACCCTTTATTTTCGGGATACCTTTCCTTACTTTAAAGTCCCCAACAATTTTACTATTCCATCAATCATTGCCTCAGGTTTGGGTGGACAACCTGGAACATAGGCGTTCACAGGAATAATTTTATCCAGAGGTGCACCTGCTCTGTTATAGCTTTGCTTAAAGGTTGTGCCACCAGTGGTGCAGCTTCCAATTCCAACGACAAAAATCGGTTTTGCTGCCTGCTCATAAAGTTGCTTTATTCTCGGTGCTACTTTATGTGAAACAATTCCAGTTACTAATAATACATCAGCGTGTCGGACAGAACCGACAAGTTTCATACCAAACCTTTCTATATCATATCCGGGTGTAAGCAAATCAAGGATTTCAATATCACAATTGTTACACGGGCTTGCACTCACATGAAATACCCATATAGATTTTTTCAAAATTTTGTTATAAAATGCCATTTTTATACCTCTATGATGTTTCAGCCACGAACCAACACGAACTAACACGAAATTTTATTAAAGCATTAAACTAATTCGTTTCGTTTTATTTTATGTCCCCAATTAGATTGGGGATTGGTGGCTAATTTCATATCATCTCCTATACCCCTTTTATGCTCCTAAAATCGCTAATATCACTGCTATTAAAGCCAGAGGGCTGGCAATTTTCCAGAAAAAACTAATTGCTGTATCTGTTCTGAAACGGGGATTAGTATTTTTCATCAAAATCATAATGACAACTATCAATAAATATTTTAGAATCCCTGCTATAATACTGCCAACAGATGCAAAGTTAATTCCTCCCCAGAACAGAATTACTAAGAGCAGGGGTAGAAAAACATACATCATAAAATGAGCTAACTTCCAAAATGCAAGCAGCGGACCTGAATATTCCATAAGTGGTCCGCCCACTATCTCAGTTTCAGCCTCGGGAATATCAAAGGGTTGCATTGCCATTTTTGCCTGAAGACAAATAATGCCAATAATAAAAGCAATAATACCAGAAGCTGACCCAATTATCATTCCATTAGTATGTTGAAAGTTCAGGATATCTATTAAATTTATTTTGTATCCACTTTTTATTATCGGCACTAATATTACAAGTATAAATGCTAATTCATCAGCAAGCAAAAGTTTCATTTCTCTGCCAGCTCCGATGCTTGAATAGATATTTCCAGTTGACGATGCGCCCAGAATCAAAGCCACAGAATAAATCACCATTAAATAAATAATGAATATCAAATCTCCGCCTATCCCAAGATGCAAAAATCCAGCAGTGCCGACTAAAGTAGAAGTAATCAATACTGATGCGAATGCAACAATAGGAGCAGCAATAAAGATAAAGTAAGGAGAATTTCTTACAAGAATGACTTCCTTGCCCCATAATTTGAATATATCTAAAAAGTTCTGAAAAAATGGCGGTCCAACACGGAACTGCACCCTTGCACTAACTTTTCTATCTACCCAGCCAACAATCATTCCAAAAACTGATGCAAATAAGAAACCTGGAAAAATGAGCAAGTAAAATAGATATTTAAAAATCACTTATCCTCCTATGTTTACTCCGTGTAGTAAAGTTCTCCTACTACCTGGGGGATCAGCAGACCTGCCTGACAGTGGGCATGGACGCAGAAATAAGAATTTATAATAGAAAAAATATTCTTGCTTATTTTGGTTGTAAAAATTAATATTGGAATAAACTTCATCTGTTGTTGAAGTAAACTGATAATTATTATATATTCAATTTTATTCATAATTTCTTGGATTATTTATATAACAATGCTCATCTTCAATAATACTATTTACAAGCCGAGAATTGGTAAACTCCCTGTTCATATGTCCCAAGATACAAATAATTATACCGGTTTAACAATGTTTGAAAAACTAAAACAAATATGATTTCCACCTTTATTGTCTCTCTATACATTGCAATCATCCAGCACACCAGAGCTACTTTTCTTTCAGGAGAGCACGAATATGTTCCACCAGTTCCATAGCCTCAACTGGTTTGTCTATAAAATCCTCAACAGGCAACCAGTCGGGATCTCCAGCAGTCTTACCAAAGTCAAATGGGTATTTCTTGTCAACTGCTGTAAGCATCAGAATTGGGATTCCCTTAGTTCTATCATCGGTTTTCAATTTTCTACAAACATCAAATCCAGAATCTATCCGTGCCATCATTACATCAAGGATAATAAGATCTGGCAACTCTTTATCTAACGCTTCAAAGCACTTCTTGGGATTTAATGCCTTTATTACCCTATAGCCAAAACTTTCAAGCACATTTGTCGTTGCATCCAGAAAGCTCGGGTCATCATCCACAAACAGAATGGACTTGTGGTTAGACATTTTTATTTCCTCCTTATTTTAGTCTTCCTTATGCGTTCTGCAAAATAGTATTCGTATGTCATTCCCAACTTGATTGGGAATCCACAAACCTTTATTCCCACTGGATTCCCGTTTACACGGGAATGACAAGTTAGGTGAATTTTCCATATTTTGCAGAATTCATTAGTCTTCCTTCTTTGCTTTTAAACCACTTTCAGTCGGCGCGCAACCAGGGATACGCAGGACGAAAGTGGCAAATTTCCTAAGTCTCTCATCATTTAGATCTACAGTATATTGGTCTGGGTTTTTTCTGGCCATTTCGTAGGTTATGAACTTATCACTGAGGATGTATCCAGCGTTTGCTTTAATATTTCCGTTGTGCATGGTGGCTATTTTCCTGACCAGATATAGACCGAGACCAGTTCCACCAATGCCAAGCGAGTCAAATCGTGTGAATTCATCAAAGATCGCCTCGAACTTATCCGCAGGAATACCGATTCCCTCGTTTGTTATAGTAAATTCGAAGCCCTTGTGCCATTTTCTTAGTGATGAGCGAATAGTTGTATTTATACTGCCGTATTTTATCGCATTGTTGATTAGGTTTTTTATCGCAATGTGTATGAGTGATTTGTCGCATACTACTTCAATCTCGCTGCAATGCTCACAGATGAATTCCATGCCTTTCATCTTCAGGGCAGGCATTAAGCGTTTGACAATTTTACTGATAATATCCTTATCAAGGTTTAGCTTAGTGGGATTGAAGCTAAGTTGCCCATCCTTGACCTTTGTAGAGGCGAGGTAGTTTCTGACCATATCCTGCATGAGATTCAGGCTGGTGAGCGCTCCCAACATCATTCTTTTTTGCTTGTCTTTATCAAGTCTTTTCGCAACCTCTGTATCTGCGAGGGCACTTATGTTCATAACGACCGTTCCCAGGGTATTGCTAAGTTCATGACTTACGAAACTGACCACCCATTTCAGATGGCGATTCAATCTTTCGCATTCAGCACACACTTCTTCTATATTAATAGTGCTCGCTAAATCCTTTTCTTTCTCTTTCATGGCCCTACACCTTTCTTCGTGGGTCTCGAATAACCTGGGTTTACCGTATCTCCTTTCTTCTCTTTCTCGCGCCAACTCGGAGTCTTAACAACCATATGGTCGCCAACAAAATAAAGATTCTCTTCAGGTTTTTCCTTCTCAATATCAATAATTTTTACAGCATCGTTCTCAGCAGTTTTTACGCAAAGCGGAACATAATTTGGATTTTCATCCAATTGACTTAGGCAATAATCACATTTTGATGTAATATAGTTAATAACCTCGGGAAAGATAGTCCCAAAAGGGCAAGCTAAAATACAACTCTTGCATCCCACACATCGCATATTATATCTTTTTATTAGATTTGTTTCAGTTCGCTCCAGAGCCTCTTTGGGGCAGGCATCAACGCAGAATGCTTCTTTGCACTGACGGCAGAAAACCCCAAATTCAGCAATTTCAAGTAAAGAAAAAATCCCTCTATTTGTCCCTTCGTGATATAAATATTCACAATCTATATCATCAATATTATCTTTTTTTATAAGTTTTGTTATATCAACTAATAATTTTTTCATGGTACTATTTATCCTTAAAATTTATAGCCTATTCCCAAATTTTCTCTTCATTCTTCCTCAAACCATATTTTAAAAAGAGTCCTAATTCAGAAACGGACGAGCAATTCGTTTCTATGTAACCTTAAGCACATTACGAATTATATCTCTTCTTGAAACGATACCTATTACTTTCCCGTCCTTAACTATTGGAACCCTTCTGAATTGATATTTAGAAATAGCAACAGCAATTTTTTCTATTCTTGTTTCAGGTGTAAAATGAATAACATTCTTTGACATAGCTTTCTTAACTTTTGTATTACGAAGGTAACCACTGAAGGCAAAATTTAGAATATCCTTTTCAGAAATAATACCTATCATTTTACCACTGTCGTCTACAACAGGCATACCACTGATTTTATTTTTCACTAATTTTTTAATTGCTTTATCTAAAGTTACCTCAGGTTCAATAGTTATTACATCTTTTGTCATGATATCTTTTGCTTTTAATGATTTTGGCATGATAACACCTTTTGATATTATTTTTTGTTGCTTTTTAAAAATTTATCAATACCTTGTGCGGCAATTTTTGCATCTGCAATTGCTGTAACCGCATCTAAATTTATATTAACTATATCACCGCCAGCGAAAACCTTTGGAATTGAAGTCATACCGTTTTCATCAACTTTTACTTTCTTTCTTTCAGTGAATTTAAGTTTATCAGAAAGTTCATCGGGAAGAAATGAGAAATCCGCCCTTTGCCCAATAGCCTCAATTATCATATCACTTTTAAAAAACTTTGTTTTATCTTCATAAAAAGTAGGAGCAAATCTTCCTTTCTCATCAAATACTGATTTCACTTTCTTACATAGAAGGCCTTTAATATTTCCATTTTCGTCCAGAACAACCTCCTTTGGTCCCCAGGCTGGGTTAAATTGTACACCTTCTTCTTTTGCCTCTTCTACCTCTTCCTCTGTGGCTGGTAATTCATCCCAATCTTCTAATGAAACTGTTTTGGTTATTACTTTTTCATCCGGATATTGCATATACTGAAGTCTAATTGTTTCTCTTGCAACATCCATTGCTACATTTCCACCACCAATGACAATGACTTCTTTTCCTACTTTTCTTTGCTTTCCTATCTTATTATCTTTCAGAAAGTCAAGAGCAAGTATACATTTTTCAGAATTTTTCACTCTTGTGGAAAAACTAACTGTAGTTCCTATTCCCATAAAAACAGCATCATAATCATTCAAGAGTTTTTCAAATTCAATATCTCTTCCTACTTTGGTATTGAATTTGAATTCAACTCCAAGAGATTCTATATAATTAACATCTTTATCAATCGCTTCAAGAGGCAATCTGTAAGTTGGGGGACCTGTTCTAATAGCTCCACCACCACCAGGAAGTTCATCATAAACAACAATTTCATGACCTTGAAGTCGTAGAAAATATGCCAATGACAATCCACTTGGACCGGCACCAATGATACCAACTTTCTTTCCTGTAGGCTCACCTGGATGTATCTCAAGTTCTTCTTTAAAATTCTTAATCTGATCAGCTGCATACCGTTTGAGCCATCTAATAGCAAGAGCATCTCCTCTTATTCGTAGTGAGCAGGCATCTTCACAATGTTTCATACATATTCTTCCGCAGATTGAAGGAATTGGATTATCCTCATATATTTTTTCAAGTGCTTCTTTAGGTTCATCTCTGTAAATCGCATCAATATATTCTGATATTTTAAGATGTGCGGGGCACGCTTCCTCGCAAAGTTTACATTCAAGACAGCGTCCGGCTTCTTGTTTAGCTCCATCTTTATTATAACCAATTACTTGTTCGATGAAGGAGAGTTTTCTCTTTTCTGGAGGAACTTGAGGCATCGTAACCCTATCAGGTTCAAAAAGTGCATACTCAAGTTCAGGTGAAAATCCTTGATAATCTTGTTTTCTGTGCGATAAACTGGCTTTTAATACTGAATATTCCTCCGCGGGCATAAAAGTTGCCTTGTCCAGTTTCTCATCTTTGGGAATAAATTTAAAGGTATTTATGTCAAAATGTATGTGGAAATAATCTCTGGTAAGGGTTAGAGAACCCGGAGGACAAATATCAACGCATAAACCACAGAAACAACATCTGCCATAGTCTACTTGTGGACGTTCATCTTTTATTCCTTCCTCCTGTTTTGCTTCCAGTTCAGGTATCTTCACCATTTCAATTGCTTCATTCGGGCATATATCAGCACAATTCCCACAGCCTGTACATTTATCCCAGTCATTGAGATGAAATCCTCTATACCTTGCTGCTGGTTCTTTAAGCTCAAAAGGATACCTTAATGTTTTTGGTTTTTTAAAAAGATATTTTATAGCTTTAAACGGATTTAAAAAACTTGTCGTACTCATATTTTATCCCATACTTACTTTATCGGTCTATTTCCGGAGCTACTACATATAAACTAATCATTATATTGCCGACATCAGCAATACTTTCACCCTCCAAAGCTTTTTCTAAAATAGTCAGTCCGTGAGAGTAAGAAGGAGTTCTAAAATGTGCCCGATACGGCTTATCTCCACCATCACTTACTAGATAAAGTCCTAATTCTCCTCGTGAAGATTCACATCTTACATAAGCTTCTCCTTCTGGTACTCTCCACTTGAACGGATTGGGAGTTTTAGTGTAAACATCACCTTTTTTCGGCATTTTATCAAGTAATTTAAATATCATATGAACGCTTTCTATCATCTCATCACGGATTACCAGAAGTCGCGAATAGGCATCACCATCTTCTCTTGTAGGAACCTCCCAATCTACTTTATCATACACTGCATAAGGCTCAATCTTTCTTATATCATATTTCATCCCAGTCGCTCTTATAACCTGTCCTACTGCTCCCATCTCTTTTGCTTCTTCACGGGTTATTTTGCCAATATTTTTGGCTCTTTTTTCAAAGAGACGATTTTCAAAGAATATAGCATTATAATCAGGTACTTTGCTGCCTATAGTATGTAGAGTTTTAACAATTTTATCTTCAAAGCCTTCAGGGAAATCACGTCTTACACCACCAGGCCGAATATAAATATGATAGACCCTGGCTCCAGTAAGTTCTTCAAACAAATCTAATACAAGGTCCCTGTGATACATTGCCCAATTTGCAACTGTATCGAAACCGAGCATATTAGAATAAGCCCATAATCCAAATAAATGAGAACCTACCCGAGCAAGTTCACAATATATGCTTCTTATAAATTTTCCTCTCTCGGGGACTTCAATTCCAGCTAATTTTTCAACTGCCATAGAATAAATTAATTCCATATGATCAGGTTCTACAACATTTATTCTACAAACCAAAGGGAAGTTCTGCATCCAGGTTCTGTATTCCATAAGCTTTTCAAATCCACGATGTAAGTATCCTGGATTAGCAGTAGCATTAATAATACGGTCACCTTCAACCTTCAGTGTAATACTGAAATTTCCAACCATTCCAAGATGCTGGGGACCAAAATAGAGTTCAAGTTCTCTCATTTTTTCTCATCCTTATCTGTAATTTAAACCACTGAATACACCAAGAAAATTTCATAACCACTGAAATCACTGAATACACAGAAAAATAATCTTTTAATTTAAAATTATTCAACGATTTCTTTGATCTCATTGGTTTATACTTTACTATACATGAAAAACTACAATATAATTCTTTTTATCTCTATCTTCGTTTTAGCAAAATTTAGCAAAAGTCCAATCCTTTTACCTGTAGCTTTAAGATAAGACAAAACCTGTGCTTGATGAACTTCATTGAACTCCTTTACTGTTTTATTCTCAATTATTACAGCACCTTCCACGAGTAAATCTAATCTATGCTCTCCTACATTGTTTCCTTTATAGACTATTGGAACCAGTACCTGAGCATCAACTTTTAAGCCCTCTTGCCTCATCTCGCAAATCAGAGCCCTTTCATATATACTTTCCATAAAGCCTGGACCTAACACCTTGTGAACCTCAATAGCACATTTAATTATTCTGTTTGTTATTTCAGAATGAGGATATTTCTTCTCTGTGTATTCAGTGTTCTCAGTGGTTTTCATTTTTTTCTCTCTTCAATGGTAGGAATCTTATCAAAGACCTCTTTTACATATTTTCTTGTATCAAAATCTTTTCTGAAAGGAGCTATTTCATAGTCCCTTTCCAGTAAAAGTGGCGTTAATCTCGGATGTCCTTCAAAATTTATCCCAAAAAGTTCATGCAGCTCACGTTCGTATGGTTCAGCATTTTCAAAAATATTTATTACTGTTATAAATTCTGATCGCTCTCTGGCAATTCTCGTTTTGACTAAAATAGTTTTCTTTTCTTTCTCATTATATTCCTGGTCATTCTCCATATAGGCAGAAAGAATATAAATAAGTTCAAATTCATTCTCTTCTATCCAGTCAACACAGGACAAAAGAGCGAAATGTTCATAGCCTAGATTCTTAAGAAAACTTAAAATGGAAACGACTCCATCTTTTTTAATATTTACAGTTATTCTATTATCATCAGTAATATTTATTTTAATGTCACTGAATGAGGATTCAAGTTTTTTCTTAAGTTCTTTCATTTCTTATCTTCCTCTGAAAATAATGGTGGCCAGTCTAATTTACCGAACAGTTGTTCCTGGTTCGCCCGGTAACATTTATAGTTTTCCCGATATTTTTTATAACCGTTTGCCATTTCTTTATCTATCAATGTCCAGAGATGAGTTACAGCAATAAAGATAGCTTCGGGTCTTGGCATACATCCTGCTATCCAGCCATCTATTGGAATATATTTATCAAGTTTCTTAATTGTATTATATGAATCCCAGTACATTCCTCCATTTATAGGACAGGAACCAAAACCTACGGTAAATTTTGGATCTGGCATCTGCTCATAAGTCCGTATAATTGGTTTCAAGGTCTTTACGGAAACATATCCTGTAATAAGGAAAAGGTTTGCCTGCCTTGGTGTAGCAACAGGAATCACTCCGAATCTTTCTGCATCCCAGCGAGTAGTAATAGTAGGCGGTATCTCAATAATTCCACACCCAGTACAAAAATATACAACATAAAGCGAATACTTATGCCCCATTTTTGCTGGAGATTTAAACCATTTTTTAAGTTGATTCCTATCCATATACTATCCTGTTAAAATTAATTTGCGATTGAAACTATTATCAGTCCAATAAATGCCATTAATGTAGGCCATTTCCATAAATATTTAATCGCCTGCTCAATCCTAAAACGAGGGAACACAGCATTTATAAAAAGCTCAACAATAAACACTATTAACATTTTGATAAAGAAAATGATTATACCAAAAATTACACCCCATACTGTATTTGTGATGGGTTCTAAAATTCCAAACAAACTCCATCCTCCGAGAAATAGATTCACAAAAAGAGAAATGCCAATAAATTCGTGTAAAGCATGTTGTATAGTAGAAAAAGCTAAAAATTTACCGCCAAATTCGGCATTTGGTCCTGAAGAAATTTCCTGAGCTGCACCAGCAATTTCAAAAGGTCTAATACCTAATATAGCTGGAAGTATCAAAAAATAAGCAATTCCGGATAACAATAAAGGTAAAGAGCCAAAAGACCATCCTGTATTTGATTGTATTTTCACTATTTCCACTAGTGAAATAGTATTATAATGGGTCATAACTGCAAGAAGAATAAGCAATAACGGGACCTCATATCCAAGAGCCAGAAGAAATTTTCTTGATATTCCAATACTGGAATTAGGATTTGCTGCTTCACCACTGCTTAATGCTATGCCTAAAGGAGCTAAAAGCATAAGATATAGAATTACAAGCAGCCCACCTGCCGAACTTAATGGACACATTTGTCCTAATGGAAGAAATAAAATAACAACAAAAGACCCTGCTAATGAAAGAATTAATCCAAGATCGAATATTGTTCCGTGGCTTATACTTCTCTGGCTGAACAACTTAATTATATCTATAATCGGTTGGGTAATAGGTGGCCCATAACGCCAATGAATTCTTGCCATTATCTTTCTTGCTAAACCTAAAAAGAATATCCCAATAACCAAAGCTATAAGTGGTGATAGAATAATTTCCCAAATTTGCATTAGAATACACTCCATTTTAATTGTATTAAAATCAGTAAGGCAAGGAACAGCACAATATACATTGCATAATTACCAACATATCCTGTATAAATCAGTCGTACAGTGTTACAGAAGCTCTGAGTCCACCTTGCTATTTTCATGTAAAATGCATCAACAAAATCTTTGAGATATGGAGCAATCATACGTTGTAAAGGATTATAAAAATCAACTGTGTAATGATATTTACCCTTTGGAATAGCTGCGCCAGCAGCATAGTTATCATATTGATCAACTTTTGGTTCTTTATGGGCTGCCTTAAATATTAACCAGATGACTATACCAGCAATTAGTATTGCAGCAAAAATATTTATAGTATTTAATGTACCGGAATCCGAGGCAATCCCCCACAATGAGACATTCAGGGATTCGAAACCTAAAGAAGTAACGATAGCATTAATTACTTTTAGAGGAATACCTGGAAGTATACCAAATAGTAGAACTAATATTGTTAATATAATTATCGGTAATTGCATTGTAAAAGGAACTTCTTTAATATCTCTATATTTTTCAGGTAACTGTCCTAGAAATATATTATGAATAAATTTGTATCCATACAAAATTGTAGCCCAGGTTCCTAAAAATGCGGCAAAAGCTAAAAATGGGTGCTTTCCAAGTATTAATGTTTTATAGATCATCCACTTGGAAACGAAACCATTAGTCAATGGTACACCAATTGAACCAAAGATTCCTACCAGTGCACCCATAAAAGTTATTGGCATCTTTTTAATCAAGCCACCTAAAGAATTTAAATTACGTTCACCTCTAGTTCTATACTGAATAGCTCCAACGCTCATAAAAAGGAGTACAATATAAATTGCGTGATTTAAAGTATGGAATATTCCTCCTGCTATACCCAAACTCGTTCCAATAGCGATACCCACAATCATATATCCGCCTTGCCCTACTGCATGCCAGGCCAGAAGTTTTTTTGAATCATTTTGAAGTATTGCAATAAATGTTGGAATCACGATTGAGACCGCTCCTAAAAAGACAAGAATATAATTAAACTTTAATATTCCATGACCCAAATTGAGAGTTTTTACTGCTCCAACAATTACATACATTATCATAATGAAACCAAAAATTCCCATCCTTGTTAGCATACCGGAAAGCAAAGCGGTAAATGAAGTCGGAGACTCTGAGTAAGAATCAGGTAACCAGGTATGCAACGGGACTAAGGCATTTTTTATGGCAAAAGCAACGCCGAAAATAATCAGGAGAAATAAAAGATATCCATGAGAAGCAGAAGCGACCAAT